>Ga0209781_1000336_pt1 | contig 11882 bp, 4 predicted proteins | sample WorMetHERISLAND1_3_FD_187386 | JGI IMG/M metagenome (GOLD analysis project Ga0209781, IMG submission 187386) | Marine gutless worms symbiont microbial communities from Max Planck institute for Marine Microbiology, Germany - Olavius albidus HERON... | ecosystem: Host-associated > Annelida >...
ACGTGAGGGGGGGGGTCCGACTAGGGGTCTGAGGGAGCATCGTAAGCTCCACCAGCGGGGTCCGGGGCCCCAGCCCAAAATGGGTTTTATGCATATCTGAGGTCAGAAAAACGACATCTGGAACACTCTTTTCAGTATTTTTGAGCGCTGCATGGCGGGGCCCCCCAAAACGTCGCGGGGTCCAGGAAAACTTTCCCCCCTTTCCCTCTCTCGACGGGCCTGTGTACACGAACGTAAAACTTTTATGCAATAACGTAACAATGTTAATCAAACAAAAATACCACAGCGTTCACAAAACATACGCAAACAGCGAACTCAAACATGTGCATTGAAGCAATAAACGAGCAGTAGATCATTTCGCAGAATCACAATGCGGCAGCTAACAAAAACTTCTGCTTACCAACTTAGAACCTCAAATACGAACCTCTGTAAATAACAGCTAAACACCTTATAATACGCTTAGCACTCAACATGAAAGGTTAGGCCTATACCGACCATCAACAGGGCTGCAATGGGTCTGAATGCCAATGGTTAACTGTCACCCCGTCACAATACAACATTAAGATCTGGGCCTACTCAATGACCGTAATGCTCAGTGGATTAATGATATGTAGCCCAGAAGTAAGTGCTAGAGCGACTATACAGAACCAGAGCCAATTCATTTTTAAATGGAAATAAACAAGAAGCATATGCCGTAATAGTCTTCGTAAGCCGAGTTTTGTTATAAACATCATAACGCCTAAACTTGTTCATCATACAACAAAAGAACCTAAAACTATGATTTTACAATGACGCATGAACGCGTGGTCACTGATCAGTTGAGGTTCAACAGCACAAAACAGATACGTAATACTGCGTTACAATTACTCTGATGCAGAGGCCACAGTAGGCCTAATTTCATTTATTACGTACGTTACATGAGCTGCACCCAATAAGGCATAAAAGCCATTAATGAACGCCATTTAGACGCGGTCTACTCTCCCCAGACCAACGACGAAAATACTAACAACAAAAATACACAGCAAAGCAGCCAATACAAAAAAAAACTAATTCTATCAGAAAATGAATCAGCTTTCTACAATGGCCACACAACAAATTAACAACAGATTTCATTCTGTACAGTGTAATCTGTGTAAATTGATGAAAATTAACAACACGAACGCTTATCACTATAGTAGGTCCCAGTCCTACACAGCATAACAACACAAATAATACTGCAATACAAGAAATTGTTATAGAAGGACAGATCAAACGAAAAAGAGATAATAAACGTAAATAAATGTATTAATGGCAATGCGAATTTGAGACAGAAAACATCGAATTACATATACCGCATTGTCTATAATCAGAAAGGCTGCAAATGAAATATATGCATGTTACAAGGCAAAAAATAAAATCAGATAAGACACAATGAAGTGAATGCCAACAGTAGCTCTGTACTTTCACATCAATACCTATTCTCGCAAAGAAATGTCAGCATCATAAAGCACTTAATGAAATGAAACAGACATATAGCATAATTTTATCACAGTGCTAGAGCTCTATGCAAGATATATTACTTTATCAACTCTGATGCACAACATACAACGCAACATACAATCTAGCATCAGCAACAACATTTGGAAGAAAAAACCAACACAACATCACTGCATTGCTACAAATAACCAACCTGAGTATCATATCAGTGACTTGAAACAGAACAGAGACACTGTACACTAACACAATATCTGAACTTAAGACGCTGGTGTAACTACCACAAAAAGAAGTAAATGTACCAAAAGTCACTGGCAAAACTTTGCATGTTCAGAATTCTCCACCATCACATGCAGACAGCACTGCTTCTCTGAGTTCTTAGCAGACTGTGGTCATTCATCGTCTAGTTCACCATGAACTGCTGCTTGACGTTCAGAGGCATGCATCCATATCAGTTGTGGCTCACTCACTTTACGTCGTGGAGCTTTAGCCTCAGTAGCATTTACATCAGAACCAACATCACGTGTTTCACTATCATTAATAGCACTTATGTCCACTCGATCACCAATAACCATAGCATCAGTGTTGTGCAGACGAGGAAATGCAAAGTTGGACAGATTTCCATGAGTGCAAACATCAGGAAGACTTAACTGACTTTTTGTTGCGACTGATGCCCCGGCTGAGTCTACTACCTGTCTACACAGTGACACCATGGGCTGCATCTTTCCTGCAGCAATACTGCTTCTCGTGTGCATGGTGTCTTTCTGGGAATGCTGATAGGAATGAGTCAGTGGCAATGAAGATGGAATCTCGTTCACTTCTGGGCTGCTGTAGCCAATACCTGCTACTTGCTCTTGTGAGCTAAAACAGTACTCTGAAGCAACGAAGGAACATTTCTGCCGACAACGCTGCTGCATTGCAGTTGTCTGAGACAATTCACTATCATCTACCAGAGGACCTTGTTCGCTGGCATGCACAGCTTGCTTCTGCAATTCATTACTGCGGCATATCTGGGTGTAAATATCTGGCAAAGAATTAGGAATTGCATCCACTACTGGGCTGCTGTAGTCAACACCTGCTGTTAGAACTTGCTGTTGTGTTTCACAACACTTTTGTGCAACACGAGAGCCGAAAACTGATGCTGACTCATTGTATTCAGAATCAACCACTGAACACTTCTTCTGACAATGATGCTGCGATGATGCAGGTAACTGAGAAAATACTTCCACGGGATCTTTGCATGCAGCTTGCTTCTGGGAATTAGTTGGTAACAAAGAACTGGGAATTTCATTCACTTCAGGGTTGCTGTAGTCGACAGCTTCGGGGTCTTTGTTCACAACTGGCTGTTGTGTCTGGAGTACACTATATAAACTCTGAGACAGAGAAGAGCCAGTTTGATGAGAAGCAGCAGAAGAGCATTTCTTTCGATGAAGCTGCTGTGATGCAACTAACCGTGATTCACTGTCTTCCATTTCATTTGCATCTTCACTTGTGTGCAACGGACCTTTGCAGAGCAAACTGTCTACTGGTGGAAAAATATGGGCAAATTTTTCCGAAGATATTTCTGGGAAGTTCTGACAGGCAACTGCATTGTTGTGATTGACATCTTCATGAATATCTGAATTGGCACAAGTGTAATTGTTAAGATTGCCAGCATCTTCATTAAGTTCAGCTCTGTGCTCATCTTCATTATTCAGCCCAATAGCTATAAATGCCATTACTTTACTCAATCTCTGTTCAGCTTCAGTAATATGAGTGCTGCAAATCATCGGCTCTGTCACCATGGTCTCGGCACAGAAAAATCCCGCATTACTTACATGTGAAGTTTCAGCATGACCAGTAGTCATTACTCCAGGTAAGAAATCGGAAGATCTGGATGCAGATGATCTTTGTTTCCGAGGCCTGTTAGCAGCAGTCTGGCTATCTGACTGGAACGATGATGAAATGACATCGGGACTGACTGTGTTGCAAGGAATCTTCTCAGTAGCACGTTTAACTGTGACAATATCGAGTCCAGTTGCAGCAGTGTCTGAGAAGACGTAGCCCACTGCAGTATCTATGTTCTGTTCTTGGTCACTAATGACACCAGTACTGTATAATGCATTGTCAGCAGCATTGGCTTCCGTTGCAACCACTAACTGTCTGCACAAGATTTCATTCTGTGAACTGCAAACTTCAGCAAGAGTACTGATAATAATTTCTTCAGGACAACAGGAGACGACTGATGAAGATAATTTTGGGTTAGACATTACACCTTCAGCACTGTGTCCTACTGTGGGCTGAACTGTTAATGATGCAGCATCGTTTTCGTAAGGAACATTACACACACTCTGCACTGGAAAATCAGCTTCAACACTATTAGATCCACTGCCAGTCAAACGGTCCAGTAGTGGCAACTGTCCAGTGCTTTTCTCAGTTTCCTCTGGGGAAACACTCTCGGAATTTCCATTTTCTGTGTTAGTAAACAGTTCAATATTAATGTCTGTAGTCTGTGAGCCTGTCATGTTGTCAAATGTCACTGGCTCGTTAGTCTCATCTGTCTGCTGAAACAATGGAATTGTAGTACACACACTGAGCTCTGGACTAGTAGTATGTGGTTTCATGCTGCATTTTGTATCAAGTGACTCAAGTGTTGGCTTCTTCAGCTGCCCTCGTCTTCTTGAACTTCTCTGCATTAATTTAGCCTTTAACTGTTTGTCCTCATCTTGGGCTGCTTCAGTAACAACTGCCTGCTGAAATGAGGAGAAACTGAGACATGTATCTGGCTTTGCATTACCCACCTTTGCTGTTTGATTGAGTGACTTTTCTCCCTGCTTCTTCTGCTGTTCACGAGTTCTTAGATTTCTTTGCGCCAGTTTTGTCTCTAAATGCTTTTCACCAATAACCGATATTTCACTGGGTGGCACATCTTCATCCTCATGCTGAGACATTAAATTGAGATATGTGACTTGCCCTGAGCTATCCACAGTTGATGCTTGATTAACAGACTTTTCAGCCTGTGCTACTTGCTTATTTTGCTGTCTACATGTTCGTAGACTTCTTCGTAGCGGTTTTGGTCCCAATTCCTTATCAGCATCATGTAAAATCTCGGCATCAGCTTGCAGTAATTGTGGCTCAGCATGAGTTTTCACTTCCATCACAGGAACTGTGGTGTTTGCTTTCACCTGTTGTCGCCGAATCAGTCTTAAGCTCTTTCTTACTGTGTTCTGACCTTGTTCTCTATCATCAGTTGCTGCAGCTGTGCTTGGCTGTAAACTCTGATGATGCTGTACTACTACTGTTACAGCCTCGCTGGTCTTTGCTTCATTTTGCACACTGCACATAGTATCCCTCAGGTGCACCAGGTCATTATTATCAGTCTGATTACCACTGCCGGGCTGTGTATTACCAACATCTGAACTCTGCTGTGTATACAGCAGCTGACTTGGCTGCACAGCAGTAACAGACTCGGGATTTCCTGATGTCACCTTCACTTCATCACCGTCGGTGGAATCTCTCTTCTTACTGTGTGATAAAGAAATCACACGTTCATCATTATCAGCTGGATCTATCATGTCATCGTCGCATCTTGAAGTGTTCTCTTTGATCTCATTTCTAGCATTTGCTGACTGTTGCAGTTTTATTTCTTTCCACACTGATGTTGAACGAACATATTCATCAGAAAATTCTTCAACACCAACGTCAGTGGAATCTGTCTTCTTACTGTCTGACAATGAAATCACACGTTCAACATTATCAGCTGGATCGTTCATGTCAATGTCACATCTTGAGGTGATGTCTGTAATCTCCTTTCTTGCACATTTCATCTCTGACTGCCACAGGTTTATTTCTTTCCCCACTAATGTTGAATGAACATCTTCATCATGAAATTCTTCATCAACATCAGTAGAATCTGTCTTCTTACTGTCTACTAATGAAATCACACGTTCAACATTATCAGCTGGATCTTTCATGTCAATGTCGCATCTTGAAGTGATCTCTTTAATCTCCTTTTTACAATGTTTCTTTCTTGGCTGCCACAGTTTTATTTCTTTGCCTTTATCAGGAAATTCTTCAACATCATCGTCAGTGGAATCCATCTTCTTACTGTTTGATAACGAAATCGTATGCTCTTCATCATCAGCTGGATCTTTCATGTCAATGTCATGTCTTGAGGTGATCTCTTTAATCTCCTTTCTTGTGTGTTTCTTCTTTGACTGCTGCAGGTTTATTTCTTTCCCCACTGATGTTGAACAAATATCTTCATCAGGAAATTCTTCAACATCATCGTCTCTGGAATCTGTCTTCTTACTGTTTGATGATGAAATCATATGCTCTTCATTATTAGCTTGATCTTTCATATCAATGTCACATCTTGAGGTAATCTCTTTAATCTCTTTTCTAGCATCTCTCTTCCTCGACTGCCACAGTTTTATTTCTTTCCATACTGTTGCTGAATGAACACCGTCATCGGGAAATTCTTCATCAATGTCAATGGAATCTGTCTTCTCACTGTCTGATAACAAAATCACACATTCATCATCAGCTGGATCTTTCATGTCAATGTCATGTCTTGAGGTGATCTCTTTAATCTCCTTTCTTGCATGTTTCTTCTCTGACTGCCGCAGGTTTATTTCTTTCCACACTAATGTTGAATGAACATCTTCATCAGGAAATTCTTCATCAACGTCAATGGAATCTGTTTTCTCACTTTCTGATAATGAAATCACACGTTCAACATTATCAGCTGGATCTTTCATGTCAATGTCACATCTTGAGGTGATCTCTTTAATCTCTTTTCTAGCATCTCTCTTCCTCAACTGCCACAGTTTTATTTCTTTCCATACTGTTGCTGAATGAACATCTTCATCAGGAAATTCTTCAACATCGACGTCAGTGGAATCTGTCTTCTTACTGTTTGATAACAAAATCACACATTCATCATCAGCTGGATCTTTCATGTCAATGTCATGTCTTGAGGTGATCTCGTTAATCTCCTCTCTTGTGTGTTTCTTCTCTGACTCCCGCAGGTTTATTTCTTTCCCCACTGATGTTGAACAAACATATTCGTCAGGAAATTCTTCAACATTAGTGCCATGACACTCATTTGCTGGATTCGTCAGTTTACTCTGCGTCAGCAAATCAGCATCACCCGACAACAAATTGTCGTCATCTTGAAACAAGTCATCACAATCTAGCAATGAGAGCGTATCATCAGCATCAACATCGGCGTTCCAGTTAATAAAAGAAGCTGGTGTTGTGAAGCACGACGTCTGATCAGTGATGAATTGTGGTGAGTCCAGTAGCTTGATAGTGCATCTGTCTGTCTCAATATCATCTTCAGCCTTATCCTTATCACAAGCATCATTCATTGGTGACACAGCACCATCAGTAGCAGCAGCATCAGCCGACTGCTGGTCACTGGCATCATTTGTCTGATGACGTTTTGTTTGATCAGAGTCACTATCTGCTGCATCATGAACTCTGCCTTCAGCCGGATCAACAGCAACTTCTTCCAGATCCAGGAATCCACAGCTTGTGTCCAGTGAGATCAGTGAAATATTCGCTGCACTGCCATTCACCTCCTCCTGTGCAACATCAAAACTCTGATCCACGTATTCTGTACATGAAGCCTGTGAAAAGTGAATCCCTGGATCAAGCGCATGCAACGGTTTCTGCAACTGTTTCTGCTTTCTGCGTATCCTTCTGGGTGTTATCAAACCTGGCGTGCTATGTTTGCTATCAGTTCCTCTAGATGAAGCTTCAGTTCTTTTTATGCTGCAAAGTTACACATGCGCAGAAGAATAATTCTACATGTTAACAATAGCCAATACTCAATAATGTGTTTTTACTGCAAACATAATGTTGTTTATCACTGGTAATTGCAGGCTTCACATAGGCCAGGTTGTTAACCACGATAAACTCATTATTGGAAAAACACGCCTGTCTGCAAAGGCTCTATTGAAATACGTGGTACTGAGTTAATTTTGGGGTTACTATTGCTTCAATGGTGCTGTCTGACAGATCAGTTGTGGTTCTAGACAACTTTCATAGCAGACTGTAAAATGGAAGTACAGACCAGAAGATTAGAAGACAAACAATGGAACACATGAAAGTTATAGCTGACTGAGCTGAAATGTGTGTGGTAAGAAGGATATGTGGGTCTATAACTGAAAGAAAGGAGGGAATGTAAAGATCTTAGAGAACTGTGAGGCTAGGAACCAGTCAGCCCTCCAATTAAGAGTATACTGAGATGGTTTGAACTTGTTGACTGAGGTCTATGGACAACGGGGAAGCATTCATGGCATGATGTAAAACTTAGAGGATATGACCATTTTAGCTTCACCAAAGAGGATGCACTATGGAGAAACAAATAAAGAAGGAAAATCAAGGGGACAAGTGCATAACCCAATTTCATTTGAAAAATGATAATTATAATGGTGTGTGTGTGTCTGTGTGTTTAGTAACTATTCTATATCTTGTACCGTCTCTGACAGTGCAACAAAACTACAAACTTTTCATAACACATCTCTATGTTTTGTAAGAATTATGCCAATGTAATTCCCAAAAATATTTGGTAAAAACAATTGGAAAATAAGTCAAGCTAATTCTGACAGTCTATCAGAGTCATGGATGGAAAATGACCAGATGCAGAAACAACTGAATTGCTGTAGCATACAACTACAATAAGCTTTGCTATTGAAATAGAACAACCTGTCAGTTTTCTGGGACGTACTGTTGACTGGCAGAATGGGCTTGCAACTGTGTGATCTTTCATAAAATCCACCTGGGCTGCTGACTGACAAACGACGTTTTCCTAACAACATAAATCATCAGTATCTTCAAAATCAACAATGCAATCAACTTTATTTTTACTTATACCTTCAATCTTGTCATATGCACATTCAAATTGTCAATAAGCTGTTCAACACAACATAAAATGCAAAAGTAATCTTTAAAAATATGCACATCTGCAATTTTGCTTTAAAAATTCGAATCTTCATATATGAATATCAGATAAAATTAATTTTACATAATGCATAGAATACGGACCTTGTAAAAGGGTTTGATTCAATACTATAGGAAATTTGCAAGAGGGCATATAAATAACCTATCTAACTCTGTTCATGTAACTGCACTACCTTGCAAAATCTTGATCACTATTTTCGTCATTTTCGTTGCATATTAATTTTAAAAGTCACTGTTTTATTCCGTCATTATCTGTAATTTTTTAAATTCAATGTCACAATTTTTGAAAGAATCACATCCAATGACTACCACAAGAAATACTTTGTACAAGATGATAATGGGAATCAGCTTCAAGTTTAATGCTATGTTAGCAGATGACGCAATGACGTAAAGACTGTGCCAACTTATTTTTTGCTCCTTCTCTGTCAAATATGAACCGATTTCGTTAAAAATTGGAAGGATTGTTCCGGAAGAAACCCTTAACAAAACAGAGTCTAGAATGTCCACTTCACCTAAACTATGTGCTTGCACTACCTGGGAAAATCTGAAGTGTCAGATTGAGCCGTCAATGCAGTAATTAAGTATGCATTTGAATGATTTTATCCCATCCGCTCTCTGGCCGCTGATAACTGACCGGACCTCAACCCGGATGACTTCACCGTGTGGAGTGTGCTTCAGCAGCGAGTCTATCATACCAAAATCTTGGACGTCGATGAACTGAAACGACGCATCATCAGCGAGTGGCTCGCTCTGAGTCACACGGCTATTGACAGTGCTGTTACAGAGTCGCGTCAGAGTCTACGCACTTGCGTTCATGCTGGAGGTGGACATTTTGAGTACACGCTGAAATAAAGACCGTGTGATGTTGCATATATGACAGTGACTATTTTTAGAAACAATAACTGTCATTCATGTTTGTTGCTATTCATTTAATCATTAAAATGGTGACAAATGCACACTTAATTACTGCGTTAATGGCTCAATCTGACACTTCAAATTTCCCAAGGTAGTGCAAGCACATACTTTAGGTGAAGTGGACATTTTAGGCACAGTTTTGTTAAGGGTTTCTTCCGGGACAATCCTTACAATTTTTAACGAAATCGGTTCATATTTGACAGAGAAGGAGCAAAAAATAAGTTGGCACAGTTTTTTTTGAGACACGGTGTACATCCAAGGCTGTAACAATATTAATTCATGAGATATCAGAATTAGCTGGTCCAGACACATAACAGGATGGCATTTTCAACATCAGATCTAAAATTAAGATTTCTCACACTTATTATGTACTCAATACTCATATGACACTGAACATGAATTTGTGATCCAGATATTACAATGTTGTGCACTTATTTAGGTGGGTTAACTATGCTGCAAATTTAGTGTAGTGCATATCTGTAAAAATTATCCAAATCGGTTGACACAGAGTTCAAGGTAATAAAAAGGTGAGAACTTTTTTTAAATGCAACACAGACTAAGAAGTCAACCCTGGAAAAATTAATGGGACAGTGTCAAGAAGAACAGAAAAAGTTTTGGACTAAAAGGATAAAATGGTATTACAGAAGAACAACTGACGGCACGAGTGTGTTTAAAAGTTGGATCCAGCTTACGTTGGTTCGTTGGTTCAAGCTTAACGGCACTTTCAGCACAAAAAGGCTATATCGTGCCTAGCATAATTCAAAATTGACGATACAGGTTAATTTCTTTAATGAATGAAATCAGGGATTTTTTTGGGAATAACTTGAAAGATATTAAAAAGATCAGAGTACTGGTAATCGTATTTGTGTCTAATGGTCTGATAATGGGAGCAGTTTGTTAAAATATGCAGATAATTTACGACAGAAAAACTCATAAACTTCCATGACGACAAGACAACAATACCTGCATCTATAGGTGGATGATTTGGTGTCATCTGATTGGAAGCGACAGACGGCTCATCATCATCTGACAAGGAGTTAATCACAATGTGGTCATCATCGTTGCCACCATCAGCTCCATCACTGTGTTCTATTTCATCTCCATCACTATGTTCTATTTCACTGCTGCTATGACGTCTTGACGAACTTGCTGTAAACTTCTGCTGCGTGTCAACCTCTTTTCTGGTGAATTTCTTCCTTGACTGCACTGACTTCATTTCCTTCTGCACAGATCCCAACCGTACCTTTGCAGCTGAAAGTTCTTTAACACCAGAGTCCTCAAATTCAGGAGCCCAGTTTGTCACTTCACTCCAACTTGTAGCCATCTGACAGTTTGACATCATGTGTACTCTGGAAGAATGGTCTGAGGACTTCTCTTGCAAGGTCTCGACATTTCCATGACTGCCGACTGTCGTAAATTTCACACAAGAAGTTTGTGCATCTAGGTTTCCTGAAATGGAGTCGGTCTCTGATGGTTTCAGCTGAGTGATGGATGATTTTTGTTTGCTACTAGCACCTTGTGATGACCTTTTCCTCCTTACAGCCTCACCAACAGCTGATTCATCTTCCACCTCTTCCATCAGAATACCTGAATCCATTTCACTCAGCAATGGCTTGTTCTCCATTATTTCTCTGTGAGCAGTCTTGCCGTTTTGCAGCTCAGCATTCTGTTGTGGCTGATAATCACTGACATCACAACTCTCTTCCATCATATCAGCAGTCTGCACTGGCGACAGTGACGTAACCACAGCAGTTCGTATCTTCTTTGGCTTCACTGTACTTTTCACTGACAGCATATGTCTCTTCCTGCTGGTTTTCTGTGCACAGACAGAGCAACAGGTTGGAAAAGAAGACAGTCATTTGATGGCTTCCTTGCTAAATTGTAAAAAGCTGTAACTTTTTAAAATGATCAACAAATCAAATAATCAAATAATCAGATGTAAAATAATCAAATGATGTTTATGCTCGATTAAAAAGTTGATCATGTTTCAATCATTTTCAGTTGGTTAGATACATAAATGCTGCCTGTTCCAGATACACAACAGTCCTAACTGCAAGCGTTATCAAAGTCAATGACGTTATGCCTGCAATATTGGCCCGACTGTCTCAGCACAACGTTGGCCATCACAGAAATTTTATCAACCGTTTCTTTGTGATGACGACGATGTTCATGTTCAACAATGTTAACTCAAGGACCCAGGTTTTTCATCATAAGTTTTTAACTAATGTAAATTAAGAGTGGACTTACTCGGTCGGCAGTAGCTAACTCCCGGTTATGTCAACATACTCCATGGTTGATAATGAAGCATCAAGTTATGACAATAATCAACAAGAAAGCTGTGCTATCGCAAAGATGACCGCGCAATGCGCCCTATACATGGGTGCCCTGAAAATTTTCGGGACTCCCTGACTACGCCCACAGCTATTATTTCCAACATTTTTCATGGGCTTTTGTTCGGATCGACCCTATGAATGTTCATACATAATTTGAAGTCCGTAGCTTTATCCGTTCCTGAGATAATAGGGGGTACCCAAAAAATTTGGGCA
>Ga0209781_1000337_pt1 | contig 11871 bp, 7 predicted proteins | sample WorMetHERISLAND1_3_FD_187386 | JGI IMG/M metagenome (GOLD analysis project Ga0209781, IMG submission 187386) | Marine gutless worms symbiont microbial communities from Max Planck institute for Marine Microbiology, Germany - Olavius albidus HERON... | ecosystem: Host-associated > Annelida >...
AGTACTAATGTTGTAAATACGGAAAATTATCATTCTAGGACAAGTAAATTAAAACTTAAAGTGCTGGTACCTTGTTTGCCGATGCTACAAAAAGATACGAGGATTGGACATACGTTTAAGGCTGCATAGCAGGTTTGAAAAGAACTGTATGATTCAGTTCATGGTCACAAGATGTCAGTTCTTAAGAAAAGTACATCTTGTAAAATATCAAGTGACAGTTGCTAATGTATGGATCAGAAGTTGGGACTTTCAGGAAAAGAAAGAAAAGTTCTTTTAATGAACAGATATGATGATGTTGCAATCAGTACTTGATTCAAGAAAAGAAATGATGACCTTTGTAAAGGTAAAGGCAAGGTGAGGGAAGTCAGACTTAAGAGGTATGGTTGTGTAGAATAGAGATGGTAAAACGTCAAAATAATCACGTGTGCAGAACTCAGAAGTATTTTGGCGTTGCAGTGATGGTCGTCAGAAAAGGAAACAAATGAATAATATAGAGTAGATTGCATGATGGAGTTCTGGCAAACAGGTGCGAGTGGAGAATCCATTTGCCTGACCATTCTTGAAAGAGGTGGAGTTTAAGGTTCAGGTAGAAGATGCTGCCAGATTCTCTAGCATCAAAGTATTGGTGTAACAGTGACATATACCGCTGGTAAATGATATGCGAACCTTTGTTGGACCCTTCATCTAGTTACCTGCAAACATGTGTTCTTAAAAAATATCTATGAAGGTTCACATGTCCTTTATTGGCTGTATATATTTTCCCTAATAAATTCTGCTCAGGATTTCATCTTCACAGTGAGAATGAAAATAAATAGCCTTGGATCGAGAACACACCCGTAACCCATACCCATAATTATTATATGTTGTCTTTGCATATATTCATTGACTTGTACAGGTTGTGCCAATAAAAGCTGGACTGGTTTTGAAGAACTGTACTCGTAGTTGTTGCAATAAAAGTAAAATGTGAAGACCACTTCGAACCACTTTCATCCTACAATAAGAATACCAGTATATAAGATGCAAAAAGGTCCTCCAAACACCTGTGGAAAATGTAAATATTCGCATGACATCAGAAATGAGTCTTGACAGACCATCGGCGTTGCTTGCTTACTTTGTTTGTTTCATCAAGCTCAGCAGCTGGCTGTCGCCTAGTCCAAGCTTGAACCCAATGGTTGACCGTTCCATCCAGGAAGCACTGCAACAGCTTGACCACCAACAGAAGATTTGTTATGTAGCACAGATCAAAAATAGCTGCTGGGAAGTGATCAGTAAGGCATTAGTGAAGAAACTGAAAGTGATTGACTGCTGGCTGAAGAGAATTGCACTGGTCATTCAAGCTCATTGAGCATTGAGCATCATTTGGACAAAGAAAGACCTGATATTCTACTACGTTGGTGATGGTTCTGAGCCAGAAACTTATTTATCTACAACATTATTGTCGTTTTATGATGCACTTCCATTTTGTTGCATTTGGTCATTTCAAGAGTCTTATTGTAAGATGAAAGTGCTTCAGTCCAATGTATTTATTTTACTTCTGTTGCAATGATTAAGATTGCTGCAGCTGTTCAAAGACAGTCTGTTTTTATCAAAACACATTGTTGAGTATTTCGATAAAAATAGTTCGATGACCCGTGTTATCTGTTATCCCATTGCCACTAGTGTTACTTATTTGTGACACTCGCTGTGATTTCTCGAAAAGTGCAAGTCCTGCTTTTCATGAAATTTGGCACAGTTGTTTAGCATCTGTGCCAAATGTCACCGTTAACATTTGAGAGGTCGGGTCAAAGTTCATAAGGACCGTACCAAAAATCTTCCAGTGTGTTAGCTTGGCTGTGGTTTAAGATATGTACACCGGATGTCGCTATTTTACAGATATTGGGTTACCAGAATTAACTTTGGTATGAAATATGACTTTCCACAAAATTGAAGATGACAGCTGGCGGAGGTTTGCTCTGTCTTAAGTGCCTTCTTATTAAGACTGCATTGCTGCTTTGTGAAACAAGCTGTATTGAGTTGGCATTTGCTTCTATTACCTGTTTTCTGCCAACATAATACATACATACATATATTTTACGTACGCATTTTATTTCCAACACAGTGAAATTGTACAAAATAGCACAACACTGTGCTGGGAGGACAGCAAGGCTGCAGCAGCACTTACAACCGCCCTCACAAAGGGGAAAAAATATACACTAATTTAATTAACGATACACCTGTCACACTCAAGTACTGAAAACTATGTACTCAGAGAATTCAGAGCTTGAACAAAGGTCTTAACGTGATCTACTGCAACTATGTGCTACGACAGTCTGTTCCAAACGTGGATAACCCGAATAGCCCGGTTATTAATTCTGGAATCTGGGCAGTATAACTTGAGCAAGTGTCCTCTAGTGGAAGCACCAGACAATGTAAAGAACTCAGTAGCTGTGATATTTGTAAATCGTTTTAAAATTTCAAAACAGGTGACCAGGTCGCCTGACTTCCAAATTAAGCATTGAGAATCACTCTTCATCTTCATGTGATAAATATCTCATGCATGGGAGTTTCTTGGTAAAAAAACTTCTGAACAGACTCTACTTGTTCAATTAGGCCTATAGTATGAAAACCACACTGCGCTACAGTACTCAACCAGAGGACGAACATACGTCACAAATGCCCTGACTAGCGTTTCAGGATCACAGCTTAGAAAACAACAAACAATATGGTTAGCTCTTACGTGAGCTTTTGCAATGGTTACATTTATATCAGATTTAAGTTACATGTGTATTGTGTGCATCAACTAAAATAAATGGTCATGTGCTTCATCTGCAGTTCTCAGACTACTGCCATTTAAATAGTACACTGCTTCTGGCAACGATTTGCACAATCCAACAGTACACGCAAATGCATAGTTTTATCATCCACTAAAGTCATTTGCCATGTATCGGCCCAAACAGACAATCTATCAATGCCCCTTTGTAGTTCTTCGATATCGTCGGCATCCTCACCTATTTCTAAAGAAACCTTTATATCATCGGCATATAACTTTACGTGTACAGCACCAGAAAACAAATCTACAACATCATTTATGTACAACAAAAACAGTAGCAGGCCCAAAACACAGCCCTGGGGAACACCACTCATCGGTGCGTAGGCAGAGCTCAGTGAGAACTCGTTGTCGTCTCTTAAAAAGAAAAATTGTCAATAATATTAAGCAATTTACCAGTTAGTCCATATCCTTTCAAATTGTGAATTAGCTTAGAATGACTGACAGAATGAACAGCTTTCGAGAAGTCAAAATAAGTAGCTTTGACCAAGCATCAATTGCATATAGACAAAGACCAATCATTTATAGTTTCCAAGAGCTGGGTGCAAGTTGAGCATTTTGATAACAAGAAAGCCCAGCTGACGCAAGAGTTATGCGCAACAGCGCCGTCATTCCTGATAGCCGTCAGCCGCCATCTTTGATTTTATCGAACCGGAAATAGTGCCATTTGATCTGCCAACTTCAAAGACCGTAACCTAGAACGAAACATGGAGTGGATCGGATGCATCGTTTGCGAGATATTCACCTTCAAACTATACCATGACCTTGAAACTGAGATTCGGGGTCACTCAAGGTCGTTGAAAGCGGCACTATTTGATAGAGCACAACGACTTTATATTCGTCTTCCATAGTAACTATGCCTCTATCTATGACCGTTTCCGAGATATAGCCGCATATTAGTCGAAAATTGCTACCCCCTTGTATTTGGCACCCCCGTTGGGGGTGAAGGTGAAGCCGTTACATTTGAGCAACGACTCTTGGTGACGAAAAATAGAATAATGGGCCAATCAGACAGTGAAAGAATTGAATTTCGATGATGCGTTCAGCCGTTTTGACACAAAGCATGCGTGTGACAGATGGACGGACAGCCGGAATTGGCATGGCATATATGCGCTATAGCGTATATGCTGGCGCACGTAAAAATCCATGTCAGTGATGTAAGTTTATTGTGGCGTAGATAGTTTAATATCTGCTCTTTGACGACTCTCTCAAATAACTTACAGATCGCAGATACTAACAATAACCAGAAAAAGAACTCAAGAGTGCAGACCTCCGCCATGCCACTGTCTTGACTTTTGTCGAAAGACATATTTCAGGCCAGAAGTACTTTCGTTGGATTGCCAAAGTTGGTGAAGGTATCTTAAACCATAGATGTTAAAAACATTAATTTGCAAATTAAAAACATAAAAAACATGTTTTTTTTCACTTTTATAAAAAAATATTTATAAAACATGCATAAAAAACATTAAACTACAGTATCCATTCAAGTAAGAAGCACCGTCAATACGAATCAAATAAAGTCAATAATACTGCTACAAAACACTCGCTCTGACCAGGAAATGGAGTCTTTGCCCATGAGAAATGCATCATATTTGTAATTTTGTACGTTTTTGTTTTAACAACAAAACATGACATTAAAAGAAGCACAATAAAACATAAAAAAATATATTAAAAAAACATAAAACACATGTTTTTAAACTTTAATAAAAAAACATAAAAAACGTTTTCTACATCTATGTCTTAAACCACAGCCGAGCAATTGCAAGTTTCCACTTTTAAAGTTTCTTCAGGCAGTTTTGACCTTGCACTTTTACTTTGACGTCTCAAAAGTTAAAAGTGACATTTGATGCAAATGCTGGACATTTGTGCCAAATTTCATGACTTCTGCTTTTCAAGAAATCAGTTCCGCAGCCATGTTAAAGAACAAACTAACTACTGGTAGCTAACTAACCATCAGACACGACTGATCACAATACCTCCTGGCAGAGGTAATAATAATAATAATAATAATAATAATAATAACAACCACAACAAGCACACTGTTTACGGTACTGTCATTATGCCACGGCCATTGCGAGAGAATATTGCGACCGTCTCCCCTCAGACTCTGGCCACGAGTCCCTCCGTCTGTAGGCTGTTATCGTCCCTACCTACTATCCCTGTCCACTACCACCTTCGCCGTTTATTATTCCCTCTAGTTACAAACTGGAACAATTAGTTGATTTAGAAACCCCCATCTGACATTAGGCGTCACACTCTTTCGTTGTGACTAACTGTTTAAGATATGTTTCAGATACTGTGGGCATCACCGTTCAGCACAAGTGGAACTGCTTAATTGAACTCGGTAAAAATACAATGCTTGTTTACATTTTCTGTGAGTAATCAGTTGTTTTTGCCATGGCGAGCATGCAGAACAATTCAGCTGTGTACTAGGTTACATTTATCAACCCTGTCCAAAATATAACCTTGACCGAAATCTGACAGTGCCATAGGTAAAGCCCTACCCTGAAACCTCCATGGGTTTTTCATATTGTGCTTTAAATTTTTCATGATTTCAGAGTAAAAACTTCGGTGTGCAAGTAAAGGTATAATACCGAATAATGTGAGCTATGTGAAGTGTACTCACCCACGATAAGACGCCAAGTAGAAGAAAAGGCTTAAAGTTATTGGATGTGGGAAGATGTCCAGGTATTAAATGGAATATCAGGAGTGACTTGGTTAGAAGTGCTAACGTCGGAAGTTGGTGTGATTGATTTTGATATTGAAAGAGAAGTGAAGTTACAGCTTCGGAATATATCTTCATCTACAGGCAGACTGGTGCACAGTGACTGGCTATGGAAGTCAAAGCAGTTATGATTCGTAGCCATTTGCTCTTTTGAGATAATGAACAGAAGAGTGCTCATACAGAGCTAAGGAATACACATCTGATGAGTCAAAAATGAGGAAAACAGCTTTAGTTGTTTCAAAATGCACTGTCTACAGGGTGCAGCGTAAAAACAGATGTCCCAGACATGCCTCATTATTTCAGAGACTAACAGCTGCGGGTAATTTTGATACCCAGTGACAGTTGTGTTGCAGTTTTTGCATCTTATTATATGAAAAACAACGTGCTCTGCATTTTGGTACAATATTCACTTTGGATGAAAGAAAGCAGTGGCGTATTTATAAATCTGAAAGGGGGGATACATTTCACGTGCACATTTTCAGAAGTGTTCAAATTTTAGCGTAAAAAATTTTTCTGCACTAAAAATTAGTACAGAAATTTTTTTCACCTTGGGCCAGGTGCAAATAAATACGTCCCTGAAAGGAAGTTTCGACTTTTTAAACTTTTCAATGTTGAGAGGTCGCCTAGGTTCAAAATGCTGTGACGGCGCAGAAGAAGTTGTTTTGGTTAGGCCATGCCTAAGTCGGTACGAAACGTCATTGTTGACGCCCTATTTCATGCGGCACGCTGAAGCTCGCGTTATGGCCAACCAGGGGTCAAGACAGTCGTTTGGATTATACCACCACCATGCTAACAGTGCCACCAGTGAGACTGAGCGCTCTCATTGAGGCGATTCGCTGGACGCTTCATATATCATTGGTTTCGAAAGCCTTCAGCCGTCCAAACCACCATATTTGTTACATGCTCCTAACCCAGACAAAGATACCGATTCAGAGTCTACCTTCATTTTTGCAGATGGGCAGAAGAACAGTGGCTGGCTGTGCAAATCAATGCACTGTTTGATTGTACCCGATTTGAGGTAATCAATAAAAGATAGTGATACCGTACCATGCTCTTCTGTTCTTCACCTCATCGTCTGTGATTGTACATTCCACTGTATAGACTATTGTTCGTAGGCCTACAAGGACAACACACCGTGTAATAGGCCATCTTTGCTTTGGGTTGCAGTATGCTGCCGTTACTCCAACATCAGTCTAGTTCACAAATCAGTCATCTGTATTCTGCGTTCGTAGCTTGCAGCTGCATCTTTGATCTGTTGATTACATCAACTTACAGATAACCGTCCACCATGTGTCAGCCAGTTGCCGGGAACCCTGGTCATCTGTACTATACGCTCAGCCGTTCGTGGCAACTTTCTCGTACTGCCACATCACAGACAGTCCGCAATGGACCTCTCTGCAGCTTCGCTGTTGCTGGACCGACTATATAGAACTGCCGGTGCTGCTATACAACTGCCAACTCCGATCATCTTTCCGGCATGAGCTGAAGAAGGAACTGTTCTTGTGCACACTGGTGACTTATCGATATATTATCACCAACTACAGTCATCGTCAGGTCTGTTATCAAACGGTGCTGACTGCTGAATGCGCGACTCAGTGCTGCAACGGAACAGAGGTGTTACCCATTTAGGCGCCTTATCTGTAACTGTAACTTCCAACATATAGTCAGTAGCTTCTATCACCGTTCACCATACAGACATCTTCAGCTTTATGTCATTCACTGCTGCCTTACCCGGCTTTACCTGCAAGGCATTCGAATCGACAGCATGCAGTGAAACCTTAGCTGTGACAGGCTCACTTTTCTGCTGAGACTGGAGAGCAGCTTTTTTCGTACATCCTGATCTCAGCATGGATGTCGATCGTTTTCCATCATGCCATGACAGTGGTTCTAAGTTGCAGCTGAAAATAGCACTAAAATACACTTGGCTGTTGCTGGAATATCGAGGTGTGCATGCACAATGAACTGTTTTTATGCTGCATCCTGTAGGCTGGAGCAGGTGATCAGTGGAATTCAGATTTGCTCAAATGTCAGCTGACGCTAGACAGAGTGCGGTTTGGGTTTGAAAACCGTGAAATCCCAAAATCTGTTAAATCTGCGATATATTCTCGATGTTTATGCTATTTCCTACGTGTGCGGTATTACTGCCCACAGAAATATTAGTGTAGGTTGATGCGACGTCGACCTGGTTGTTGTTTTCAAGCGTATGTATGACCCAGTAGGTGGCCCTCAGCATGAATTTAATGGCCTTACTTCCTCGTAGTTTGATGGTAGTCCTGAGAACCCTTGAAAAACGTGTCCATGTTACAAGTGATAACGGTTGATTACCTATAGTGCGTTCACTTAACCTGCTGTGTGCAGCCTTCAGTCCATTGACGTAGAATATATTCAACACGAGCCATCCATAGCCCAGCTACGTAGCCAAGCTAGCCGGCTGCTAGCTGAACGCCCCACGTGACACGACGAGCAGTGGCGTACCGAGGAGAGGGTTAGGGGGTTAGAACCCCTCCCATTGGCATATGATTTAAGAAATAAACGTGTCAGAATGCGTCAAAATATGGTATTTTCAACAACAAAAAACGAAAAATTTTCTGGGGAGGGGGCACAGCCCCCTACGCATACCCTTCCCGTAGTAGGGCGGGGGATACCCCCTCCCCACACCCTCAGCACCTGTGGCACCTCGACCCCTCCCATTCTAAAATCCTGGGTATGCCACTGATTACGAGTCCGTTCATTACCATGCACTCACGGACAGTTGGATCCGTTGTGCACCTGGTAGACGTACCACTGCCCTACTCGCAACACCAGGCCTTTAGTATTCATTACCCATCCGCTGACAGTAGGAGGCCGAGTTGGCCTAGTAGCTAAGTCATGATACTGGAACGGCCAAGAATCTGAACATACAAAGCGGTCCAAAAGTTTACAGCCAGAAAGTAACCCCAGATTATTAACTTATGACATAATAGGACTATGTCTGAGAATCGTTAATGACAGTTGTATGGTTCTTTATACCAGGGGTCTGAAACTCAGCTGGATATGCAGGTCCACTGGACATATACACCTATCGGTGTGACACATTCGTTTTTACGAATGACAAAATACATAAATTATTTTAAACAAGTTAAACTACAGTATTATTGTTGATCGAAAGAACTGTCTGCATTAACAAAAATGTACCACAAAAATGCTGTCAGAATTAATGATTAACATCTTTCAATAATGAGTAGATTCAGTAAAGACAGTTATTTCAATCAACAATAATATCGTGGTTTAACTCGTTTAAAATAATTTATGCATTTTGTCATTCGTAAAAATGTGCGTCACACTGACAGACTTATTTGTCCAGTGGGACCGCATACCCCGCCAAGTTTGAGATCCCTGGTATACAAGCAGGGGCATCCATCCCCCAACTGCCATGATGCAACCTCCCCCTCCAATTTCTGCATTTCCTCTCCCTCCCCTTACCTTTTTCACTTCCCCTCCCTCCCCTTCCCTTAGAAATAGGACCCCTTAAATCCAACTAGTGGGTCTGCGGAGTGCTGTGAGCTCCCCCAGCGGGGTCTGGGGTGGGGCCGAAATCGAATTTGGTGCATTTTAGCCTTAAAATGTGACATCTGGTGGCAGCAATTTCAGTTATTTTCCTGATAATCAGCTGACCAAATTTAAACTTTGCCCCTCCCTCCCCCAACTTTTTTATTTTTGCCCTTCCAACGATTTATGTGACGCATTTTGCATTGCCGGGGATGCCTTTGGATGCCCCTGTATACAAGAACATGCATTTGTTCATAAAATCATGCACTATGATATGTTGACCATTTTCTGATAAAATTTATTAAAGCATAGGGGCTCTGATAAGTGATAAGAAATATGCGTAGATTTAATATGGCACACTGACAGAGAGACATAGGGGTGAAAGCTTTAGGCCCTTAATTCCCTTTGTGTTTTTGACCAAATAAGCAGATGTGTTTAAATAGCTTATTACTAACAAGAAACTTGTCTGATCACTTCCTCCATGGGTGGCTGATACTGTTGAGTTTATGCTACAAAACAGAATGTTTCGAGTCCACATTGGCGATAACTTAAGGTCAGTAAATGGAAGATTCAGAAAAAACGGACTGCCACAACAAGGATCTGTGTTGTCTGTCTCCAACCCTTTTCAGTGTCTATCAATGATCTCCCGCAAACAACCTTCAGGAAATTCATCTATGTGGATGACATCTGCTACGCCATCCATGCAAGGTCATTCAGAGAGCTAGAGCAGACACTGACCAGTGACATGACCGTCATCTGTGATTACTGTAGAAAGTGGCAACTCCAACCCAGTATGTCGAAAATGGTCTCCAGTGTGTTCCATTTGCACAACATCTCCGCTTCAACAGAACTAAATGTTTTGTTAGACGGAAAGCAAATCTGACATGAACACCAGCAAGTGTACCTTGGAGTAACGCTTGACCATTCACTCGCTTTCCATGCCCATATGCTGAAAACTGCAGCAAAAGTTCCAACCAGAAACAACCTCATCAACAAGCTGGCTGGCTCAACATGGTAAGCTCATGTCAGTACTCTTCGAACAGCTACTCTGGCTCTGTATTTCTCGGTGGCTGAGTATTGTGCTCCCATTTGGTGCCACAGTACCCACACGAAACTCGTTGATAGCCAGCTTAGTTCAGCAATGCGGATGATCTCGGTTTCAAATTTATGTCGACCCCAGTCGGCATGAACGTGACCTGAACGACCTTGCATGTCGGGCTTCCAGTTTTGTCAAATATAGTGCTAGCTTATATCTGGCGAAATTCAGCTTCGGGCAACAGCTTGGACAAAATCCAGTTATGTCCAAGTCTACCAGCATTTAAAGACATTTACGAACCACCTGAGTTTCGACTGCCATCCAGACATCCGGTATGGTCTGCAATGTCCAGTTCTGACTGGCCAGTGACGAGCCCTGGAAAGAAGACTGGTTCAAGCATGATGTACCCAACCAGTTCCTGATAACGGATCCAACCATCTGCTAGCCTGGTTTTGATCTTAACAGAAGTGATTGGACTATCGCACTGGCCATGGCCGTTGTGCAGCTATTCTGTATGAATGGAGCACGAGATGATATGTTCTATACGTGTAGCGGTAAACAGACAATGTCACATATCGTCAATGAATGCCCGTTAACGAAGTTTACCGGTGGGATCCAGACGCTTCACACTGCTGATGAAGATGCAATCAAATGGCTTCACAAGTTCAGCATACGCTAAATAAACTAACAAGAAACTCAACAGGCTAACAGACCGTAGTGGTGGGCCTAACCATACATTTACAGTGCGAGTTAAAAAAGGCCCCCCCCCCTGATTTTTTTCTGACATTTTTCCTAAACGGTTGGGAATTGTTAGTCCAGATTTTACATGCCTATTAGACGTTCCTATTTACAGTACGCTGGACTACAAACTTTTATGCAGTTACCTGCATCTTTGACGAAGTTACGCCATATTCAGCGGGTCTTTCGCGGACATTGTGCGCTCTACAAATTTACTTACTTAATTAAGTGCAACCACCATTATATGCTCAAAATGTCTACCATTGGTTGAAACGCATGCTGTGTGGTCACACTTAATGTGGCATAACTTCGTCATAGTTGGAGGTAATTGGATAAAAAATTTGTAGTCCAGCGTAGATAGGAATGTATACTATTTTGTATAGGCCTAATAAGTTTGTAAAATTTGGACTAAAAATTCCCAACCGTTTGGTAAAAAATGTCAGAAAACTTTAGGGGGATTTTTTGACTGACACAGTAGTTGTGATAATCTTTATTTTACCACAAGTGGTAGCACGATAAAATAAACAAGAAGAAAACAAGATAATGCAACTTAACTAACAACTAAATAATCAACGTCACACACATGTATGGTAGTCCATTAGACATACATAAACTTTGTTTCAATTTTTTTTCTTACACTTTTCTAACTGAATGCTAGGTAGTTCAAACGAGAAATACTCTTGACAGGCTTTGACTATTTCCATGCTGTTTGTATTAAATAGTTTCATGAAGAACCAGTTAATTACAAAATCAAGTGACGCAAGCTGGGACTTATTAAGTGGGCAAGCTTCCAAACCATACAGTAATATAGGAATGTATACACTGTTTACTATTCATGTCCCTCGTCATCCTTTGCCTACTTCCAACATCAAACATGTGTTGTGACTTTAAACAGCAGCAATGTATATGTATATAACTTATATATGTCATGTCAGATTACCGTGCCCGGTGTACGAGCGTAGGCGACTGTATGAACGAACTGTCGATACCGGTCTCTGTCCTCCGCTTTGCGGACTGTTTCTACCAGGCTCATCCTGG
>Ga0209781_1000338_pt1 | contig 11863 bp, 8 predicted proteins | sample WorMetHERISLAND1_3_FD_187386 | JGI IMG/M metagenome (GOLD analysis project Ga0209781, IMG submission 187386) | Marine gutless worms symbiont microbial communities from Max Planck institute for Marine Microbiology, Germany - Olavius albidus HERON... | ecosystem: Host-associated > Annelida >...
GTCATAATAATAATTATGCTAGTAACTAGGTGATATGTATGTATTGTCGGGGGTTCGACAGTGACGGCCACAAACCATGACAACCACCTTGGTGAAATTTATCCAACGATGTTAAATGAGCTTAACTGTACATTTGACGTTAGTTTTTCACGTCTTCATTGCTGTGGCCATCATGGTCATGGTTTGTGTCGTAGTTGCAATAAACATTTATAAACGTTTTTTTTTATTTTTCTATAAATACGCGTTTTTTAACGTTTTTTTATTTTTCCAACGTTTTTTTCCCAACGTTTTTTATTTTTAAAAAAACGTTTGAACAGTCAGTGTGAAAATAACAGCAATTTAATACATTTATGTACAAAAACTGAAAAATCAAACTGTGCCCATAAAATTATAGCGGATTTTGTATTTGAATTTATTTAATTTTATTGTTACACCATACCCAATCATGCAACACCATAATATTACTATTATTTAGTTGATGTCAGTGATTTTAGTCAATAGGCCCAAAAGCAAGGAAAAAAGGGTAACGTTTTTATCACGTTTACAAACGTTTTTAGGATAAAAACACGTTTTTAAATGTTTTTTTTTTAAATTTTAAACCTAGCCTTTATTACACCTATGGTTTGTGTCCGTCATGGTTTGTGGCTGTCATGGTATAGGCCTTATGCCACCTACCAACATAGTTACAATGGATAACATATGCTGCAAGTGCAAACAGCACTTTATCGGTGGAGGTGAGTTATAGTTTCTAGTTTCTGTTTAACCCAATGGTTCTCAACCTTTTTTGGCTTGTGGCCACCTGCCAAGCCTCAAACCCTCCCATGGCCCCATGCCCTTCAATAAAAAACAAAGTAAGCTTCTCCAGCGGAGTCTGGGGCGGAGGGGCAGAGCCCCAGTCGCAAACGATTTTTTGGACATTTTTGTGCAGTTTTGTGCTATTTTTGTGCGTGTTTTAGTGTATTTTGGAAGCTGATTGTTAGGGATACTAACACCAAAAATGCAATAACATATAAATGGGGTTTTGGTATAATTATGCTACATACTTGCATTTCTAATTGGGTGATAAAATGCAATTGAGCGAGCGCCGCGAGCGAAAAAGTTTGGGAGGAAGACTACGTAATGCAAATAATTTGCCTAAGTAACTTTATTTGCTTGTGGCCCCACTGTGATGGCCTCCTGGCTCCCTAGGGGGCCATAGGCCGTCCCCTGGTTGAGAAACGCTGGTTTAACCATTAAAACGTGTGTGTGTTTTAGGGAGTCGCAGTACATTGGCAGCAGTCCAGGGAGACCAGAGCGTGGTTCGTTTAGTAACGTTACGTCGCCGCGTCGATTCCCCACGTTTTCTCCCATGACGGCGGTGCTCGGCGTGTCGCCGCACCACGACACGGTGCGTTTTGCCGACGTGTCCCACTATTCCGGCTCGTCGTGTAGCGCGACCGCACGAACGTACGGTGCACATCGTCACCGACAGAGACACCCGTGTTTTTCGTCACCTTCACTTGCCGTCGCCGCCGCTGCCCATCGGCCGTGTGTTCCTGCCGTCGGGTTTCCCGGTACTTACCCGTCTAGTCCGGGGAAAATGACCCGGTCTTTCCACTTCTTCTAACGGCATCACTCGCCCGTGGTGACTGAATGGCTATTGACTTCCGCAGGCCACAGAAGCAGAATCTGTCAGCATAATGTTCGGGATTCATGAGGAAACTGGAAATAGCAGAGTACGATATTTGTTAAAATGCACCCACCATCAGTGTAATAACTTTGCATAGTTAGCACAGTATCGTGAAAGCAACAGAATGAAATCAGTCAAATACTACGGTAAATCAGGTCTCGTAAACAAGCGTGGATATTAGGCAATGCATTAAAAACTTTCGGCATTAAAACACTTGGAAGTTCTGCAGAACCCCAACACTGACCTCTTGCATATTTTGTGTTGGCGATTGCCGTAATACTGCCGTTTAGTTTACATGACGTTGTGGAATTGCTGATTCCAACCCCAGAACAAGGTAGTAGAATGCGGGAGGGTATTTGATTGCGGTGATGCTTGCTTTTGAAGTCACTTTTCGTCCTGCAAATCTGTTACTTTATGGAGACAGATTGTGCCATCATGCTGTCCTTGTATCTGAACCGGTTGTCGTCGTCGTCGTTTTCCGGCACGTACGTGCTGCCGAGTATATCATCGGTTTTTGCGGTGTCCGTGTTATTTGCGGCGGGCAGTGTCGGAATAACGTTTCCAGCTTTTGAATTTTCCGAATGACCAACGTTGGCCGGCCGACTGCTACGTCTCGAGAGGTTAGTTGAATATTGTTCGTTCGTTTTTTGCACGTGTTGTGTAAGCCGGATCACTTTTATTCAGAACGTTTGCCGTGTCTTTTGCTTTACTTGTGTGTAGGTTGTATTATGTATCTGGCTTGCTTCAGCTATAGCTCAGGCATTCTTCTGTGGAGTTTCATGCTGTATTCACTATTTGAAATGGTAGTGGATTAAGTGAATGAGCGAATTAAGAATTATTTTCGTCCATGAGTATTATGCCGAAAGGTGAATTCAGCTTAAGCTGACATCAGTTTCTGAACCATTCCGCAAAGATTTTACTGACAGGAGTAAAATTCATTGTAATGGTTTAAGCTGTATTCGGCACAGTTGCTGCTATTCGTTAAGTGAATGGCTGAGTAAAGAATGATTTGCCGTGAATTTTTGAGTGATGCTGTCCTGCACTTTTCTCTTCTGCTCTTACTTGGTGTAAGACAGTCATCTCTGTTTAGTATGGCAGCGTGGTCTGAGCTTATGTTGGATGACAATTCCCAGATGTCTGTTTGTGTTAAGTGTAGTGCATTTGCTTTAATGAGTGCTTACTGCTAAGTGAACGATGACGTTACCTTACCTTACCTTACCTTCAGGGCGGACAGGTATTAGCTGCCCAGCGCTGAGGTCGTATTGAACGATGACGTTACTTTCGCTTAATTCCTGTGTGGGCAGCATCCCGGCTCAACCCATTAAACTGCAGTGGGCATTACAGTTACCACATTTTAATGAATGGTGGCAACATGTAGTCGGTATTTTGCACAGTCAAATATATGTGCATCATGTCCATCGTGGAATTGTTACTAGTCAAGAATTGACACCCACCAGATCCATGAAGAAATCGTCCACCTAATTACGAATTATATGTCATCTCAGGTTGCGCAAAATATCCATTATATCCATATAGCGGTATGTGAAAGTTTCATGATGTGGCATGACATTGACTTTTAATTACTCCGGCATTTGTAGTTTGCAAAGCAAACACGTTCCTCATGTTTTCCTCCCAGCTGTTTGACCAGCTGAATGCGCGTTCAGTTGCCTCCCGCATTTTGCGAGACAGTTGATAAATATGAAGTCGGTACACTAACCAACAAAGAGTTATCAGAAAACTGACAAGGAGCTGGTGGGAACAAAATGGTAAATCCCAATTCAAATTGTAGTGTTCAATTAAATTTTCCAATAAAGAGTAAAATCTGTCCTTACGTTCATACCTATATCTATCGCAAATATGAATTTGCATGAACAAGCGAGTCGTATGTTGCACTGATGTTTTTTGGCGTTTTTAAGTTAGAGTGTTTGCAGTTGTGCCGGCATGATTAAGATGTACATCGTTTGGTCGTATTCTCCGACATATCAAAAACTGTCTTGCTGCTTCTTCTTAGCTGCTGCGCCGACGTCGTTAGCACTACCGTTGTTGATCACTCTGATAACAGTGCCTTTGTGTCCGGCCGCTTTGGATGTATTCGGCGTGTAACGATATTTTTTCACACAACTCCATAGAAATAAGACTTCGTCATTGTCGTAGACTACAGTGAATCAAATGGTCTACGGAAATCTTTGGATTTAAACACGATGTTTACAGCATTACTTTGAAATAGTCATTGTCTATATGATGACTATAATACTGTATGGTCTGTTTGTACAAAATATCACCATTTTATGACCATATGTCTGAAAATATCATAACTTGGCATTCCGGGACCCTCTAGATTACTTCGACAAGGATGTTGTCTTCTTTGCTGTTTGATTCACTGATTATCATATGTTCGATTGGCATTGTCCTATGTATAAAATGCTGTAATGCTGCTATTTTGCAGTGGAGTAATCTTTGCTGTATATTAGAATTATTAATAATAGTAATGATTGTAATATTGATAAAAATTGCTGCATTATAAAGCTTCTTTTATGGCTTCAGCGGTGTAAACCTCGTCTGGCTTTTAAAGTCGGAAATCACTTGATGATTGTAAATAGTAAGCTGTTCGGTATGTTGATAAATACCGTTTTGTGTTAATATTAAGGAAATATCTCAGGAAATGTGGTCATCAACAGCATTATTAAACCCAGGAGAGTGTCTGAAGCTGAAATAATGCAAACTTAAGAGGAGTACGGTATTGTGTATTGATCAGTATTTGGTAGAGATCTGTTCAGTGGCATTGCTTCAGATTGGTAAATGACACTATGCTAGTCATCCATGCTACTCACCACCTAAGCAGGCTGAGAGCCCTTACTTGGCAGTATTTGAAAGGTAACGGTAGATACTCCCTTACTGGATATCGAGCACCACACTACCGTACTTGATATCGAGCATTGGTGCCAGCCAGACTGATTATACCAATAGGGGTCCATTGCTTTTTGCCTGCTGCACGGGTTACCTTCCGAAATGCAGAACATCACCCGTTGCTCTATGCAAAATATATGTGTGTGTGTGAAAACAAGTGGCGAAAAAGCATTATGCGCACTGCCAACAGAATGGCAGGAGCCAAGCTTGTTACCTCGTGATTTCAAGTCAAACTCCTTAACCAGTACACGCCGAGCCACATAAGTGTCCAGAGTTGTACGAATAGCTACCTTTGCCAAATGGCAGCATGCCACTGAACAGTCCACTATAAATGCGGTACCAGAATGTGGTGTATCAATGGGTTGTTTGGCATTAAAGTTCCTGCTGCTTGCTTTCTAGATGGTTTTATTGCTGGAGTTTTGCTGTACAAGGTGGACTGCATGCGGCAGCCACGTTCTTGTCGTATCAACTTGTCGTTTTGGATAGATGTTAATTTGTGTATTTGCATCGCACAGTGCTGCGGTGTGTTTGCATCGCAATAATTTTGTGACGAAACGGGGTTCCCACTGGTCCGAGAAAACTGCAGAGTTTGGGTCCGGGTTTTTCGACCGCGACAAGTCGTATGGTTCGGTTTCAGTCATGGACTGTTTCCAAAGGGTGTTGGGATTGAAGAAAACTTCATCAAACAGGCTTGGACACCTAAAAGACTGTGCTAAAACAGTTTTATCTCTTAGTTGCCAATAATTAATGTATTCAATCGAATCGTCTGCAGACTCATGGTATTACAGTTTTGAGCTACAAATTTACCGTGTTATTTTAAATTGTTATTGTGCATTGTCGACTATGCCGCCGGATTTTATGATCATCTAAACCAAAAGCAACTTCCATTGTTGTTATTCGTAGATCCATCAAGGCTGCTACTATTACCGCTTTGACTTTTGCTTAAACTGGTCATTTTTCCGTAGGTTTGGTTGATTCTTTGGAAAATGATCTGTTGGATCACGACAGCATTGAAGCACTAAATGGATTAGATGAACATCAGCACTAACTACTAAAAGTTGTGGAATTTTGTTCGACCAGTGGTAACCCCGATGAAAATGAAGCCGGTGATGTGCACATAACAGCTATTTGCCGTTTCCGTGTGTATGACTATCGTCGTGGTTGTCGATCAATTCCTTTTGTTATTTTGTTTTGTTCAGCATTCACCGAAGGGACTGTTATGTAACTAAATGCTTGTGCCGATGTTCGGTCGGCACAAATCTTGCTTTCGTTAACCATTCGCTTGCTTAATTTATATTAACGACACGTTATTTATGCGAGACAGAAGTGTTGTGATCGTAGACTAACTACCGTCTTAACTTAGGCAGCGTTGTCAAATATCCGATTATAGGAATTGCTGCCGGCGTATTTAGCACGTATATTACCTGTAGTTACAGTAATAATGTGAAATTATAATTAGAAGACGTGTGTGATATGAAGGTGACATTTTATTTTTAAGTGATTCACATCTGCTATGAATGTTAAGTGTTAGTTTGTTTAAACTTTGGTATTGGATCTCGTATGGAGTGCAGTAGCTAGCCGAGACAGTATCCACATCTGTATTCGTGACGCCGTTTGTTCGTTGTTCGTTTGAGCACTTTACGACGTTTGCCCAGAGTTCCCACGCCTCCTGGAAAGTCCTGGATTCTTTTCCTTTAAAATTCCAGGACCTAGAAAGTCCTTGAAAATCACTGGCCTGGAAAGTCCTGGAAAAAATTGTTGCCACCAGATGTCATACTTTAAGGCTAAAATGCACCAAATTCGATTTTGGCTGGGTCTCCGCCCCATACCCCGCTCTAGGGGAGCTCACAGTGCTCCCCCAGATTCCCTAACTGGATATAAAGGGTCCTACTTCTAAGGGAAGGGAAGAGGAGGGAGGACAGGTCAGGAGGAGAGGGAAGGGCTTTTTCTTTATATTTAAGCATTCGTGGGCTCCGAAAAGGTCCTGGAAAATTTCTCACGAGGGTCCTGGAAAGTCCTGGAAAAGTCCTGGATTTTTTGTCAGTAAAAGTGTGTGAACCCTGTTTGCCGATGTTGTTATTTTTCTGCTTCTCGGGTATTTTCTGTATTATCGGCAGCAGTGCTAGTGCGTTGTCTGCAGTTTCTGGTTGCTCGTGTGTTTGTTGCCTAGCGTTGTGGGTTTGAGTGGTGCTCCGTTGAGTTTCGTTTCTTGTTATTCACTGCATTCGCTAGATAGATTTTGCTGTTTGCACATAGTGCAGTGTTGATGTGGGATGTTTGCGTGTTGTCGTCATCATTTATCTTACGGCTTACATTTTAATTTTCATTACTAACATTAGACTGCTTTGTGTGGTGGAGAACCTTTCCCATTGTCGAAAACTGGAAAATTGTTGCTGTCTGAAATCCGTGTTTAATTGATTAATTAGCACGTAATCGGTTGTATCTAAAAGCAGAATGGATACGCCACAGAACTGTTGAATTACGCAGATTTTTACTCCTGATTGAATCCCACCAGATTCGTACAAATCCATGGAGACTGGAGAAATTATCCAAGTAATGATTGTAATCATATGATCTTGGATTGCTTAAAATGTCTACATTCCTCATATCCGAAAATTTCGTGACATGGCATTACCCGTCTTGATTACTGGGGTATCTGCGGCATGCGATGCAAGCATGTTTATCTTTTCTTGCCCTCAGTTGTTTCATTTACCGGGTCTTGTACACCAACAGCTTTTTTCGTCAGTATTCGGATAACGGCGACCGGTTTTTAATTAGTTCAGTTATTTTGACTAATTATGTAAATATCCACTTGTGCAATTATTAGTGACGTGTGGTGATTTGCCATTGTGTATGACACAAGAATCAAATATCGGCTTCTGGCGAGCGACGATGTCGTTGGATTTTTGTAAATATTTTATGTGCGAAGCATTGTGGTTATACGGTAGATGACTGGTGGTGTTATAGACAACAGATCTATTCGTCAGTGATTCAAATCCTCGGAATCGCGGATCTACGCGGATTTATGCTCACAATTTACTGTATTACTTTAAAACGCGTTATCTGTGTAATCATACGTGATCTCACTTTGCGCAAAATGTCATTATGTCCTTATACTAGAAAATTGTATGAAACAGCACACCCTCCAGACCCTTGTGGAGTAGTCGGGCAAACGTATTCTGCTTTCTACTGTCGGCTCTTTGATTCGCTGGTTGTAAGCGGTGAACGTTGGTGCCGTCAGATTTTTACGTCAACTTATTAGTTAGTGGTGTTGTGCACCTAACTTGTGAACGTTTATATTCGATGTCATTTTAGTTATGCTTTGAAATAGCGCACGGTTCTTGTGACACCTCCCTGTATGCTCCACATGTGTGTTTGACTGTACTCGTAAGCCGTTGGATTTGGTGGATATTTTTTGTCGAAGACGCAGTAGACGTTAAGTTGCAGTTTGGTCTGGCCATGTGCATTGTCTGCATGTTTAGTTTTATGCAGCAGTTCTTCTAGTCTCGTTGTTCGTCAACATGGTTGACTTCGTTTTTTTCTCGGCAGCTCTCAGTTCTGCATTTCGAATGTTGGTTTCTTCATATCAGCACTCTCCAAAGGTTTCATTTTGGAGTTTTTTTTTTGTTTGGGGACCTGACTCAGGCTTTGCAACCTTTGGAAAATAAGTCTGACCAAAAGTATTTTTAATCTCTATCAGATTTATTGTGCTTGTTATTTTTACCTCTGCAGTAGCTGCGTTAAGGGAATTGTCCAAAATATATTAATTAGTTCCAGCCCATGCCAAGAGAATCGCCAGTTAGGAACAAATTAAGAAGAAAAATTGGGGGCACAGCCAGCTAACTTGGGTTTAATTTTTCTGCCATAATTTTGTGGAAAGATCTACAATTTGATCAGAACTTTAGCAGACTGGCCTTAAGACAAGGCTTTTTGAGCAAGCATGCTCTATAGTAGGAGCCTGTGAGAGCTTGTTGAGACATGCTGAACATTTGACTGATTGCTTATTGCAGGGCACTTGTTATTTTGTGCAATGTGCAGTGTGTGCTAACGCTTTTTTCTGTTGTATTTTTGCTTTGATGCTTCTGGGAAATTCGTTGGCAGTAGACTTGTACGAGATTTTACTGTTTGTGCGGTTATTGCGTACGTCTTAGCATTTCGTGTGGCTTTTACTAGGTGCAGCTCCAATCTGCATGTATCTTGACGTAGACGTGTAAGACAAGGCCAGAATATACTTGCAAAACTCTTTGTCCAGTCAGTGAAAAATCCCAGATTTTCGGACCCAGATCACGGCCAAAATCTAATAGTGTCTTGTCCAGAAGCCAAGACCCTCACCCTCATAGTAACTTTGTGCAAATTCATCCAAATCCTCTTAAATTCATTGAGTGTGCATTGCAATGTAAACAAACATACGCAACACAGTATGTTTATTGAATTATAGCCAAAAAGCTAAATAGCAGATGCAATAGAAAAAATGTCACACGATATAGTTATACAAACAAAACACAAACTAAGAAATACAAAAGTCTAGCCAGTCTGATATTTATTAAGAGCGAACATGTTTGTGTTTTTGTTTACCTTGCACACCCAATGGATTTACGTGTTTTTGGCTGTGATTGATTGGTTGTGGATTTTCCCTGGTACTGTTAGTCATCTTCAGACCACCTATATTGTTGTCTAGACAGACAACATGGCTGAGGAATTGTACTCCCGCATTCCTCACCTCTTTGAAATTTTTGTCATTTGTTAGACCTGGAGAGTGCAGGAAAAAATGGTTTAGGTTGCGGATGATCCTGCAAATTGGCACCTTAAAAGTCCTGGAGAGAATTTAATTTTGTGCAGAATCTGTCAATTGAAAGGCCACTAGATTTTCGTGTAACTGTTGAGTGTTGACCAAGGTCTTTGTTAGCTGGCCAACTAGTTTCCTTCCGTACTTTGATGCTGTGGTTGGGTGTTTTGACCCACAAACTGTCTCTTGGGAATTCTCTTGTCTCTCTCTATCTTCTTTTGGTAGATACATTATACCCTGCTTTATCCTATCCATTCCTTGTTAGCTTTTGAAAATACCCCGGATGCCTTGTAATCAGGTAACGTGTTTTCTAAGTTTAGTGACTACTGCTGAGCACAATTTTTGTTTTGTTGGCCTTTTTCCATCGTATATTCCAGGAATGGTTGTTTGCTCACAAGTGAAACTTCGGGAATTGTTGGAACACCCCCTTTTACTAGCCAGATGTCCGACAAACAGCTAATTACTGACAACAATATACAACACAGGAAAATGCGTCCTGTTCACTGCGCATGTGATTATTCAGGATTTTTGCAGTATACTCTGGCCACTGTATCGAGCATGATGTCTTGTCCTTTAATTTTACTGACAGCATATTTGCGGCATTGTTTGGTGGTATTGCTTTTATGATTTGCTGTAGATTTCAGTGGTGTAACCACGTATTTTTGGTGTGGCCACGTCTTGATCAGCTTCTCTATTATCAGCATAGTACTGTTAGTGCGCATCGTCCTTTAATACTGCTGCGGCTGCATGACCATAGTAGCTATGCTTGTCTCACATGTCTCCTGTTGTCAGTCTCCGTTGCTGGCATAGACGGACTTTGTGTACGGAAACTGAAAGTGGGCTTGTAAATTCCCAAGTTGTTTCGTGGTAATTTGCAATATGGTACAAAATTTGTCCATGGTGTTATGGATTGAATTACGATGTACCTTTATTCTTGTATACGTGCACGTCGTGCAGTTAAGTTGAAATTTATTAATAACACTGTACGGTAATTAGTAGCAATAATAATAATAATAATAATAATAATAGTGATGTCCGGTTAGAGAACAATTTACTGACTACTAGCTAAAAGTTTACTTACTACTTCCACATTTTTCTGTTACTTATTTACTTCAATTGGATTACATGGAGTGAGAGTCAAAAAATAATAATTGTTAATAGTTTGGAGCAAAGAATGGTGCATCTGAAATAACCAGTAATACTGTCGCATCATTTGAATAAGTTTCGTTTGAGACTTCTGCAAGTTCTGTAATGTATAACTGTGGAGTCTGTGTTTACTGTATTATATCTCAGTTATCTATGGATTATCTCTGTGCCGAGCTTGGTGTTGAAATATCTCTATGCTTTTCTCTATGTTATGATCATAGTTCGTTGGCAAGCAATACCGCTGTAGTAATCCAGTGCTTTGTAGCTGTGTCACATGTCGATGTATGTACGTTTTAACGTATCTGTACTCTGGTTGTTCATTGTTAATTCATCGTTGTATTCTAAGCAGGTATTAACACATTTTTGCCGTTGTTAACCATTGTTTACTGCATGCGGCCTCGGCTATGGGTTTTGTACTTCTATTTGCTTGTGCTTCTGCTGCTATTACTACAACTACCTATAACACTCGAACAGCAACAACAACAACAACAACAACAACAACAAGAACAACAACTACTACTACTACTACTACTACTACTACTACTACTACTACTACTACTACTACTACTACTACTACTACTACTACTACTACTACTACTATGTGTACTACTACTACTTTTATTTAACGGGTATATTTGTCAAGAGTTACTCCAGGCCTTGGTTATGGTTTCTCACAATTTCGTTTTATTACTAGTACTATCACCGCTACTAATTTAATTACTACTGCTACAGCCACTAGTACTGCTACTGCTACTATTATGTTGATTAGTGGCAGTATACTATTCTATTTCAGTTTCTTAACAAAATCGTTTTAACGATGAGAAACATTGGGTGCATCTTGAATTCTTGATTTCTTGTTTTGATGTTAAAAACTTGCTAACACAGAGTTTTTTTCCAATTAGTATGAAGTTTGGCATGTAGGTAAAGATCCGTGAGTGGGGCACGTCAATATGTGATATACCAGAGCTAAGATCAAGGTTAAGGTCATAATATGTTGAAACTTACAAATTCTTTGATTTCCAAAATCTATCTCCTCTTCCATTTTCAGTGGGAGCTCGCCAATGACTGCTGATTCTGAGACTAGAGCACAATATTTAAATTTGTTTTGCCTGGATTTCTGATGTGTATCATAGTTTCTGTGTCACATGACTGAACTTTATCTGGTCACACAATGCGTTTGGTATACTGAATGCATCATGTGTTAGTATTACCTACTCGAGTTGGAAATGGGTCACAAGGTCACCCGGGTCAACATTTTAGGTCAGGTCGGGTCAGTGTGTGTGACCCACAATGTTGGATTGGATAGATCATAGTCTTATCAAACCTGCAGGGTATTTGTGTTTTAGAGCGTTCAA
>Ga0209781_1000340_pt1 | contig 11851 bp, 7 predicted proteins | sample WorMetHERISLAND1_3_FD_187386 | JGI IMG/M metagenome (GOLD analysis project Ga0209781, IMG submission 187386) | Marine gutless worms symbiont microbial communities from Max Planck institute for Marine Microbiology, Germany - Olavius albidus HERON... | ecosystem: Host-associated > Annelida >...
TAGGCCAGTCCGCAAAGGTAAACTGTTGGTAATTGTTCGGGCAGTACTTTTTTACCAGTCGGACGTTGGATGTCCTTCCTTCGCCCAAAGAATTGAAGACTGTGTGCAGGGATGATTGATGTATAAATATTGCTGTGAAGGTGATGCTACTGCTACTGTCGGTGCTGATGCTGGTGTCCGTGGGGGTGCTGGAGGTGGTGGTTGTGGTGCCAAAGCAGGACAGATGCATGCAGAGCGCACATTGGCTTTGTGCTCAGGTGGAATCTCTCATCAGGCAAGTACTTGTAGCAGCAGTATGTAATAATAATAATAATAACATTTATTACAATAATAACATTCTTTATTACAATCGTAGAGAAACCACTATAATAGACGTGTATAATAGAAGACAAAGAACTGGCTCTGACATTTAGGCCTTCACACAATGAAACAACATACAGCGTTTGGCATGGGCTTTACCGCATTCAGCAGCTATACATATATATAAGGGACAGTTTTACCTAACTTAATACAAATTGAACAAACAAATGCATAATTTCATCAAAGCATCAACTCATACATGGTGAATAGAACTACTCGTGCTAGTGTGTTCGGCACTCACTGAAGCCGACATGCCAGCATGAGCATAGAGAGAATTACAATAATCGATCCAAGATGTAACGATACTGCATGCAACAGTTCGTACCACATCATCCTGGAGTGATTATATTTGAAAAATAACAGTAAAAAATCATAAAAATAAAGTCACTAGCTGTGCTGGTTGTTGGTGCAGCATTGAAATTGTATTTTGCTATAAGAGCTGTCCGTGCAGACACATCGCGCGATACACTAGCCCCGTATCCGTGGTCTGGCAGCATAGGCTAGTGTCTGGCTGAGGGCTATGGAAACGGAGATCAGCGCTGCCCGATGAGCCATAGTGGCTCGGGAAGGACTTTATCTTATTTTATAAGAGCTGGAGCTGTGAGTCATTGACATTACACATAGCTCAGTAGCTGTTTGATAATGCTGTTGATGTGATCTGAATTGATTTTGGCAAATCATTGCACTCGTTGTTGGTGAAAGCTTTCAGTGTTAGCACGTAACGTCAGTCTGTAACTCACTGTCGCATAACTGTAGACACGATGAGCTTCTCAGGGCTCGATCGATCGATTGACTGACAGATGTGATGTTTGGATGGTGTGCTCAGTTTGACGGCAGGATGGTAGAGGAACGGAATCTATCTGCGCATGTTGCCCATCCTCCCAGCATTAATACACAGGCAAGATTCATTTAGTGATTTCATTTTAGCTGACCATTATGGTTTTCATATGCTGCGTGGTTGTGTTTCATAGAATGCTGCAGTGCAGTTGCTGATGCACATTGCTTATATCATGCAGATTGATCTGTGTTCGAAATGACTCTGTTTGAGACCATTAAATAAGGTCTGTTATGCATAATCTCTGCCGACTATCATGCACCATGCCGTGTAATGTACGTGTAAAGTGTCTAATGTAATAGTACATGTGACTGTAGTATTATTAAATTTTGCAAATTTTGGGACATGTTGCATATGATGAACTGTGATATTGCTACTGTTACAGAGACAGAGACAGCCATGTGGAGGAAATGGAACGTCGGTGAACGTGTCACATGCTGCTGGGTGTGATTCAATGTATCCGACTACACCGGCAGGCAGAGTGTGCAGCAGTGTGTCGGGAAGATCACCGTCTCTCGTTGCCATGGAGAGAGTGATGCCCAAGTATGCTAGCTGGGCGTCGTCATCAGATGCAGCTGCTGCATGTTGGCATCAGCTGAGAGACAGAAAGAAGATGGTTAATGACTTCTCGCCGTTGGATGGATTGGTGCAACCCGAGGGCGGTGCAGTGGGATCACCTTGCAGGAATCGTTCAGTTGGTCAGTTACCTGCGGCTGCTGGCTGCAGTGATGCTGGCGCTGGTACACTAGGCTTGATGTCCGGTGATGTGATGACGGCATTGACCGGCAGTTGCTGTGACAATGGTTCTTCATCTTCACGCAGTGACAAGCATGAACTTAGAGCACACTTGAGTCATCGTCCTGCATCAAGTTCAGCCGTATGTGACGTCAGCCAAGTTGGTAAGACTATTTTGATCATGTCCACCACCTTGCTTACCCTGCCACCTTTGTATCATTGTGCGTAGATTTTTATTGATGATCTATTATGAGTATTTCACCAGTTCTTCTTGTCAGCAGACAATTAGTATTTGATCATTGTGTTTCGATGTAATTTTGTATATAAGTATATAGTTAATTATGTTCTCTACACGGTCGTTAAGTGGCACAAGCTCATTTTCAAATGACACAGTGCGGTTCACGGCGGTTTCTACACAAGCTTGTTACAATGGCGATTTTGGCATTTAAAATAATTAGAAATCCGTAAATTTACGCAGTTTTTGTTTACCAGAGCGAAAGATTTTTGTTGCGTGGTACTTTTCGACGTACTACTGAAATAATTTGGATAACTGTTTCGTATTTATCGTTGTTTTGCCTTTTGTATCTGTCCATTTTATGTACTGCCGAAAATATCTTTTTTGGCAAAATAATATTTATATTAACGTATTGGACTCTTAATTTGGTGTCTGTTTACACTTCTACATCGTTATTTTGCTTAAAATCGGCTGCAAAACACTTAAGCCGTCGTTGTCAAGGTACACAAATGGTGTAACTATGGTGTAACATAACGTAAGATAGCCGGCGAAACCACGCCGCAGACCGAGAACTTGCGAGATGTGGTTCACGGCACTGTGTCACTTAACGGCCGTATTGACTATAGCACATACAACTTGTTAGACCCAGGAACGGGTCCCCAACAGCAGCAAACATTGTTGTTTTTCTTCTTGTTCTTAGGGTTCTTGTTGTTATTAGATTTTCAAAGTACTAAAACTTTTCCATTTCTCGTTAAACTTCGGCTACTGACTGGTGACAGTATTCCCGATTTTTGTACCGTGTCGGATTTTTAAGTTAAGTCGTAATTAATTAGTAAATAGCAAAATACCGAAAATCAACAGGTAGACACCTGGTGAATACAAATGAAGTACGTGTTCCCAGTGGCTGCGAACGTTGCTGTTGTTCTACGTGTTGTAGACAACGTGAGGTCGTGTGTTGCGTATCAGCAGGCAGCTCATCAACGGCAGTATTGTCAGCGATCGTTGAACGCTGGTGGTTACGGAAGCAGCCCACAGTTGCAGCAGCAGTCTCAGCAGACACGAACGTTTGCTGCTCAGTCACAGTATTACGGTAGTCCAGGCCCTCACAAGCAGATGATGCGTGCAGCGTTGGCTGACTTTAACTCACAAGCTCATCGCAAACAGCAGCATTCACCAATTCATAGCCAGTACCAGCAGCCTGCGGCAGTCTCAGCAGCTAATGAATATTCATCATGTTGGCAGCAGCCCGTGTCGTCCGTGAATGTTGCTGGGGACAGAACATCAAAGTCCGTGACTCAGTACTGTAACTTTGCCGACCCGTGCCAAGATGTTATGAGCAACAATCAGCAACGTCTTGATCATAGTATGAGATCACAGCAGCCGCAACAACTTAACAATGGCTTTGGAACGGCAGGTAGCATGCAGTGTGGATTTATAGGTGGCGGTCAGCAGCTGCCACCTGGTGCCGATGTTAGTCAGAACCACTGTGTTGCACAGAATGCTGAGACGAGTTTGTTGGCTGTGAACAAGCCTGGAGCCAGTAGACAGCAGATGCTGCAGTATGACGTCTATCAACAGCCAGACATGATAGCCAACCACCAACAGACTGGCCGACGACCGAGACACTTCATTGTACCAGGACAGCATTCAGTGAACAGTAACTCTCAACCGATGATGACCTGTGATGCTTTCACTGGCTACCATGACCCAAGCATGATACAGCCTCAGCAATCATTTGCCATTCAGCAGCAGCAGCAGCCTCGGACCAGCACTCAGTCATATACACAGACAGGTTGTTATGCGTTTCTCACTGCCCATCACAGTTCATTAACAATTGCAGGCTGTTTTAACTTTATACAGACTACATCTTTCACTTTGCGTGCATCCATTCGCATAGAGTTATTTGCACTGCGTGTAGTTGGCTACGGTGGAGAATTGTGTATTTGAAGTTATGCGTTTACAGTGTGTTACTGTTAAAGTTCGAGCCTATCTGCTAATTTTGTATTGACTGTTTGTTGTGAATTTGTAGTCTGCTTAACATTCTCGGTCTGTTCACATTCAGGTTGCATACTGTAACCGATACGTAGACAGTGAGTGTTTCTCTGTCTGTGTGACTCGGTACTGCAGCTGGTTGCTCGTGATAGAACATGACAGTAGATGTATTCAAGTACTTACATACTCTGCTCATCTTTTCTTCTTTGAGCTTCGACCACATCACTGCTCCTCCGCCAGTTTCAGTGGTCAAAGGCTTCAGGGCAGATTGCTTTCAAATGTCATTACGGGTCTGCACCTTTGTACCTGACTGATGAACTATGTGGAGTGGTGGACATCGAGGTTGTCGGCCACACTCGACCATCCACCATTGGGGACCGAGCCTTTCCACTTGCTGGTGCTTGTGGAACAGTGTACCTCAGCACATCACTTCTGCACCTTCATTGCTTGTCTTCCAGTCATGCCTCAAGACTCATCTCTTCACCATTTCCTATCCCAGTCCCAGTACAGTGCCTGCACAGTGACACGTCCTATCCCAGTCCCAGTACAGTGCCTGCACAGTGACACGTCCTATCCCAGTCCCAGTACAGTGCCTGCACAGTGACACGTTTGTTTTGGACAGCTTAATCGTTCAGCGTTAATGTTACTTACTTACATTACTGTTGCTGTGTTTGCAGGTTATCACACGTCCCTGCGATTCCAGTCTCCTTGCAGCTACTCAGCACCAGCCGCAGATGCACAGTCTGCGCTACATGATTCCACGGTATGTTGGCTGACTTGATCTCAGCTTATCATAATAGACGACAGCTTGTGTTGTTAGGTTGTACTGTAAATGATGTTAATTTTAGATGAACAAGAGTGAAAAGAGTCTATGAGACAATACAACAGCACAGTTTGTAATACTTGCCTGCAAGATGAGTTGAACTCCAGTACGGCTGAAAAAAAAAACTAAAACTAAACCTAAAGAGCAATGCAGCATGCGTTTTGGGAACTTGTACTGACAGCTGCAGTGACGATTTCCTTTTTGTTTAATAATAGTTATTATATAAACTAAGTAAAACCATAACTAAAAAGTACAATAACTGAAATGTATGATTTTTGTAACCAGTGATTTTGTAGTTATGGATCATTTAGTTTTCCTATTTATTGTTATGACTTCTTAGCTTTTGTTGTTGTACTAAAATGTACTATTTTACTACAATAGTATTTTTAGTACAACTAAAACTAAAAGTTCTAACAAAATAAAAAGCGATCCAAAACACTGATGTCCAGTTGATGTGACTATCTGTGTTTTTAGATGGCAAACTCCGCTCGTATGATGCATGATGAATTCACTTGCCAGAATCCTTTTTGATAACTGAGTGTCAGCAGCAGCTGTCGCTGGTGCTGTAGCAGTGCATATCCTGTAGTCGTTGGTTTTGCCAGTGTTTATGAAATACAGTTTTTACATATGTTTGACTATGTGACTGAGACGATGGGCCCATTTTTTTATTCTAACCGGTTTAACCTGGGGATACCTAGACATTCTTTTTTACCAACTGGGTAAAAATTGTGCACTTTTTTTCGCCCCGATTTCTACCCTTTCAAAAACTGTGGATCAACCAGTGTGGATTCGGGGTCCGCCAATCACATGCGATGTTGATATTTGCAATCCCGCCACCTTGAATCCATGCAAGCAACATTTTCCCATTTTAGTGGTATGCCGTTTTGTACAGAAGTAAAATGTGACAATGAAATAAATCATATTTCTGACAGCGGTACTGTTTGTACAGTTTGCTGATGTATATTTGTACTTTGCCGGTTTTGTGCAACTAATGGAAAGGCCTCAGATCTGACCAATCAGATTGCAGGCATTGTATGGAAGATATGTCGATGACAAAACCGGGTAGCGAGTGGTCCTTTTTTAACACGTACCCGCTTGGAAAATAGCTAACTGGGTAAAACTAACTGGTTACAATAAAACAAACATGCCCAGTGTGTTGTGCATAATATGTGCACTCGTGTTGGCTACAACTATCGGACTCTGTTTGCAGCGCGTGTCAACTACGTATGTATTGTCAAGTTTTGTCAGTGTCACATTGTCAGTACGTAACATTGTGTCATTTTAAGTTGTCAGTTTGCGCGGCACTGTGTCCCTTAATGGGTAATAACATTGTCGCATGTCAGTGTGATTGTGATGGGCACTAACTACTTAAACTATAGCTGTGTAGCAAGTTTGCAGAGCAAGGTTTCTCTTATATTGGTCCTGCTGCATGGAACTGCCTGTCTGAGTCAATCTACAGAACATCATCTCAGTCAACCTTCAAGAAACAAGTTAAACATTTTTATTCTCGGAGGCTTTTAACATTGTTTATGATTAGTCATGACCATGTACTGACGTTGTAGTGCACACATGTTCGTTTATGTAATGGGTAGGGTTAGGACGATAGTCCCATACTATCATATCGGCCGATAGTCGGACTATCGGATGACAATCGCTCCGGCCGATTGTTTCAGACCGATATTTTTACGATAGTGTGATTGTGCTGCCGTCTTATGGTGATGCGTTGATAGATCGTTGGGAGCTGGCTGCCCCAGCCAGTGGCCGGCCAACAGTCAAGCAGCGTAATCTAAACACTTCTCTGCCGGTGACTGTGCTCTGCTTGGGATGGAGCGTTGGCTGCAGCAGCTGGGAGAGGTCGGCTGTGGGGTTGTGTCATCTCATGTTAATGACCTTCTGAAACTATCCGAGCGCTATCGCATCCGCCTATTGTTTTGACTGATACTATCGACTATCGGACTATCGGGTTTTCACACAATCGTCCTAACCCTAGTAATGGGACAACTAAATTTTAGATACGATGGTGATGATGATGAATCATACAAGTTAAAAGTGCCCATCACTGGTCGGCAGACAGTATTGTGTCCGAGACGATGTGTGTGTGAAGTAGTGTAATTGTGTTGTTTGGTGGAGTGAGTAGAATGGTCGTTTGCCGTCAGTGGAGCTTAGATGATAAGTTACAATGATTGATGTCTTGCTGTACGTTGACTTGACCCGTTGATCAATACCTCGGTGAGTCTCGTGTCTCGTGCATATATTCACATCAGTCCGGTGAGCTCATCCATTCTTCGGCCAGGTGGTTTCACGATGATGATGGTGTCAGTGTTATTGTAAGAACGTTTGACGCATTTTACCTGTGGTTTCATGATGACGATGGTGTCCGTGTTATTGTAAGAACGTTTAACGCGTTTTACCTGTGGTTTCATGATGATGATGGTGTCAGTGTTATTGTGAGAACGTTTAACACGTTTTACCTGTGGTTTCATGATGACGATGGTGTCAGTGTTATTGTGAGAACGTTTAACACGTTTTACCTGTGGTTTCATGATGACGATGGTGTCAGTGTTATTGTGAGAACGTTTAACGCGTTTTACCTGTGGTTTCATGATGATGATGGTGTCCGTGTTATTGTGAGAACGTTTTAACGCATTTGTAGAGCTTGCTGCTGTCTGTGATGGTAACTCGGCCGTGACGTGGCTAATCCAGAAGTGTGTGGACTGCGGACATGGATATCTGCGGACCCGGATCCGCAGATTTTCTTGCGGACGCGGACGGTCTATGGATCCACCAAACAAACACATTTGCAGACGCGGACCATCCACAGATCTAAAGCCACGAGTATAGTTTGCAGGACCAACCTTGAACGGAAGTGCCACTGTACCAGTACTCAGCAATTTGAGAACTGATCTATATTTGGACAATGCAGTAGGCTATGTATTATGTAAGAAAGCCTCTTTGACTGTGTGGGGCCCTAGGCATTGCCTATTGGATACAGTGTAATCCGACCCTATGGTACTTGCGGATGCGGACGGTCCACGGACATGAGTCGCCATTACAGTTGCGGACGCAGACCGTCCGCAGACCTGATGCTTGTGGATGCGGATTACCCGCAGACGTGAAATTTGTGGATCCGCACACCTCTGGGCTAATCGTTGTGGTTATTGTCATTAGTTTCACTTATTCGCAGACATTTCCTGAAGTCACGTTAGTGAAATTGTTTCTTGCCATGTGTGAATACATCAGCATCGTAACGTTATGACGCCAGTAGTGAATTAGTGAAGTAGTTAACATTTGCTGTACATTCGTACTTGTGTTTGCTGTGTCTTAATGAACTAGGTATTAAGTAACAGTTCGTTGCTGATCGTGAGTGACCGTAGGTTTACAGCAGCACAGATGCCGTGCTACGGCAGTCCCGTGCCACTAGCTAAAACTACAGCGGATTATGCTGAGTTTCATAATTTTTAACTAATTTAAATTTATACAACTGATAATGTCGTTGTACAGTTGATATTGATGATTGATTAATCTCAGTAATAATAGATCAGAACTGTTTTGTGCTGTATTGTATGCTGCAGTTGAACACAATCATTTACGCACAAGAGTTCTTATGGATGTGTTAGGGCCTGTTGCATTTGACTTGAGTTTGTGTGTTTTTGCATTAACTTGAGCCAGTTTGTTTGTCGTTATTAGTTTGTTTTCTTGTGTATTTTCTTCTTCTTAGTTGTTGTGAGCTTGGCTGTCACTATGAGTGCAATAGACTGCCTGGAAAAACTCTTCTCCAAAATGAAAAATGTCGAGTGGGTTGTTAAGGCCTGCTACCTTACTCATCGATCCACGATTCCCACGCATCCTGGAAAGTCCCAGATTTTTCCTGGATTTTCCAGGCCCTGGAGAGTACTGGAAAATCAGTTTGGTTCTGGAAAGTCATGGAAATTAAAGGTTAAGGTCCTTGAAAGTATTGGAAAATGAAGATCCTGGATAGTTGATGAATTTACTGTGGGTTCAAAGTAAACAACATATAGCACTGGCATAGCGCTTGCTTGCTTAACTATGGTGATAGTAAATTTCAAAATATTGGACATTAAACGTTGGCAGGCCCCGTGAAGGTTCTTAAAAAACATTTGATGGTCCTGGAAAGTCCAGGAAATGTCCTGTCAGTAAAAGTGTGGAATCCATGTGAACCGACGAATTGTAACCGGAAAGAAATGTTGATATGCTTGGTTGTCATTTGTGGCAGTTTTCAGATTTTTTTCAGTATTGAATATTTTTTGCAGAAATTGTTGCCTTTGTTGTACGTTGCTACATTAGCTGCTACATTTGACTAAGTTTTATTTTTCGGAGTTATACGCTGACTGACGTACTTCTGTATTTCACTGCCTAAGCAGCTTTAAAGTTTACTACATACAGTATGATAATATTTTATGTACATGTGTTATATATCAGTAGTTAGTAGCAAACTAATTGTATCATGTTGTCCTAGAATTACAAATGTGCAAGTTATCCCGAAGTCAGTAACTGACTGCATAACATGTTGTTAAATGTGAGCTGTGAATTTGTAGGTTAGGTAAGAATAGGTTGGCTTATTAATTCATGTTACTTGTGTAATGGTTATTGTTAATGTGCGTCTGCAGACAACGGTTATATGGCATAATACTGTCAATATGTCAGTTGTATATTTCACTGCTTTTTATAGCTGATTATTACCGCACGCGTCAAGTCTGCGAATTTTTACTTTTATGCTGCTTTTGTAGTGCCGTGTTTTGTTTGTGTTGTGTTTCTTAGAGACGTGCTACGCTATAAATTTGATTGTTTTCTGTCTGTTGTTTTTTGTTTTTGTTACTCGTCTGTAGATTGGTAGTTTAGTCGTTGGAATCAAAATACGGAGACAATGATTGTTAGCAGTGATGGGCAAATCTCAAATCCCTATCTCATTCTAAAATCTCAAATCTTCGCAATTCAAATCCCAAATCTCGTGACCAAAATCTAAATCCCAATCCCAAATCCGAATAATAAGTCCCACTCTCAAAACTCTGAATCCCAACCATCCCAGATGATCCCCAACGAATTTCCTATGGGCTGGACGGGTAAATTTTACGCCAAAAAATTAAATAAGTGACAATTTCAAGCAGTGAAAAGTTTGAGGACTGACCCATCTCATCATGACGTCATATCTGCAACAGCACAGGGAGGAAACACGAGGACTTTTAGTATTTTTCAGGATAGTTTTGACAACAACTGCACAAATTTTCAGCTTTAAGCTATTTTTTTCCAAACTTCACCAAAAAAATGTCCCAATGTTACTGGACTAGTGACCAAATGGGGCTATTGTAAGGGAGCCAGTCAGCATCAACGAGTGTAAGAGAGCCAGTGTATGACTAAAACCCGCTCGATGTGAAAATAATCGCTTATCTTTCGGTGCATTTGGCAGGAGCACTAGGGTCTGATTTAAGGTTAAACTGATGAGCCACCGCGGGCCGGATTGACAGAGCTCACGGGCCAGATTTGGCTCGTGGGCCGGATTTTGGCGACCCCTGGACTAGGTGGAGGGGATGCCCAAAGACCTGGCCGGATTATGTCAAGGAAAATGTAAAGAGTGTTCACAGCTTAGGAAGCAGTGCACAATGACGGCCAAGAAAGCATCTGGCTAACCAGGTTTACCTGAACAGTGGCTGTTAAAAACGGCATGTATGTGTGTCTGCGTGTGTGTGCAGTGAATACGAGTTTTACCTTATCAGTCTGGCACAGTGTAGCCAGTCTGTCCAGTATGTGTTGAAAATGCCAGACGTGGTGATGTGGTATACATCAGCCAGGCCGAGTCATCTGCTTGAGTGTGATGTGTGTTTAGTATCTCTACTTCCATAACCATTGAGTTGTTAATTGGACGGTCTTGCTGTCTACGTTATGCACTGTTACAAATAATGTGACCTCAGCTGTTGCTGGTTGTGTCCAAAGGCTGTGGAACGGAAGACAAATCGTTCGCTGAAAAGTCAGGAAACTAGGTCACAGGCCAGTTACAAAGGACACTGGATATTTTATGACTGTGTATAAACAAACGCTTAGCAAACGTCGTTTTACTGATATGTAACAGATCGATATACCTTTTTTCTTCTTCGGAAAGCAAAAAATGATATATTTCTTAAAATCCGCACAATATTTGTTAGTACTGTGTGGCGCTTAGGCGTGTAAACACGGCAGTTACGTGTCTCTGAGTTTTACTCATTTCTTGAGCGTTGTAGCCAGCTGATAGAGCCAGTTTTGTGCAACGTGATGGATTAAAGTCGTCTGCGTGCGTTGGTTCGATCTGTTTTGCTGAACATCACTGGACTTTTATATACGGTGACATGTTTTATCGTGTCACTGCTACTACTGACCTGGGGGGCGTGGCGCCATGTTGACGTACTCGGCTAGCGACCTTCATACTCTACGTCATGACAACCCACCTGCGCGTGCCGTACGCAAGTCTATATTTAGATCACACCTGTGGCGGCCATGCGCTGAGAGACGATCAGCTGATCGATCGGATGTAAATAATGTCTCAGCTGACCACGATCGTCGTCTGCGTATCGGCTGGCTCAATGTGCGTTCTCTGAACAACAAGACCGTCGCTGTACGTGAGACGATAGAGTCCAACAACCTGGATGTTTTGGCGCTTACCGAGACCTGGCACCAGCACAGCGGTGACGTCTGTCTGCGAGATGCTGCGCCGCCGGACTTCGCCGTCGCCGACGTTGTTCGTGCTTCTCAGCCCGGCTACGGGGGTATTGCTGTGCTGTACAGCGCACTACTGAGATGCACCACAGTCGACCTACCGCCGACTACGACGTTCGAGGCGCTGTGCACCAGGTTCAAGGTTGGTAGTTCTGAATGGTTGCTG
>Ga0209781_1000341_pt1 | contig 11850 bp, 7 predicted proteins | sample WorMetHERISLAND1_3_FD_187386 | JGI IMG/M metagenome (GOLD analysis project Ga0209781, IMG submission 187386) | Marine gutless worms symbiont microbial communities from Max Planck institute for Marine Microbiology, Germany - Olavius albidus HERON... | ecosystem: Host-associated > Annelida >...
TCCCACTCTTTCAGTCCCACAAAATTCCACGACTTTTTCCAGGGCCTCGGCTTGTTTTTCCACAAGAAACCTGGTGAAGTTATGGTAAATTTTGAAACAAACTGCCGAAATGCAATAAAAATGTTTTATTATTACTATTAGTGTGACGTGGATACACAAAAATATTCATGGATTCAATAATCAATAACACACCATTGCTACAGATAGAAAACAACCTAACTTTCAACTGATGCACATTAAATAAAATTCAAGAACTTTCAAGGAACTCTCAATTCCCAGGATTTTCCTAGACCAAAACCATTTTCCAGCCTTTAAACATGCCTTCATAAAATGAGGAACTTTCCAGAAAGTGAAAACCAGGACTGCAATAACACGACATATATGGTTCGTCAATAAATTACCGGTACAGCTGTTTGCGCGATGCTATATCTTCATTTGAACAAATCACATGATCTGGCTAAAAATGCAGTGCAAGAATATTTACCGATTCTATCCTTCTCTACCAGTAATGTGTTAAATTATGCTGAAAATATTAAATTAGTGCAACACAGCATAAAACTACACTATATGAATTCATTACCGACACTTGACACCATGGACTTATGTCAGCATGTCATTCCACATTCAACAAGAAAGACATGCAATGACATATGAGTACTCAGACATATCCACGTGTAAAGAATGATTTTCTGTAGTATCTGAGAAATTCTGGCCGATTACTCTGCATGAAGCCACCAGAACTAATGGATGACGGAACTGAACACACACGGTGTGAATTCCACTGCCTTAACTGCGTTCCAAACGTCTGACAAAAATGCAAGAAATATTCCGAGCTGTAATGTAACAATATAAACATTAAACAATGCCACGGCATTTCCATAATCGGTTTCATAAGTACAATATAATAAGTATCATCTAAAATATGGCTAAAGATCTCCACACAGACTTCCATCAGGCTGCTCCTGCCAAGATACAGAACCAAGGTTTCAGTCTTACAACAGTGATGGCATACATCTTCAAAAACTCTACACGTCAGTGTAACAGCACAATATCACTAAGCCAATAAATTAAACTAATCGATAATGTGCAGGTTCATCTGGTGGTTTCTGTTAACGAGGATGAGGAAGATGACTTTACTGTAGGATGTAAGGTGGAAGGATGATTCTCCTCAGCTGCCGAAGCACGATCGACAACACTTGCCGCCATTAGGAATAAATCGGCTGCCTCTGCTAGGCCACAGCTCTTCGGAAGTTCGGTAGACCCTCGAGACGAAACTCCGCACTGCTGTGTTGCGGGCTTGGCATTATCGGCTAAATCAAATGTGGTCGGTTGCTTAGAGACCGGAAGTCGGTGCGGACTGGCAATCAACTGCGGAGCTGAAATGACGGCAGCCGGTTGTGAAACGGCTTGAACCGGTGCCGATATCGAAGTATATACTGGCCCAATGTTTGGAGGACCTGTAGCAGAATTTAGACCATGTACTGCGGTCAGTGAAGACGAAGCTGTTTTTGCCGAAGAGCACATGACGAACTGGACGATCGGCACGGAAGTGCTCGTCTTTGACCAGTTTGCCGCTGGTGCGGACGACACGGCAAATAACTGAAGGGTGTTACCGGATGCGGTAGGACTTTGAGCCAGGACAACCTGCTGGCTGAGGAGACTCGGACGTGTGCTGGCCGACTTGCTCTGGCTCACGGCAGCAACTGCCGGCAACTGGACCAACTGAACAAGACCGCCGTCGGCCGACTGCAGCAGAAAAACCTGTCCCGGGTTGTTGCTTGACGGGACAACCAGCGAGGACGACCCGGCTGCCATGAACACAGGCCTGTTTCCGGCTCCAACCAGAGCAACTGCTGGCTGAGACACGGCACTTGCCGCGGTCAGCGGTCTCGGAGAAATCGACACTGGACCGGCCGAAACACTCGGTGCTTGAGTCTGCGCAACTGTGGTCGACGGAGTGGCCAGTATGTTCACCGGTGACAGAGCGGCCGACAACACCGCACTGCTGGCAACGGGAGCCTGATCGGCAGCCGACGTGGCAAGCCCCAAGTCGGTGAGGCGCGGCAGAGCCGGTATCGGAGCTTTCATTACCGATGTCGTGCGTGTGTTATTCCGTACAGGACGCGACGGCGGCACCCGTGACTTGGAGTGTGGAAGTATTGCCTGCAGTGCACCGACGTCCATGCTTCTTGATAAGACCGACGGACGAGCAACTCCCGACGTTAGGCTGAGCTGGGCTACGGAGACCACGGCAACGGTCGGCTTGGCAACGGATACACCGACGGCTGATACGGCAACAAGCTGCTGGATCTGTCCCGGTCTGATGTTGACACCGGCGGGCAATAATGCGAGCACTGGCTGGCCACTTAGCTGTTGTGCGGCTAAGTGCACTGAGGTAACACCCACACCAGTACATTCCACCGTGCTAGTCCGATGAAGAGCAGTCTGTGTTGGGAGGCTAGATCTACAAGAAACACTGGAAGGCAGAGTCAGTGGGTTCACAGTCGGCCTGCTTGATTCAACTGAACTTGCAAGGCAGGAAATGACACACGACGATGACGAAGCCGTCATCGTTTCGGAAGACGACGGTGCCGGACTTTCGGCCGTGGACGCTGCACGGTTTTCCAGGAGCGTTTTTACGGTGAGGTTGTTAACGTAGCGAGACTGCGGCGGTCGGTTCAGCGGCGTCAGAACGTTGGGTGCCCGACCTGCAGCCACCGCTGCACGCACAGCCATGGCTAACGTTGACTCGATTTCGCAGCTGCGGACACCAAACGGAACTCTCAGACTCTGTATCTTGGGCACATCTGATGCAGAAGAAGACGTCAAAGGATTTCCAGAAGAAATATGCGGAACTGAAGATGTCGTAACGGCACCACTACTGCACACCGTTAATGGCAATGAACAAGCATGGCTGTTTGTCACATTCACCGACAACGGAGTACAACTAGCCTGGCTACCAGAAGAGTTATTGACCAGCGGTGCAACAGTCACAGAAGTCACCCCCAAACTAAACATTTCTTTTGCCTTCTGCGAATTTGCATTCAGCAACAGCAGATTCTGACCAACCAATGATGACACGGTGGTCACTGGATGGCCAGGTCTGGCGGTGTTTGAAAGAGCCAACAAAGACGGCTGGGGGCTTAACGCGATGGCGGATGTTGCGGGAAGTTTTGACGGCATAGTTACTGCCGCTGGCACTGCAAATGCCACAGGCTGATCTGCCACGACCGGTAATATACGACACGTTGACGTACTCGATGAAGTTGGAGGACTGGCCGATGACAAGGCCGCGGCACGAATGGCCATTATGTTGTTCAGCAACTGCTGGGAGTTGACCGATTGGCCAGCAATGCCACGGAGATTAAGTCCACGGCTTTGAAACAGCTGTGCCAGAGCGTTTTGCGACCTCAGTCTATTAATAGCTGCCGACAGGATGTTTGAAGAATTCTGCGGCCGCAGTACCGGCAGTTGCGCCACCGGGCTTGGCACTGGCACTGAGGGCAGCATGCCGATACTGACTGGCGTACATGGCACAGATAACACTGGGTTATGCGCGAATGTTGAACCAGAGGTCGAGCAAACAGACTGTGATGAAATAACTGGCAGGGTCGCTGCAGGAGCCGGTGCCAGAACGGCAGCAGCAGCAGCCGTCGTCATAGTGACCCGAGGTGCACGATCTACGAACCCCGGTACGAGTCCCGCAGAACGCGGCATCACCGACGAACCCAACGACAGCCTGTGATTCGCCGACGCCTGTTTCTGACTGGCCAATAGCTGCTGGACGACAGCCGTCACCGGCAACCGAGATATATCGGACACGTTGTCGATAGCGAGAAAGCAAACCGTTCCATCCGGCTGAGCTATACGGAGAACAGCTCTGTGGGTAGGAGGTGCTGACCCAGAGGCCGCTGGTCGTATTAACCGCTGTTTTGAGCTAGCACGAGCACTGGTGTGCCGACTCCCACTAGCTGACATGGTGGTTGCCTGATGTCCCATTCCTTCTCTGCTACCCGTCTCTTCTGTTGCCTTTGCGAGTTTTGCAGCGGTTGATTCTTGTGCTTCGGTTGCCGGTCTTTTTCGACTCTTAGAGCCGACTGTTCTGCTGTTGTCGTTTATCACCAGACGTCGTCGCAACGACCGCACTCCGGGTATAAATGCATCATCCAACGCCGACGGAGCGGGAGTAGACGGCTGAGAAATGCTGCCCGAGTTGCCAGCGGAAGATGCAGCATCCTCCGCATCAGATTCCCCGGACTCACTGCTATGCCATTTCTCCTCCGCCTGAAAACACAATAAAACATAATAAAACAATAAACATAATAAAACATAATATTCCTTAACATTACTTATATTCAACACCAAAGTGGATATCCGTCGGATTATTTCTATGGGGCATGACTAGAGTAGGTCATACTGTGCCATGGTATCACTGTCCAAACTGTCCTCAGTGACTGCCAGAACCAGTACACTAAGCCTGCATCTCTGAGACGTGATGGCAAACTGTTCCACAGTCTGGCACTGGCAGCTGCAAAAACTCTTGTCGCCAAAGCAGCTGCGGGTCTGCTGAACGACACCATGCTCAGTTTTCCATGGAGAATAACCGTCACTCATGAGCATCGGCAATAAGACGACAGTCGTCAGTTAAGTACGATGGCAAATTACATCGGCATCGTCTTCATGTTTATCATGTTCAAACTATCTCAATTCAACCTTCTTAAACACTTATTCACCAATATGACTGGTTTCTATTCCAACAATTATCTACACCACATCGTTTTAATGGACCATTTTCCAGTCAGTTGCCCCCTTGATTCTTACTCTCCACTTATCCTAAACCTGACCTAGCATCCTTATGGGACAGGCAAAAAAAATCATCACATCCTATAAGCCAGAGGTCGGATGAGCCCTCGACGAATTTTCTGCAGGCCGGACAGGTAAATTTTACGTGAAAATTAAACAAGTATAATTTCCAGCACTGAAAAGTTTGTGGACTGGCCCATCTTATGATGTCAGACGTCTGTCGTCATATCTGCAAAAGCACAGGGAGAAAACATGGGAGCTTTTAGTATTTTTACTGTTCAGGATGGTGTTAGATCAACTCCACCAATTTTCAGCTTTATACCATTTTTTTCCGAACAAAATATTGGGATTTAGATTTTGATAATGGGATTTGGGATTTCACTTTCAAAGATTTGAAATTTTAGAGTGAGATTGGGATTTGAGATTTGCCCACTGCTGCTGACACTCGACACTACAGACTTGTCATTATGTTATTTCACATTCAACAAGAAAGACTCGCAATGCACTAAGACATCTGAGTACGTAGACATATCCACTTGTAAAGAATGATCTTTTTGGCAGTATCTGAGGAATTCTGGCCAATGTTACTGGACAAGTGACCGAGCGGGTCAAGTGTAGGCCTAAAGAAGCCAGTCAGCATCAATGCGTCAACGAGCAGAGAGCCAATCAGCGTCGACTATCGGTGTCCGACTAAACCTGCTAACATGAAAACAGTCGCTCATCTTTTGGTGCATTTGGCGGGAGCATACAGGCCAGGGTAAAATATTTATATATCCTGATACAGGCCGGATTTATTGTTAAAAGTGACGAGCCGACCCGGGCCGGATTGACGAAGCTCGTGGGACGGACTTTGCCGACCCCTGCTATAAGGTCTTCTTCTCTGTTTAATTGCCTCATCTCAATTTACTCCATTACATCTTACAGCAATATAACAACTGAACGTTAAAACTGTTTTAAACAATTTTCAACAACTTCGGTATTAGCAGGGCGCAGCTTATCAGCATCAACTGATTCATAAACAGTGAATCAAACAGCCGAGTGTGTCATGAAATTTTTAACGAAGTGACAAGCGATATGGCTGCCAGGTCGCTAGCCAGACTACAATGCCACACAGCAGGGTACACAGCAGGCTAGCATGCCAGGCCAATACAGCTCGCCCAATGGCTATAGGCAATATGGCGGCATGGCAGCAGAGCGGAAATTACAGGTAAGCAAGCATCAAATTTTACCTCTAGGGTTAGTATTACGGTTAGGGTTATGGCTAGCATTATAGGCTGAAGAAGCCTTTTGGCCAGTATAGAAGCACCGCTGCCGTGCCGGTAGTGTATGAGGTTAGACATAGCGACCGTGCTTCTAGCATATTTGAATTTTTAGATATATGGACATAACCGTGATACTGCGGCAATCTAAGATCATTTTATGATCATTACGCAGACTGTAACTTACGTTAAAATAACACAGTAAATTTAGAGCAAAGTCCACAATTCATGGATGATTTAATTCATTACGTTAATCAGAATGTGATACTATAATTACATGTAAAATAAATTGGTTATAAACGACAGCAGTGATATGATATTTGACCTGCTGTTTGTCTGCAGGTTCTTGTACATAGTTCTCGTGTTCCTTCCGCAGTTTGATCTTCATCTTCTTGTTAAGCTGTATCAGCTTCGGCTCGTAAGGTTCCAGCTCGGCAAGGAGGCTGCTCAAGCGCTCGTGAAGCTCCAATTCACTCGCGAGCTCCGAATCAACAGCAGGATGCTAGCACGACAAAAAATACATCATCATCATCATCATCATCATCCAAGGTTTTATGTCCACTTCTTACAAAAACTAGAACAGCAGACATTACAGTTAAAAACAGTCACAAAAATTCCACGAATAAAAATGTTTTAAAAAGTGTTTGGGTCTGTGCTTGGCGAATAGTTTCTGGGAGTTGATTCCAAGCAACGGGGCCAGCGTGCGAGAATGCATGCTCGCCAAACTTGGACTGCAGTCTCGGAGTTACATAGTTCGTGGTAGCAGCCGACTGTAGTCCTTCTCGTGTCATCGTACACACCAACGTCATTGATAACGACCCAACTAATTCATTTTGGACGAAAAACAAACGAAATCGTTAAAATCAGCATCATGGACTAAAAACAAAATCCTCAATTTTGGACGAAAACTGGCCAAATAAATGCCTGAAGATCAAATGACTGACTGATCACCCATTATATATTTTACAAACTTTTGTAACCCATTCCCGGTTCGGTGCAGAGTAGGGAGGGAATAACAACCGCCATTTACTTACTTACGGTACTTACTAAAACTCGTTAAAACTTGCGCCTGCAGCTCTTCCAGTGGTGATGATGCAAGTCACGTCAGTTGATACTGAGCAGAGTTTCTCTAAAACTGGACCAATGCTGTAACCCAAGTGTCACAATTTGAAAACTTTACACATCATGCTGCAGTGATTAGACAGGTTTGAATTAGTTAATGTAGCCTGTGGGTACCAACTAAACACGTTAGTGGCAGTAAATGACATTTTCGAAACACTTAAATACTGTCGTGCTAAATTTAAGAAACATTTGATAATCGGGTAATTTCTTTCTGTTCACAAATTAAACACCTATTATCATCAGCTGGACAAAATGTAATAAAATATGGTCGAAACTGGGGATGCTGGTGGACTAAAAATAATAACATTTTGGACATCATTTTTTTTGGCTGCGTAGTTATTGTACACAACAAACTCAAATGTCAAAGATGGTCTACAATCTCTCCACCAGGCTGACAATGAACCACTCCACTCTCAGAGAATACAGCGACTACAGCATTCGTTAAATAATTTAAAAATTAAATTAGTATTATTAACCACAAGCAGCAGAAAATACAGTTCTACACACGTTATTCTTCTGACTTGGAGTCGATTCAGTTTCGTCTTGTGGTGGCAGGCCGGCGGCAATCTTGGTGACTAAGTTACGCAGGGAAGCGACGCTGTCGGCAACGAGCTGAAACTCCTCTGTATTAGGACCCTTAACAGACAGCACACACTCGCTTGTCAAAATACTTTTACTATTACCACCACTATATTACTACTAACAACAACCACTACAATGAAACTACAACTAACACTACCTACTAAAAAGCTACAACTACAACACTACTATGACCACAACCACAACCACAACTACGACGACTACTACTACTACTACTGTTCAACTTATCTAGATTCGTTCTGGATCCTACAACTACGATTACTAATACAGCCACTACAACTAATACTAGTTGACCGATCGTTTGCTGTCAATGGACCACGCGTCTGGAACAGTCTACCGGCGTCAATTCGCGACCCATCACTGTCACTCACTGTTTTTCGTAACAGCTTCAAAACTCATCTGTTCGTCCAATAGCTGCGGCGTCTGTGATTCGGAATGGACGCCGGATAAATACTCTAACTAACTAACTAACTAACTACTACAACCACATCTAGTACTATGATTAATACTATTCTTTATTGAAAGAAAAAGCACAAAGCAGCTCCTAATACAGATGGCAAAGTACTACAAGAGCACTACTTGATGTTTTGGATACACAAAATGTATATACAGGGCGCCCCAAAGTTGACTCCCAACAGTATTTCATATTATTTCCATAAATACTAGGAATTCTGAGGCTAAAATTTTTACAGCAGTACGATCAACATCGATACACAGTTTTCACCCATGAAGATTGCAGATTTTCTTTGTTCTTTTATCATCCGTGCTTGCCATTTCTGTAAGGAAAATTTTTAACACCAAAACAACAATCAAAGCAAATAGAAAATGCACTTTTGGAGAAGTGACCAGCTGTTAACTGTTTAGATGCTAAACTGGTGGATCACTGAGTGGTATACATATACATACATACATACATAGTGGCTATTTAGGGTGGCCTAATGTTATTGACAAACTGCTAAACCACTGTAGAGACAGAGTCTAGTTGGTAAAAAATGAAAGCTGGAAAATGTATGTCTTAAGACAACTTCAGAAGACAGGGAGCGTGGAGGCAGAGGTGACTTCATGCGGTAAACTGTTCCAGAGTCTACTTCCGGCAACCGGAAAAGCACGGTCGCCCATGGTCACCAGCCGACAGTTGGAGTCGGCGACGCGACGTATGTCATCGGATAGGTAGCGCGGCGCCAGACGATGAAGACACCGGAAGATGAAGAGGGCTAATTTGGAGTCGACACGCTCTCTGGACCGAAGCCAGTGAAGCTCTCGCAGGAGCGGTGTGACGTGCTGGCACCGAGTTTTCCGGTAGATTAGTCTGGCGGCGGCGTTCAGCACTGTATGGTTATGGTATTAAAAACTTTATAAAAACAAGTATGAATATACTATAGACCCAGTAAGGGTGTGCAATAGTTGTAACAGCCGGCTGTTACCACTCTTACCAGTTGTAGCGCCATCTGGCGATTACAAATAAGTTTCAGTTTCGGTAACCACTAATTAGGAATTAACTTTAAAATCCCACATGGTAGATGGATGGGAAATATGGTCACAAATGTCTATGTGAAGTTTAATTACTATTGGTTGCGTATTGATAAAGCCTTAGGGAATATTTGAAAATCTGACAACAACATCAACAACGATAACAACATTCATAGAGCTATTACATATTTTATAATATATTTATTTATGCATGTAGATGGTAGTACAGTAAAAATTCTGGCCTCAAAATTCCTAGTGATTATAGAAATAATGATGAAACCGTTGGGGGTAATTAACTGGGGACACCCCATTTATCAATACCAGTACTCACCAGTATTTCCGGCGGTTCTTCCTTCACACCGGACATATCATCAAACTCTTCATCAAACTTCTCATGAGTGTTTTTCTCTTCACTGCCACCACAAGTCACAGCTTTGGAACAGCTACCGGCCTTTTCTTCGTCATCGTCAGTCTGATCAGCAACGCGGGGTTCATTGTCGACTTTCTTAAACTCCTTAGCAGTTTCTAGGTTGTCATGATTCGCCGTCAAAGAAATATCTTTTGCTTCTTGTTTTGTTTCAATCACATTGTCTCCAGCGAGCGGCCAAGTGGAGCTATTTTCACCCAGCCCCTGGCCTTTGTTTGAAACGCTGTCTTCAGATTCGTCAACATCACTGTTCTCTTTCTGAACGCATGTAACCTTGTTTTCCAATCCGGACTGCATTTCTGGCACTTCGGTTGAAACAGTTTCCTTGAAAGCACTTTGCGGTGATTTGGCATTTATTTCTGACCCAAGCCAGTTCTTTTCTGTTTCATCAAAATCCGCACTCTTGTTCAAATCCATCTCGTCCGGGTCAGGCATTACTACAGATGATTCGTTCGCTCGTGTCGAACTGCCGACGCCATTTTTACAATTATCTACACGAAGATCTGCCGACAGTTCCGGAGCAGGGACACTGCTACATATGCTGCTGCCGTTGCTCGAGTTGTCGGGGAATGAGTCAAAAAATGGTGTCCGCAAAGCAACCGCTTGGCTATCAGTTTCGCTATCGGATGACTGCAGCTTTGAGAGTTCATCGGCGACACATTCGAATACACGCGATCGTTTCCTGGCTTTCTGCTTAGCAAAAGTGCCACCGCGGCTGTTGAGTTTAGTCGCCGAAGCTCGGGCAAGTGTGCCTGACCGTGTACTATGGGTGCACAGTGACGACGCACGTGAGTCTGTATCCGACGTGTCGATACGAGACGTCAAACGACTACTGTCCGTCATCATGTTCAAGTCCGACACACTGTTGAAAACTTTGCTCGAATCCTTCACGCTACCGGTGTCGTCATCCGAACTCACAATACTACGAGGTGGCACCGATTTCGTGGCATCGTCATCGACGTTACGTTTGAGCCTTCGAACTCGAGTGGACCGCCGCTGCAAGGCTAGCTGTTTCGTGACCGCCATTGTTTCGGAGGAGAAAATACCTCGACGTAACCTGGTACCAAGACTTTCACTGCTGTTCTTCGACAACCGACTGCTTGATCCCGGCAAAAAAACCTGATGAGACGAGATCCGTCGTCCTGAACTGGAGTTTCGAGGCGGAGTACTTTCTCTAGAGTTGGATACGGACGACGACGCGGCATCTTTTTTCGACTCTTCGATGATCTTTCGCAATGACCTTCGCAAGACCGTGGCACCTTCGGAAGATGCGACACTTAATGCAGGACAGACGCTGGATGCTGACTGATCTGAGTCGTGGCAACTCGGAGATGGCTTCTTCGCTGGTAGCTGATCTTCATCAGACGAATCACTGATACTGCTGCTAGAAGACTCAGTCTCCGAAGACTTTCTGCTGTCCTCCGCATCTGCCTGGAAGGAGCGGACTTTACGTGGGTTCTAAAATCAACAGTAACACTTTCACATGTTATCAATTTAATCAATCAATCAATCAATCAATCAATTTATTTGACTTTACGCAACAGTATGACAGGTCAGCAACAGCACATAAGCAATGGTGATTAGTCATTCTAAAGAAATAATAATAATAATAATAATAACACTTTCATAGCGCTTAAAAACACAAAAAAATAATAATAAAAATAATAACTGCAATTCCTTCAAGAATAATAATAATATAACATTAATAATAATAATTTCAACAACAAAGCAATATGAATTAAGGGTTCCCACCCAAGTGATTGAAGCAAGTTTACTCTTCGTGACTATTAAACCTAAATTTCACTACTTCCTAAGCTATCATTTCACAGCAAGCTTCTACCCGTAAGCATGAGACAAAGTACCCATTACATTCAGATTAATGTAGAAATTTAAACAATATTTGTTATTATCACAACATTAACAACATCACTATTATTATTTACAGCATTAAATCACTTGTCTGCTCTTGAACAGCCATCCTGCTATCAATAGTTTGGTTTTCTCAGAACTCCAAAGTCACTTACATGACTTTTTAACATATAATTTCTGGACTTTTCAGCATGTGACAGAAGGTATGTATAATTTTATACCAAGGACTAGCTCAGGTACTGTGATAAGACACAAAAACTTCCAACCATTCAATCCAGAGTTAAAACAACTGATACACAA
>Ga0209781_1000343_pt1 | contig 11813 bp, 6 predicted proteins | sample WorMetHERISLAND1_3_FD_187386 | JGI IMG/M metagenome (GOLD analysis project Ga0209781, IMG submission 187386) | Marine gutless worms symbiont microbial communities from Max Planck institute for Marine Microbiology, Germany - Olavius albidus HERON... | ecosystem: Host-associated > Annelida >...
GTGGAATTATGTAGACTAACAGATAAACACGGCAACGGAGTAAATATAATTGTGGAATTATGTAGACTAACAGATAAACACGGCAACGGAGTAAATATAATTGTGGAATTATGTTGACTATATTGAAATGCAACTAATACTTCGCTACTGAAGTACAAGCACATTATCTCAGTAAAATTTAAATATAACTTCTTCAGACACACAGCAAACTTGCATGCAACGTGTTGTGTCATAAACAATTACAACAGCAACATTCGTAGCCGTTGTGGACCGGGAATGTGTATTTCATCTCTATTCACTAGGTGTCACTACTTGTCGATCTTCCATATTTTGCCACTTACTAATTGATTAGGAATTAACTTAAAAATATGACACGGTAGGAAAATCGGGAATAGTGTCACCATCAGTAGCCGAAGTTTAATTATGACTGGTTTTAGGACTCTGAAAATCAACAAGAACCCCAAATCCCCAACAACGACAAAGTTGGTAGCAGGGGAACTCGTTCCTGGGTCCAAGAACATTAACATCATCAACATTTCAGAGCCTTACCAGCAGCAAGAGCATGTGACGTCGGCGACGGGACGACAAATGTGAGCTCAGTGTTGACATCAGCCCAGTACAAGACCTGCTGCTGGCCGTCGTACAGTGAACCACCAGTGTCTCCGAGATACACCTTCTCTATAACATCACACACACAAACACTCATCCAGCTGTTTAAAAACATTATAAAATACACTCTACATTTTCACACAACACATGCCTGCCATTCCCAATACAAAAATGAACTACTGTTACTTACCAACTACAATTACAACTATTATTATCTTTTGGTTTTTGTTTAACCGACCTATTTTTTTGGAGTTAATCTGGGTCAGTTCACATCTCCAGAGATCAGACGCACCCAACCAAAAGCATTGAAAGAACTGCAGTGAATACATCTTCATAGTTCTAGTCCAAGAAATCATTTTCATACAGTGAATATATAATGCGATTACTGTCACCACGCATGACACAGTGACAGTCTTCTTTTATTTCCACATCTCTGAAATATTTGTATATTATCATTATTTTTGACTGTTGGTAGGGGTCCCTGAGGGAAAGATTGTTTATATTAAAACTCTATTGAACATTGACGCAGGTGGTTCTGCTCAGTAAAGTTCTCGTGCAACCAGACGAGAGCTGTAACACTGTATTAGAACAGACATCTGCTGGAATAGATAGCTGCCTTCATAATCATTGCCAGAGGTGATTGAAATCTTTTTATCCCAGCTCAGCCAAGAACAAACGTGCCACTGTGTTTATAACATAGTGACGCGGACATACAGCACCTTTGGTGACAGAGCGTTCGCAGCTGCCGGCCCCTGACTATGGAACAGTCTTCCATCGCACCTGAAAGATGCTGACATATCGTACAGTGAATTCCGGCAGTCGCTAAAGACATTTTCATTTGGACAGTGGGGCCACGGCGCAGTGTGAACTGTATTAACTGCACCACCTAGAAATATCCTTACTTACTTACTTATGGATAATGATCCAACAGTGACAGGCTGAAAGAAATACTATTCTTATTCTTCTTCTTCTTATTATTATTATTACTATTTTTCTGCCCTTGGGAGTAATATTCCAAGGGCTAAAACATCTAAGTAAATGCAGACACTGAAAAGGCCAGAGGTCCGGATCTTCGTCAGAAACAATAAAGCTTACCATGATTATAATATAATAATAATAATAATAATAATAATAATAATAATAAATAATAATAATAATAATCATTATTATGTCAGAGTTCACTCATCTGACTACACATGAATAACAGAGTAGGCTAATTGCATAACAGTATATCAAGCCGGACCTTCGCTGCCATCAGAATGTGTTTTCCAGCTAGTTGCAACAGAACCGGTCCAGCCAGAATGCTCAAGCACATCAACAGGCCAACCAAGTGAACGGACAAACTCCAGAAACTGTGGCTGAACATTCTGCTTCTGACACTGGACAACACCACATCATCACTGGTACAGCAGCAAGCCAATGTCTTCCACATCATCAGCAACAACAGTACAGCCTTTAATCAGGCAGCTTCCACAAATAATGACAGTTTTGCAGTCATGCAGACATGGTAAACGAACGATTCAACGGTTCCGGTCAGCTATCGCAAAGGTCCGCCATCGCAAAGATCCTAGGCAATCCTGTAAATGATGGTCCCAAATTCAATAACCATAACTGGTAGTAACCCTAACTGCTGAACCCTAAACGACCCACGACGCCGTGCCTGACCCTAAACGACCCATGAAAAACCCTAACCCTAACCATAACCCTAAGGATCTTCGCGATGGCAGACCTTTGCGATGGCGGCCACCCCCAAATGAACACAACCTCACTATGGATTTAACAACATGATTAATTCGCATAAATATTCAACAAAATGTACATACAGCAGAACATTAGTGCAATCTTCTGCATGAAATACATATAACGCATATAGCAAATTCTGGTTTGATAAGGAATCCATACATTAATGCACCGAAGAAGGCTTAGAAGAGCTTTGCATGCAATTAATGTGTTTTCAGTTATTGGCCCACGAGAGGTTTCCGGCAGCTGAAATGACACTTTTAGAGGTCATTCATTGGGAAAACTGCACTATCTGTTAGGCCATATATGCCTTCAAATTAGGATTCAACAGTAACCATGTCTGTGTGACATTATGTTAATGTTCCACATACAGTTTAAACCAGTCAACAGTGTATCACAGAGCAACTTACAACGTTGGCCAGCATATCGGGCAGTTTAGTCTGACCACGTTTCACGTAGAACAGACTAACAGTGTCGGCGGTGCGGACAGGCAGAGCATCCAACTGACGCAGGTCTCGGCACAACTCTTCTGTATCATCCACTCTCAACCTTGCCAATGACTGCGGCATTCCAGTCATACTGCCAACCTGCAGCACACAGTTACAGATTCATCCATTCCATTCCATTCAGTTTCTGCATGACCACAATCCAACTAAATCTTCAATCAGAAATGCTGCATTATTCCCGGCAAAAACAAACAAAAAGAACGAAAGAAAAACAAACAGTGACCTTCAGTCCTTCCAAGTTGAGGAAGCCGTAGTGAGACAACAGTAGACGAGCGGTCTTGAAATTACTGCAAATACTGTCAACAGCAACAACAAATATCACATTCTATTACCAACCTGCTTGTGTACTGAAGCATCACAATACAGCTAAGACAGAAAAATTGCAGAAATTTCTACAACTGCTTTCTAATAAAAAAAAATGAAGAAAAAATGCGCTTGAACAGCAATTAGCCATATATCTACATTCATATTTAAAACCAAGAAGTCAGAACCACATACTGCTATGTTGCTAAGGCAGCTTTAAGATATTCTTGAATATAAAATTTATCCTAAAATTATAAAATTAATTAAATTAATGCATTATTTCACATAACTGAATATATAACTTAACATGATCCATGAATGATGCAGAACAGAAAGTTTAGAGCATATAGTTTATATTAACACCCAATGCACTATGTCTGACATACTGCCACAAATGTGAAGATCTTTCAAACATTTCAGTTTTGCTGAACTGTCCTAATAAGGACGAGCAAAAAGAAATCTGAAGCAACTAGAACTGCCAGCTACCAAGTAAGCTAATCACCACATAGTGACAGACATTAAGGACATCTAAAGCACACATAAATGGACAATTTCACAAACTACTAGTCTACTCAGTGAAATTTCATAACTTCAGACTCCAAACTGACCAGCTTTTGAAAATTTGAAGTACACATTACACAATGCTTGCTGAAGAATATGCAAAATGAGAATATAAAGATCACTTTACATATAATGCAAATATCAGTCACTTGAAAACCTATGGAGTAATTAACACATGCAATGAACAAATCCACATCATACCTTGGTTCTTTACAAGGTAAAGCATGTTGAGCGTTCTTCACTCGATGTTCATGCGAAGCCTGTTCAAACTCCACCTGACTAGTGACGAGGCTGGCTAGCTGATTTATCTCTGTCTGATAATCAGCCATCGTAGTGCCGAGCTCAGGTATACTTTTGTCACTAGATATTGTACACATCAAAGCCAATACTGTATACACTGTGTATCGAAAAACTGTGCAAAATTATTTTTGTCAGTCAAATTTCCACTAACTGTGAAAATTTTTGGCACAAACATGGCTCAGAGGATAAACTTATGTGAGGTGCACTCACCTAATTCATGTCAATGCACTACCGTGTTAAACACAGATGTTCAAAACTGTTACACATGTGTTCTGTAATGCTGTAATTATTAGTCTGTAGTAAACTTTCTAAAAACTGTTAAATTAATGATTTCAGAAAATGTAAACAATCTGCCATTACACCACTACAATGAAATTCCATTTTGTTTAACGGCTAAAAAACACGAAGTTATAACAACTTATCGATACCATGCAATACCATACTGTTATACATGTTGAGTCCAGATAAAAATTTGAATATCACAGCATGTTATCAACATCAGCAGCATAAAATTATTCAGCACTGTTGTCTGTCGTTGGGGGCGGGGATAGCCGATCAGTTAGAGCCTTGGACTTTGATTGCAGCTGGCCCGGGTTCCAATCCCAGCGGGGCAAAGAAATTTAGTGATGGAACAAGTTTGTAAATATTTACCATGCAATGAGTTGATCCTTTGTTGAAATTATGCGTTTGTGTGTTGTTTCGGTTTGTATTAATTAAGTTAAAGCATTGTTTGTAAACCTGGCGCTGGTATATATAGCCGCCTAATGCGAGCGTGCTAAACCTTGTTTGTTATGTTTCGTTATGCAAAGGCCTGCATGCTGGAGCTGGTTCTTTGAGTTATATTGCACATGTCGATTGTTGCGGTTTGTCAACGATTGTAATAAAGACAATTATTATTATTATTATTATAATTATTATGATTATTATTATTAGTTACAGATACAATTATTACATTAGGCACAATTAGAACTGCTTAGTCGAATTACCTGCTCATAGTTTAAAGTCAAGAGTAAAATATCGATAAACAGCATGTGTTTGTCTGATGAATTAAGATAAATTTATCACGACCGACGACGCAAAGAACATTGCAACTGCTGTCGTTGGTTCAAGACTTGATTACAGCAATTTGCTACTTTACGGCATGTCTGAGACTAACTTAAACAAACTTCAGCGTGTCCAGAATTCACTGGCGTGTATCGTACTAGGCTCAGACACACGATCCAGCACTGTGCAGAATCTTGCCGACCTCCACTGGTTACCCGTCAGGGCAAGAATCAACTCCAAGATCGCTTTCCTCACGTTCAAAACACTCACCACTGAGCGACCTACCTATCTGTCTGAACTACTTCAGTTCCGCACAACGCCACGACTCCTCCGTTCCAGCGACCATCGTCTGCTCCATGACGCAGGGGCCAGAACCGTCTTTGGCAGCCGTGCTTTCTGCCACGCCGCTCCATCAGTTTGGAACTCGCTGCCGCCTCAACTGACCGCTGATTTTAACTCTTGTGTTTTTATCTACTTTTAAACGTAACCTCAAAACTCACTTTTATAGACTGTCATTCAAATCGTAGTCACGTGGCTGTCTTTCCGCGCCTGCGATTCGTTTTTTATAACAGACATATGGCGCGTTAACAGCTGCGTAACAGTAATAATAATAATAATAAATAAAGCAAGTGGTAACTCACGCAAGGACCGGAGCGATCTGGTTCACAGCATCAGGGAAATACCGTGGATGGACCGGAGCCGCAGCTGTCTGCTCCGCTGTCAACGACGATGATGAAATCGTATCTTTCTCACAACAGACAATGCTCGGAGTCTGTGTACAGCAACACGGTGTCTACAAATCCAGCCTAACAAATTTCCAGGAGATTTCCAGAACTCATTTAACAAAGTTCCAGTAGGATTTTTACACTGATCGAGCCTCCTAAGTATTACAACATGGGATACAAACACATGCACTTTCAGTTATGTACGACATTATGAATAAAACTGCACAAAAAATGCTCAAATGACAGTTTCTCGGGTTTAAAGACGTAACCAGATTTGGTTCAGTGATTAGCATATTATCGTATTTTAGCTGACAATTAAATTTTCCAGCAGCATCATAAAATTCCAGGAAATTTCCAGTATTCCAGGAGTGACTTCAAATTCCAGGAGATTTCCAGGATTTCCAGGAGTTGTAGACACCCTGAGCAAACATCAGTTCAGACGCAGCACGTGACTGATATATCCCATGACTGGACAGTATACATACACAAGGACCTAGCACAGAAGATATAACATCACGTTAAAATATCAACACTTTTACAAATAGCAAACAATACGAAACTCACCTTATGAGAACGGCTCTGGTGACGTAACTGCATTGTCCACGCGTGCCGTCCAAAATTACCGCGTACAATGGCCATTACTACTGGCAAAGCTTCATCACCTGACATAATAAAAATCACTCTAATTAAATGTTCACCATATATTTGTCCAGCATACAGTACTGACAGTCTGACAACACAAACACAGTCTACCTGTTTTTTCTTCGTCAACTTAAGACACATCTGTTTACTGTTGAGTTCGATACCAACTAGTCGGCCAACTGTAACGTCGCCAGTGCCTCTGTATCTGTATAGACTGCATGTACAGACTCTATGGAGCTTTACAATGCATTTTTAACTTTAACCTTTCCAAGATTTTTGCAGTAATCAACTATGAGGCTGTGCTATAAAAATGTAATGGCTGCTTATGAAATAATCCACATGGCACTAACAGCAAAGGATCAGCAGCTCAGCATTCTAGTTCATAGACACAAAAAGAACATGGTAAGTCACTAACCACTGCCAGGTGCAACTGGCTTTTCCAACAAGCCAATGATTGTTGTTCCATCAATGATGTAGTACTGAAACTGAAGTTCATCTTCAGTCGGACCGTTCGCTGGACTATGACAAAGCCTCGTCATCGACTCCTCGTCCAGTAGTGTACATAGTGACTCAGGACCACATGGAGGTGGAAAACAACCCTGGTATACAAACAGCATCACAGCTCGTAACAATATAGTTCCCTACATACACATGCATAAAAATCCAGAGCCATGTTGTGTGTCTATTAGTAAGCATGATCAGGTTAATAGGATCAAATGAAACAAGCAGTTCACCAATAACAACCAACACGATTCACAGTGAAAAAATGTTATTTCATTGCAATTTTTTTGAAAATATGCCCAAATTCATGGACAGAAGTCCAAACATTCATGTAAATTTCACAGGCCCTATTCCAATACTGTATCAATCACACAAAAACAAACAAAACACATTTTATTTAACTGAGGCATTTTTTGGAGCTGTTCCAGGTCAGGCCCGTTCCCAAAAGTAAACATTTTGTAACTGTTCGACTCAGCTATAATAAACGCAAAGCAACGGGAGCAATCATTACACAATTATGAAAAGGTATGTTGAGACTTCAGAAGTGCTTTAGAGGCTACATTCGGCTTTAACTCACACTGTTTTCACATGAAGCAATACTAGCAGAGTTAGACAAACACATCAGACATTACTGGTGTGAGTATAGGAAATCTACAAAACAAAACATGCAATGAACACGTGAACAGTTTACACTCATGCACAGTTGTGTGTACCAATTACTAGTCCTAAATGTTTGACGGAAAAACTTCTATCTCATCTTTTTTTATCTGCCCTCACTTCTGTACATAAATTAAGCAGTCAGCAATAAATGACATGAACGTACAACGTAGTCAAGGACAGCAGTCAGCAGTGCTTCTGCAGCATCACGGACTCGCATTGACACCGGCTTCAGCTCCTTGTCACCTTTGAGCCACGGACTCTCTGACGGCTTTGACTAAATGACAACAAGCTCCAGTTAATAACACAATGTCACACCACAACTACTTCTACTTCTACTACACAGTTCAAGTTTTCCGGCAAGTCTGCTTTTTGCTATGTACGGAAACGAGTAATGACGAAAACTTCCGACGTTAGGCGAACACCGAAATCGTCATAAAACCCGTTTAATTTTCATGGTCATCAAAAGTAACACCATTCGATAGCTTGCCTATGGTTTCCTATTACCGTCCTGTAGTAATTTTGTCTCTAAAGTGGACTGTTTTCGAGATATGGCGACACATTGGTCGAAAATCGCCAAAAAACCTACCCCACTCTCACTTGGCATGTTCCTTCTTGGGGGCCCTTTGCGAATTTGTCGACGAGTCATACCTTGCCGGAAACTAGAATCATGGGGCTATCAGATGACGTATATTTCATGATCCTGCTTTCGCTCTGCTAAGCACAATACCGGCGTGTGACAGACGGACAGACCGACAGATAGACACGTCGCTGTCGCAAAGACCACTCTATGCATAGCGTTGTGCGGGTAAAAAGTAGTGAGATACAACAAGGCACAACCATCAGAACAAGGAAATCACATTATTCATCGACATACAAAGACAGTGGAAGATGGCTGAGAGTAGGGAGGAAATGAAGACCTGTGACCGGCTGCCGGAGATACCGAGCTCCACGACCTGCAGAACTGTCTGTAGACATTCACTGTCATGCATCAAGTAATCATGTTCTATTAGCCAGACTGTCAGACACTGGAATGCTGCAACGATCACCGAATGTAGGTCCTGGCACATACACATCAACGTCACTGTCATCACTGCCAGCATCACATAGACCTTGCCATCACATGCAAAGTACTGCCACTCTTTTATCATTCAGTACTTCTACCTCAGTGGTGTACTGTAGTGGTTAGGGCATCGGACTTGTGATCCAGAGATCTGGAGTTCAGCTCCTGGCCAGTGCATCGCTGGGTAGCCTAGGTCAACTCAGCCTTCCATCCCTCCAGGATATGTAAATCGAGTACCAGCTTACTGGCTGGGGTTAAGGCAGTGTGCATTCACTTGTGTCGGGTGGCAGGTAACACTGTGTGATCCCATATGGCAGTTGATGCTAGTGATGGGTGATTCAGCAAAAAAGAAAACGATCTGCCACAAACGAGTCGATTCAATTCGATTCGATTCGATTCACTGCTCTGTCAGAACCGCCATCGACAGTCCACACTAGGGGTTCTGGACTCTGGTCCTGAAGCAGCTGGACCAGTCTACCGAAGCCATGACCGACCGGCCCGCATTACAACAGAGCTGCTAATTGCCTTTGCAGAAGCGATTCAAGCGAGTGACGACATTGATGCGAATGTGAGCCATGACGCGATCTTGCAGCACAGTGATGCATGTAGCTAAAGCGTTGTAGCTGTGGTACTGAATCGAAATTTTTCATTACGATTCGGCAGCGTGAATCGATTCGAATCGATTTTCCCATCACTAGTTGACGCCTTGTAGCTCAAGGATGACGGATATCTTGTCGAGGGCTTTATTCGGCTTTAACTCACACTATATTCACAGCAAGCAATACTAGCAGAGTTCAGACAAACTGTATAATGTAACACATCAGACATTACTGATGTGAGTAAAGGAAATCTACAAATCTACCCAACAAAACATGCAATGAACACGTGAACAGTGCACACTCATGCATCACAGGATCCACTCCACTAATGAGCAGTAATTACTAACTAGCATTTACTAAATGTACCTATATGAGGCCTGCTATTCTTACTTTTTTCTGAAACTCTCTATGCATTGCATATGTTTAAGTTCATTTTATTTTTCAAACAAAAATGACCATCAATGAAGAACTGATGAACACTGAATGCAAAGGCTACATGCTGTGCCCCCAAAACACTTCTGCTGACTGAGTGTAGGGGAACCTGCATTCAAATTTACCACCGACACTGAACTGTAAAACTGGACAAACATGCAAATGAAAGACAATGCTTTATTCTGACGTCAATTACAGAAGCTTTGTTTCTACCAAGAAAGAATGTGACGATGCCGACCTTGGAGTGTGACGGGGCAGGACGGCTGCACTGAGAGATGACAAAATCACAGATCAGATAGATGGCACGTTTACACTCGGCTTGGCTCTGCTCTACGAGTCGGACCTGCGCAAGTGCTGAGAGGACTTCAAGTGTCGCCAGCCCACAACTCAAGTCATTCTTCCACGACTCCTTCAGACGCTTGCAGATGAGCTTCACGGCTTCATTGAACAGCTTCACACTGCTCTCTGTACAGATCATCAACACATTCATAATATGCCACATGTAAGCTACTTCAAGGATACTACAACAACGCTTACAAATGGAACAATGATACATCATGTATTCTAATGTATCAGTATTAAACAAAAAGCAGGTAATCGGTTTTCTGACTGTAATAACTTTACACGTGGGAAAGATAACACAAGACCAACACAGCTCATCGGGGTTTCAGAGGAGAGTGAGCTCTGGCATCACATGGTTGCCAATGCCGTCGACGATGGCACGGAACCTCAAAGAAGAAGGAATAACTTTACAATCAATATGTCATAAAATTCTGTGTTATTCCCTGAATTCAACAAACTCAACCCAGCAGGTTTTACATTATCTCAAAGCTATCTCCTCACTTCATATTACTAGTACTATTAACATGGGTTGGAAGTCAAAGCAACATGGTACAACTGCCATTGAGTCAGCATTGAATGCTCCAGAGTCCAACCTCACAAGTGGGTAGTTTTTAGACCAGCATAACCTGCAGTAATTCTGCAAGTCAAAATAGCACCAGTAGTATATCAGATGCTGCACTGCACATTGCATTAAGACTGTCATATAGATGTTGGTTATTATCAGCACAAAATCAGTTACTGCAGCACCATTGTGTCATTTAGTCATCAGTTATCAGGATACTACACAGATACTGCATGATACGCTGGCAGTGTCATTTAACCTTGGGGCTCATCAGCTGACAAGTTGGCTGACAACTGGTCACGAGCTGCACTTTGCCACAATGCTTGGTCGAGTATGCACAACACCAGACCTCCTGTACACAACCACAACTGCTACCCGTCACTATCACATGCCAGACACCGAGATGGTTTGACATTCGACTTGACACATTGCAGTCCTTCCACAGATAAACAATAGGCCACTTATCTGACCAGTGCTTAGAAACAAACAATAAAATAAACACAAAACAGACAACCACTGCCTAACAACAATCGGTATGTGATTCAGTCATTTACAAGACAACTTTATCATCAGAAAATGATTCGGACAGACTCTACATGGCAATGAAGCCAGCATCAATAGCACTCCAGCTCTGTAATTCTATTCTGTGCTTTAACCAAATAAATAATACACACGGGAACACTTAAGATTTGTACTTTCAGTGGCACTCTTATCATATACATGCTATAATATATCATTATGAAAATCACCATGTGAGATCACTAGAGGCCTGGCAGTGGCACCGTAGAGACCATCACCAGACCCGAAGTAACATCACAACAACCCGGCAACTGTTTAGTTCCAAACTGTCATGCAGACGTTGAGCCGATCACTGTTGGCTCTACACATGACGAGATATGCAAAAATGCAACTCTGGAAGTGTGGATATGGCGTGAACTCAGCACAGCTATGCTCGTAACAACGTTGCCAACGATGACGATGGTGATAAATGTATTAACAGTTCTGCAGCGAATGTCGTACATTGCACGACATTCGCTGCAGAACTGTTAATACATTTATCACCATCGTCATCATTGGCAACGTTGTTACGAGCATAGCTGTGCTGAGTTCATGCCATATCCACACTTCCACAGTTGCATGTCTCATGTTGTTGTTGTGGTAGCCCAGCAGCTCTTCTCTTCTTGTCCACTGACGTCAGCTATCCAGGTTTAGGAAGTCTGCTACCTC
>Ga0209781_1000344_pt1 | contig 11802 bp, 15 predicted proteins | sample WorMetHERISLAND1_3_FD_187386 | JGI IMG/M metagenome (GOLD analysis project Ga0209781, IMG submission 187386) | Marine gutless worms symbiont microbial communities from Max Planck institute for Marine Microbiology, Germany - Olavius albidus HERON... | ecosystem: Host-associated > Annelida >...
ACGCGCCGTCGCCCGGTGTTGGTGGGGATTCCCTGCTCCTCGCCACGCTTGATCCAACCGCCGGCAAGCACCGGATGGTGTTGCGGATGAGTCGCATCCATAAAATAGATGGGATCATCCTAACCCTGGAGATTGCGGATATAGTCGTACGTTTCGAGGAATTGCATTTGCGCTTCCCGGTCGGCCTTGCCAGGCACCAGCCGGGGCTTCTTGTACACATAACCCAACCGGCGCAGCACTGCGGTCATGCCACTCTCCGTGTAAGACACCCCAAAGGTTTCCTTCACCCAGTAGGCGACCGCTTTGGCCGAGAGGTGCAGGTTCGCTTGAAGGTGGGCGTCCAATTTCACCAGGTGCGTGGCCTTGCGCAAGCCAACGTTGCCACCGACACCGTCGCCAACACGCCTCAAGCCCTTAAGACCACGTTTACCATAACGCTTGAAGTGCGCACACACCGTATTGGGATCGACCAGCAAAACTTCCGTCACCGCCTCGGCCGTCTAGCTGGTCGCCAGCAACACCACAACCTTGATGCGGTCGGCCTCGCGTTTGTCTCGGGTGCGGCGGTGTGCCTGACGCAGGTCGACGAGCTGGTCAGAGGGCGTGACATACTAGCAGACCATCAATCTGATAATATAGGATAAAGGTATTTGAGCTTGATCCGTGCGTTTTCCGTGGTAAAGTGCCAATCGACGAGTTGATTGGATTGGTTCCGGGTCTCCGTCCATGCCTGGACTTCGGAAGCGATCGACGCGAGATCCGGTAGTCGCCGGCAAGCATTGCCGTCCTAACACGCTGAACTCACATTCGGCCAGGTTGAGCCAACCCATGCTTGGGGGTGTAGACGCATGCTAATTTGTCCAACAGCGAGCAGGCCACGTGCGGTGGGAACGCTTTATACAAGGAGGCGCCGCCATGGGTGTTCAGATTGTCCATGACTAAGGTGATACGGGTTGCTTGCGGATAAATCTTCTTGCACCAACCGCCGAACGCCTTGCGCCCATTGCTCGGCGGCATGATTATCCGCTATGCCGATGCGACGCCAGTTCTCTGAAGGGGACATAAAACGCCAGCAAGTGGGCGACGCCATTCCGTTCGTATTCCACGTCGTGGCGTTCGCTCTGCCCCGGTTTGGCCGGTATCGGGTCACACGCTTCGCGCGCGCATTGCTCGCTGCTCTCGTCCATACGCACCACTGGATAGGCCGGATCAGACGTGCGCCGCACGGCCAATACCGTTTCCATCTGGTACACGAAGGCCGCATTCGCAGGCGCGGGAATGCACCACATCCGCTTCTGCCAGAGTTTGATGGCGTTTTTTTAACACTTGACGCACGGTCTCGGGGAATATCGATTCCACCACCTTCAATTCCACCAAGCGATCCCCCAACAACCGTAAGGTCCACCGGGCATGTCGTCCCGCCGGCGGCTCGGGCTCGCTACAGGCGATACTCACCAAGCGCGCTTCGCCTTCACTATCCAGCACCCGCGACCGCTCCCGCGAACGTTGGCGCCGCTCCAGTGCCGCCGGGAAGCACTCGCACACACACCGTTGGCGAATTTGTTCCACCGTGTGACGGCTACAACCCACCCGCCCCGCCACTTCTCGGTCGATTAGGCCGTTTCCGCGTTCGCCTTCGTCTGCCCGCAACAACACTTGGGCGTGACGGCGACGATAGGCGGCCGGGCCGCCCACCTCCTCGCTTCACCAGTTGCTCACGCTCTACGCTGCTCAATCGCACCACATAACGTTTCTTCAGGGCTGATTCCTCAAGGCTTGACCACAACGCCAGCAGAATCAGTTTAGCATCCTAATTTTTCTTGTGGGTGGACTACTAGACACACCACGCGTTGCACGCCCTCTCCCTCCGGGAGAGGGGATCAAATAAGTCTATGCCAGCCATTAAAAATTTACCACTACCAGAAATTGTACGCGCTTTCAGGGCTTATCCAAATCTGCCGGTAATGTAATCTTCGGTCAGCTTGTGGCTCGGATTGGTGAAGATTTGTTTGGTCTCGCCGACCTCCACCAGATTACCGAGATGGAAATAGGCGGTACGCTGGGACACCCGGGCCGCCTGCTGCATGGAGTGGGTCACGATGGCGATGCTAAAGTTCTCCCGCAGCTCGTCGATCAGCTCCTCGATCCTGGCCGTGGCGACGGGATCCAGGGCCGAGCAGGGCTCGTCCATCAGGATCACCTCGGGAGAGACGGCGATGGCGCGAGCGATACATAGACGCTGCTGCTGGCCCCCGGAGAGCTCGGTTCCGGGCTGATTCAGCCGGTCCTTGACCTCGTCCCAGAGCCCGGCCCTGCGCAGACTGGTCTCCACCAGCCCGTCCAGCTCCGCCTTGTTGTTGGTGAGGCCGTGGATGCGCGGTCCGTAGGCGATGTTCTCGTAGACCGACTTGGGAAAGGGATTGGGCTTCTGAAACACCATGCCGACCTGCGCCCGCAGGGGCACCACATCTTGCCCTTTGCTGTAAATCTCGCTGCCGTCTAGCCTGATGGTACCGGTGACGCGGCAGCCAGGGATCTCATCGTTCATCCGGTTGAGACAGCGCAGGAAGGTGGATTTGCCGCACCCGGAGGGGCCGATCATGGACACCACCTGGTATTTTCCGATGTCCAGACTCACATTCCTGATGGCATGCTCTTCCCCGTAATAGACATCGACGCCCCGGCACTGCATACGTGGATCCGCAACTGTGTAGTCGCCGACCGTGCCCACGAAGGCGTGCCTCTCGCTCGAGTCGAAGGCGGTCATCATGATACCTGTATCCTCAGCGGCCACTACAACAGTCGTGCTCATTGCTCATACCTCATAATCGTTCAATTCCCCTCTGAATTTCGGCTCAATTCGGACATAACTCTGTTTTTATTTCTCAGCGCCATTGCTTTCCGGCTTATTTCCTCAAGACTCAATTCCTCATCCATGTCCTGTCTCCACTCAGTGTAATCGAAAGACTCCCTTTGAATGAGCGCAATGAAACGTTCCGCCTCAATATCGCCAAGATACTGCGCAAGAATTTGGAATCCTTTTATTTTTATCTCTGTATCGGTAATCATGCCAATACCTTGGAGGAGCACAGGGAAGCGAGGGAGCGAAAGCGACGAGCGAAGTGCGACGCCCCCCGGGTAGGCGTAGGGCCGAGCGTTTGGTCGGAGTGCGGCGCGTGAGCGCCGGCGGAGATGAAATGCCAGGCCAATGCGACACGGCGTCAAGTCATTGCGGGAGTCCTGGCGCCGCGCGGAGTGCGCGCCGGGACGAACGCGGGCCGCCGAAGGCAATGGCCGTCGCCCAATTGTTTGCGCCCGAAATCGGACGGACCCCATTTCGGGTTGCGCGAAAAATGGCGACGCTCCGGTTTGATGAACCCGATTAGATCGGCAATACGGATGTCTTGGGTAGATGGATCCCTCCTTCAGAATTCCGTCATCCATTGTCAGGAAATACCTCGACTCTGCCCGGATGAATCTATTTTCTTTATTCCATGTTCTTGAAGCATTCCTGCCAGCCCGAGAATTTCCGCGCTCTCTTGAATGTCTTCAATCGCATACGTTCGCCACCTGACAATTCGCAACCGTCTTTCCCTGAATGGATTCCTACTATTTTCATAATCTAAAATGAGCGTTTGGCGGCCTTGGTGCTTGGGGTTGATCACCATGCGGGCCAGCCCAGCGTCATCCAGAGCGAGGGCGAGGTGATAATGGCCGTGGTCTCTAGGTAGACACGGCTCTCACCTTCGCCTTACGCAGGGGTTGCTCAGAGGCGCGTGGCTCTGGGGGTGTTCTTGAGTTCGCAGTTTCCCATGCGGCCATCGCGGTGGATGACCAAAGTAACGGTCTTGCTGCTGACATCAATTCCGGCGACCTTCATGTTCGGTTCTCCCGTGAGTAAAAACCCAATTAGGAGGGTGACCTGGTTCCCCGACCCTGGACCCTCGTCTACCGACCTTGTGTATGCAAGCTCACGAGCACCACTCACGGCCTCAGATACTCTCCGGCATGGACGAAGAGGGCGGGGAGCTAATCTGTCCGTTCAGGCTCGAGGCCTCAGGATGGGACGGCTTCCCCAGGTTCTCTCCATCAATTCCCTTTATAACCTTCCTTGGCATTTCCCTGGAAACAGAACATACAAGGTTGGGGTGAAGAACGACCCCCAACTTCCAACTACGGGCCATTGGTGAGCATAACCCATGGTGGGCATAGCCCACCCTACAATTCGTTACCAGTACCGCTCGAATTTCCGGCACAGCCAGACCGCGGCCAGGTCCATGGCGATCAGCCCGTAGGATGCGGTGAGCACATGTTGCCCTTTCCGGACTGCACCACCGCTGGGTGCGAACCGCATCAGCAGTTGCGATCCTGTTCCCGATGTGGTCCACCGGAGCGTCCATTGATGCGGTTTGCGGTTGGGGTTGTGTAGTCCTGCTACGACCTACCGCGCTCACCAGAGCATCCTATGTCCCATCCTCCAGCCTCATACCTCGATCCCCGATTCGGCGTCGGGCCCGTCCGCGGTCTACCAGCGCCGCTCGAATTTCTGGCGCAGCCAGACCGCGGTCACGTTCATGGCGATCAGAAAGCCCAACAAGATCATGATGGCCGCCGAGGTCCGCTCCATAAAGCCGCGCTCGGGGCTGTCCGCCCACAGGTAGACCTGGACCGGCAGCACCGTCGCCGGGTCCGTTATTCCGCCCGGGATGTCGACGATGAAGGCGATCATGCCGATCATCAACAGAGGTGCGGTCTCACCCAGGGCCCGTGCCATGCCGATGATGGTCCCCGTCAGCATGCCGGGCAGGGCCGAGGGCAGGACGTGATGGAACCGGGTCTGGAGGGGTGAGGCACCGACGCCCAGGGCGGCCTCCCGGATCGAAGGCGGCACGGACTTCAGGGCCGCGCGGCCGGCGATGATGATGGTGGGCAGGGTCATCAGGGTCAGCACCAGGGCGCCCACCAGTGGGGTGGAGCGCGGCACGCCGAAGAAATTGATGAACACGACCAGACCCAGCAGACCGAACACGATGGAGGGTACGGCGGCCAGGTTGTTGATGTTGACCTCGATGAAGTCGGTCCATCGGTTCTTGGGTGCGAACTCTTCCAGGTAAAGAGCCGCGCCCACGGCGATGGGAGAAGAGAACAGCAGGGTCAGCGCCAGGGTGTAGAAGGAGCCCATCAGGGCCCCGGCGATACCGGCCAGCTCGGGCTCGCGGGAGGTGCCGTTGGTGAAAAAGCCCGTGTTGAATCGCTTCTCCAATCGACCGTCTGCCACCAGGGTATCCACCCAGCCCAGGGTCCGGTCCTTCACCCGCCGCTCGGACTCGGGCGCGGTACGGTCGATCTGCCCCTTAGTCAACATGTCGATGTCATCGTCGGCGAGCAGCCGGACCTCCGACTCGGTGCCAATCAGTCCCGGATCGGCCATGACCATTTCCCGCAGCTGCTGCGGGGCACCGGGGCTCAGCAGCCGATAGAGCGCCTGTCGGTCCCGGCGGCCCGAGACCTGCGGAAAGCGCGTCTTGAGCGCAGTGCGCACCAGCTTCCGGTAATCGGCTTGGGAGAGGGTATCCGGCGCACGCGATCCGGCGGGATCGATGACCTGTGCCTCGAACTGGATAGGGAGCCGGATGTAAGTCTGCTGGAAGGCCGTATAACCCTTAGCGACGATGTCGAGGAACAAGACGGCCACGAACAGCAGGCCGAGCATCACCGCTCCCATTCCTAGGAAGCGGAAACGCCGCTCCGCGGCGTAGCGCCGCCGGAGACCAGCGTTGACGATGTCGATGGTGCGCTGGGCCGGCGCCTCTCTGGGCGCGTCGAAGGCTTGCTTATTCATATTGTTCCCGATACTTGCGCACGATATGCAGGGCGATCAGGTTCAGGATCAGGGTGACGACGAAGAGCGTGAGGCCAAGGGCAAAGGCGGCCAGGGTCTTGGGGCTGTCGAACTCCTGATCCCCGGTCAAGAGGGTGACGATCTGAACCGTCACCGTGGTCACCGCCTCCAGGGGATTCCAGGTCAGATTGGCTGACATGCCGGCGGCCATGACCACGATCATGGTCTCGCCGATGGCGCGTGACACCGCCAGCAGGATGCCGCCGACGATGCCGGGCAGGGCTGCGGGAAAGATGACCTTCCTGATCATCTCGGAGCGGGTCGCACCCAGGGCATAGGAGCCGTCACGCATGGTCTGGGGGACGGCGTTGAGCGCGTCATCCGAGAGGGAGGACACGAAGGGAATAATCATGATGCCCATGACCAGACCCGCGGCCAGAGCGCTCTCGTAGGCAACCTCGAGCCCGATGGCGGCCCCGAGATCGTGGATGAAGGGGGCCACCGTGAGCGCGGCGAAGAAGCCGTAGACCACGGTCGGGATACCGGCTAGGACCTCCAGCACCGGCTTGGCGATGGTCCGCACCTTAGCAAGTGCATACTCGGACAGATAGATGGCGGCCATGAGGCCAATGGGTACCGCGATCAGCATGGCAATCAGGGAGACCAGCAGGGTGCCCATGAACAGGGGCAGGGCGCCGAAGGCGCCGGAAGCGCCCACCTGGTCCGCCCGCAGCGCGATCTGGGGACTCCATTCAGTCCCGAAGAAGAACTCCGTCGCCGAGACCCGCTGGAAGAACAGGATCGACTCGAAGATGACGGACAACAGGATGCCGAGGGTGGTTAGGGTGGCAATGGAGGAGAAGACCACCAGGATTACCATCAGGGCAGACTCCACCCGGTTGCGGGCCCGCAGCTCCAGGTGGGTCCGCTTCCAGGCGAACACAAGGCCTCCCACGGCCACGGCCAGGACCAGGAACCACATGGCGATATTAGCCAGGCCCTGCAGGTGGGCATAGTAGTCCGCGGCGGCCTGCAACGCGGGCGTTATCTCGCCGGAGACGATGTTCCCGGTCGCCCGGTTCTCGATATCGTTGAGTAGCAGGCTCTTCTGCCCCGCGGAAAGGCCCGCCGTCAGCTTCGCCGGCAGCGCTGCCTCGACCAGACCGGTCACGATGACATCCTGGAAGCCGACCCAGAAACCGAGCAGCAACAGTGCCGGCAGACCCGCCCACAGGGCGGCATAGAAGCCGTAGTAGCTCGGCAACGAGTGCAGGGTCTTGATCCGCTCCGGACCACCGGCAACGGACACAGCCCGTTTGTAACCGAACTGGTAGGCCAGCGCCATGACGCCGAGGAGTACGAGGAGTAAGGCAGAGGATTGCATGGGATGGATTGGTTCCCGAACACCGTGCCGCGAAGGCGATGATCTTCGCGCTGCGATTGCTTACTTTAAGGGTCTAGTAAGGGTCTAGATAATTTTAGCATCTGCAACTGCATGCTAAGGTTATGTTATGCAAGGAAAAAACAGGTATTTCAGGCGTTCACGCCTTATGATCATGCGCTATGTCTACGAATGATCTACCGGCATCGAAACTCGTCGCGCTGAGTGATGTAAGTCGCCCGACGATCAATCAACGGTGTTTTTACTAACGTATTGGGACAATAAAACCGGCGGCCCACACCCGATCGCCGACAGTTCGTCTCATCCGGCTCCCACGCTCCGGAGACTATGAAAGTATTCGCTTTCCCTGATAGCGGCGGGATGAAATAACCTTATTTCACGCTGAATTCTGAGCAAAGTGGGGCTATGAGAGATATTATGAGCGAGAAACCATAATCCATGCGCGGATACATTTGTAAACCTCAACGGAGGAGCACAGGGAAGCGAGGGAGCGTAAGCGCCGCGCGGAGTGCGCGCCCCCGACGTAGGCGTAGGGCCGAGCGTTTGGTCGGAGTGCGGCGTGTGAGCGCCGGTGGAGACGAAATGCCAGGCCATGCGACACGGCGTCAAGTCATTGCGGGAGTCCTGGTGCCACGCCACGCGGAGTGCGCGCCAGGACGAACGCGGGCCGCCGAAGGCAATGGCCGGCACCCCATTGTTTGCACCCGAAATCGGACGGACCCCATTTCGGGTTGCGCGAAAAATGGCGACGCTCCGGACTTGAAGTAAATTTTCCATGCGCTAACGAGCTCATCATAATGGGCCTCTATACATGCTTCTTTGGTAACCGTGTAACCGTGCGGTGAACGTTCCGGAAACTCAAGAAAAAATCCTGTTAATTCTGTCCTATTAGTAACGTTGCGACAAGTATACAGACAAAACGGTTGTCCTTGCCCGACAGTTCACCACATCTAAGCTGGGTTATTGCGCGTCCCTGCGGCAACTCAACTCAGCCTATCGACCTATTTTTCCTCAGGTTTGGTCATCGGCTCCATGCCCCGGGCGGATTTAGCCACCTTCTTGCGCTTCTTTTCAGGCAGCGGGATCAGGCCCTTGTCGGCGAGATAGCCCTCGTCGCCCCAGGCCTTCTCACTAGTGAACTCCTTCACGTACTCCTCGATGCCCGGAATGGTTCCCACGTGAGCCTTTTTGACATAGAAGTAGAGGGAGCGGGAGATCGGATAATCACCGGAGGCGATGGACTCGAAGGTCGGCTCGACGCCCTTGACCTTGGAGCCCTTGATCTTGTCGGTGTTCTGATCCAGGAAGCTGAAGCCAAAGATACCCAGCGCCGTCGGATTGGCCTTGAGCTTCTGAACGATCAGGTTGTCGTTCTCGCCCGCTTCGACGTAACGGCCGTCCTCACGCACACCGTGGCAGATTGCCTTGTATTTCTTTTTGTTTTTCTTTTTCATGGCCTTGATGAAGCCGAACTGCTTGCAGCCAGCCTCCATAGCCAGCTCGACAAAGGCATCGCGCGTACCCGAGGTCGGAGGTGGACCCAGGACCTCGATCCTGGCGTCGGGTAGCTTCGGGTTGACCTCCTCCCAGGTCTTGTAGGGGTTGGCTATCAGCTTATCGCCACCTTTCGGATCAGGCACGTCCTTGGCCAGGGCCAGGAAGATGTCCTTCGATGTCAGGTCGAATTTGACGGCCTCCTTGGCGTTGGCGATGGCAATGCCGTCGTAACCGATCTTGACCTCGACGATATCCTTAACGCCCTTCTTCCGGCATTTGTCGAGCTCGGAGCCCTTGATGCGGCGCGAGGCGTTGGTGATGTCGGGATGCTTGACGCCGACGCCGGCGCAAAACAGCTTGAGGCCGCCGCCGGAACCGGTGGACTCGATCTTCGGGGTCTTGAACCTGGTCGTGCGGCCGAAGTTTTCGGCAACCGTGGTCGCAAAGGGAAACACGGTCGACGAGCCGACGATGTTAATGGTATCGCGGCCCGCAGCCTGGGTAGCGAAAGGGGCCGCGATGGTCATAATGGCAGCAACGGTCAGCGTCTTCTTCATAAAAACCTCACACCCGGGGTTACTACTGTCTGGGGAAATTATCAAATAGATTCCGTTAGTTATGGGTATAGGCAGTATCGCTTCTGGATTCCATTCTAGTAACCAACAGAGCTAGAAGAGTGTTTTCGAGTAAGGTCAGGCTCAGAATCCGTAAAATTGTGTAGGGATCCGATTTGCTGTCAAGGCAATTCTTGATGATAGCGACGAGGATGTAAACCGAGATAGCGATCCAAATCTGGCTTTTGACCGCATTCTCGGAGGTCCCCAGGGGGTAGTCACGCACGGACTAAACTCCGCTCAGTGCAATGGTCCGATCGCATCAAACACCACCGGATTCGTCCCCGGGATGAGAGTAGCGATGCCTGTATTTGGTATTGGACTTGGCGCGGATGACGAAGAAACGCCCTGTTCTGTGCAACGCGAACAGGCGCTCGAAGTCCACGTAGCCACGGTCCATTCCTTACAAGGAGTTATGCACCAAAAACAAATGTTTTGTCGGACAGCAGTGACCTGGGGTGACCTGGGGTATGGATATAAATTTCTACTATCACAGCCTAGTTTTAGGATTTTATAGCAACCTAGTTACCATTTTATGAATCAGGATGGCGGCTGCAGGGAGAGCGCGAAAAAACCGCTCGCGACAGAGCCGGCAAGCGGAATCCAAATCACTACCATCAGCCGCCCGCGCTCTGCGTTTCGTCAACAGCGTGTCTAAATAATCAATGGGTGATAATGGTTAAGGTTCGGAATTTCCTAGTTCAAGGTCTTGACATTGATTGACAGGATATGCAATGGGATCACAGGAAAATAAGTTGATCAGTCTCTATATTGAACTCAGAGACGGCCTCCGGGACTTGGAGGAAAGATTCTATACAATGATCCCTATGTATCACAGGGATTACACGGACTCTCCAGAGGATTTCGCCCACGAAATGACCTACAAACGATGTTGCAAGGCGATGGACGAAAGAGAAAAGGCTGAAGACGCCAGATATACTCTGGAAATATGGTCTATCCATACTTTGACATTGATGATACAGATCATCTGGAAGACGCCGATCTGGAATGGATGAACCTGGACGCCGGAGAGCTGGAGGATATCAAGTGTCTTCAAGTGTCTTATGGAGAAGCTGACCAGGAAGGCGGAGAAACTCGAAGCCAAATGGAAGAAAAAGCTAGTTATTGATCGAATATTATACCCCATGCTTTAATCTCCAAAAAAACTAGAAATAGAAATATCAAGACCTTAAACCAGGAAATTCCGTTAAGGTTTGAATGGAAATATCGCCACTCGCAGTGGGTTGGGTGCGCTACAGACTGCACTCCCTCTCCTTCGAGGGAGTCGCAAAAGCCCCTCTCCCACCGGGAGAGGGGCTAGCCCGCATGCCTCACCGGGGCGGCAATTTCGTGAGGCTCTTTATGGATTCCGGACTGCTCACAATCATGGAAGGCACTACCGGACGTTTTGGAGTACGGCGGCAACCTAACCTAAGCCCTTACCGGAATCCGCGGTGCCCGACGGAACCACAGGGTTTACCTGGGGGCACTTGCCCCCGCCGCTTTGGATTCGGCGATGCATCTGTTCCAGACGAAGGATTGTGGCCAGGGAAAAGTGCCGTCGCCGCGGCGCGTAGGGAACCTGCAGTATCGCTTATAGATTCCATTCGAGTAACCAACAGAGCTAGAAGAGTATTTTCGAGTAAGGCCAGGCTCAGAATCTGTAAAATTGTGTAGAGATCCGATTTGCTGTCAAGGCGATTCTTGATGATAGCGACGAGGATGTAAACCGAGATAGCGATCCAAATCTGGCTTTTGACCGCGTTCTCGGAGGTCCCCAGGGGGTAGTCACGCACGGACTTAACTCCGCTCAGCGCAATGGTCCGATTGCATCGAACACCACCGGATTCGTCCCCGGGATGAGAGTAGCGACGCCTGTATTTGGTATTGGATTTGGCGTGGATGACGAAAAAACGCCCTGTTCTGTGCAACGTGAACAGGCGCTCGAAATCTACGTAGCCACGATCCATGATGTAGAAGGCGCCGGGCTCCGGGATCAGCAGATCAAGGACATTGACGTCGTGTAGCTTGCCGTCGGAGATGTGGATAAAGGTTGAGATGTTGCCTTGAAGATCGAGCGGGGTCTGGAGCTTGACCGCAGATTCGGTTGAGCGAAACAGTGCCCACGGAAAGACGGATAGGCGCAGGTCGATGGTAGAGGCATCGAGCGCATAAACCGCGTTGTCAAGATCAAGCCCCAAGTCCTCGTCGGCATACAGGGAGTGAGGGGTGCTAATCAATGCCTGAGCGAGATCTGCCTAGATACGCTAATCTCGGCGTTCTTTCGCGTCGGCCACGGCGCTTCTGGAAACGTTGCCCTGGATACCCCTGTGGTACAACTCGTCCTTCTGGGCGCGCAGGCAAACTTCAATATCGCGTAGGCTCTCGCGATGGGTTAACTGCGCGAAGGCCATGCGCAGGTATTGGTCGAGATAGAAAAATGTCTT
>Ga0209781_1000345_pt1 | contig 11791 bp, 6 predicted proteins | sample WorMetHERISLAND1_3_FD_187386 | JGI IMG/M metagenome (GOLD analysis project Ga0209781, IMG submission 187386) | Marine gutless worms symbiont microbial communities from Max Planck institute for Marine Microbiology, Germany - Olavius albidus HERON... | ecosystem: Host-associated > Annelida >...
CATTGCTGCGAGAGGAATTTCGGCTACCTAGGACCTAAATTGATTTGCACTCGGACTTGCGACGCCGGGCGGCCTCACGTCGGGCTCTGCCCTGCCCATCTAGTTCTCGATATTTTTGTGGACCCAAACCGAAAACGATTTAATTGCGGGTTGGACGAGCAGTTTCTGGGGTTAGGGGTTGAATCAGTGACCCCCTTCGAATTTCGGGATGAACGTGATATCCCCAGAATCTAGTGGTGAAGAAATCGTGATCGTAGGCCTAGGTCGAACCATGTGGACACAGTCCACGAGTGTGACAGACGGACGGACAGACAAACAGACAGAATTACGATGATTAAGACCGCGCAACGCGTAGCGTCGCGCATATAGCGTCGCGCGGTAAATTAAAAGGCTTGCGATAAACGTTATCTTATCAAAAATATTAAAATATTATTAACTTTTTTGTCACACAATGTATATGGGCTCCTTCCTGGCTGTCGCCTCCTCCTCCTCTTCTGTCGCCAGCTCTGGACTGGACTTTGAACAAACCACTCTAACGTGGCTTATATAGGCCTACACAGGCGTACAGTTAATTTTTGATAATGAAGACTATATAGCTTCAAGGTGAGCTAGGCATATCACTAATGGTCTGGTCGTATGACCAGTGTTTTCTCTGTACGCCTTGCCCCCACTGCAAACAACACCCCTATAGTCACGACTGATAACAACCCCTAGCACATCACATAATTCAGTGTACATCATACAAAATAATCAAAATTTATACTATGAACCAATGCACCGGATGAGGAGTCGTGCGAAAGCAAATAACGCATACAGAGACAGGAGGGAGGGAACGATGAGCGGATGCAGACGCGTATGGCCGGGGTTTCAAGGGTGACGAGGGTGAAGACCGTTCTTCTATACCCACAGCTGTATACAAAACATACTGTATTTTCTGGAAATGATGTAGGCCTACATTTTTGCCATCTTCCCACCTCAGGGGAACATTCGCCCACGCTCCCCTCTGGCTATGCGCCTGAGAAGATGTACCCAACTTTCTTGGTTCCCGTGTGCTCTCCCATAGCATGAAATCCGGGATAAAACATTGCTGATGGGCGGCCTGGCATTCAATCAACTGTTTACATCGACAGTACGGAGGGCGTGGCCTATGCCTATAGCGCAGTGTAGCAGGTGTTGGTGAATGCATTCATTTTCACCAGCAGGTGCTGGCATTGTTGCTGCTGCTGCAGCTGCTGCTGCTGCGTCGTCTACGACATTCAGCCTCTCTGCCACTCATCAGCTCCTTTATTCTTCAACCAATTACATCAATGCGTTGCTCAATTCTCTTTGTAGCCTAACATCCTACGTGTGTGAACGCTCAGTCAACTTGCGTTATAATTCTGTGGATATAATAAAATGTATTTTGCTGCTATTATACAAGGACTGGAATAATAATAATAATAATAATCATCATCATCATCATCATCATCATCATCATCATACGTATATTGTCATTATAGCCAAATGCAACAAGTGACGGTAAAAACGAACAGGTACATGTATACATTAATATACAACAACCGCATATAGCAGTATAAACTTATATGAAGTAGATAAAATACATACACAAAAGTTGAATCAGTTTATTCAGTGCTGGATTAAAACCCTGGTTTGCTACTGTTTAAGCTTAATTTCACGTCTCTCTTCCAGTGGCAGAGTCAAGCATTTGGAGTACCACTCTTGTGATTTTCGCATAGGCTACATCGCCGAGAAAATTCGGTTTCTTCCGCCCTATTATAAGAAAGTCCGTTTATTCCATAAGAGAGCTTCCGTTTAATCCGAATTAGCACACGTTGAGGAATTAGCACATCTCCATACAAGATCTCAGAGTAGAATGAGAGCTAACTCAACCAACGCAGTTCTCAACTAAGCCTAGGATGACGTCACATTCGCTAGCGCCTCAGCAGCTTCCAGAGCCCATAGCCAAAGCCCCAAGAACAACGTGTCTCCGCCCAATATTCCCTTTTATGTCTCAATGTTGTCCCTCTACGGCTACCAGCAACACTCCACACAGAATACAGCTTGCCTCCTACTTATCATATCATTTATTCCCGCATGTCAAATGAACCACACCCAACCAATAGTTGCACTGATTCGACCTAAGCGGATCCAACGTACTTTTGCTTATACCAACTATCTCCCATTCACCCCTACACACAAAAAATTTTCGTCCGCGAAAATCGAAAACTGCTGAGACGATAAGGAGAAAACTACTGAAAAAAATACGATGCAAGCTAACAGTCCGTGAAAAGAAAAGAAAAGGCTTAAGTGACGTCATCATCAAACTTAAAAATGTTCGTGTCGCATAAATGTCAATGTTCCTCAAGGTTCTGTAAACGGCAAAGTTCCGTTAATTGGCGATGAATTAAGAAATAAGAACTAACTAATCAAAATACACTCGTACTAATAGTAAGTAGATGTCCCTTGTCAAAGTAATAGTAAAATCACACAAAATAATAAAATAACATCAATATTATCATGAACGACAAGCCATAATGACTGACGTTATAAATAATAACAACAACAAGAATAATAATAATAATCTGAAAATGCGTGAAAACAACCAGCTACATAATAGCTCGTTCCTCGGAGACTAAGCAAGTAAGTGTATACGCGCTGACGTCGTCGTAATGTTTAAATGAGTGTGTAGACGTCAAGCGAACGTGTAGGCGTCTCCGAAGACGAACTCGTCCAACGCAGTAACTACGCAAACACACCACTTCTAACAACAGTTAATGTATTCTAAACCAACTAATCTAAGTAATAAATAAACTAATGAATTCATCACACAACTCATCAAGATCTATGCAAAACACTTAACACTATGGACAGTAGTATCATGAATCTCTCCAGTCACTCAGAAATTAGTTTCATCCTCCCCGTTAAACGAAACTGAAGGGTAAAGCACAGGAGCAGACGCATTTGGTTTCAACGTCACCATACTCATAGCGCGATTAACTTCACCGTAACTCGGTGCAAGTTCCCAATCACGACTAGGCAAAGACAAAAGTGACTGTCCCTTAGCAGTCTGAGTCGAGAAGACACACCAATAACGTCCACGCAAAATCTGACGTAGAAACGCCGCTTGTTTCCAATTCAGAGTGGCAAGCTTAGGCAAAACATAGGTCTCATTCGTCACCACTGAACGTATACGTAGAGTAGACCAGCGAATAAGCAAACGTGGTCTAACGCAACCAATCACATCCAGTGATTCAATGTAATCAGAAGCTGAGAACTCATAATGCGTAGGCTCGAGCTTGAAAGTCTTAACGTAAATCTGACAAGATGAAGTATCCAATCCAACATGCAAATACAGATGAAACTCATAACGACGCTGCTGACGACAACGACAAATTTTCAGAATCGTCATGACAACAAGAAGAAGAAGAAGAACAATGACTAATGAATCCAGAACCCAATCAACATTTTCAACACCAAGGAAAAAATATTGGTAGAATTAAGAGGTGCTGGAGTAGAGGAAAAGTAATTGAGAGCTGTCGGGAGAGAATGTGCACGACCAGGAAGAGACAAAGCCGTGACCGATGCAGACAAGATACGCAATTTGTAACTCAGAAGTAGGGAAAATCCAAAACTAATGATTGCGAGAAAACCAATGAAAATAACACCCCAAGAACGCCAAGTTGAAGGAGCAAAACTGAAATCAAAAGAACCAGTATTGTAGTCCTGCCAAGACTTAACCATCGAATGAGCCAGTGATGGGAAAGCGTTCGCATCATTCTTAGTGAGATTCGCGAGATGAATAAGATCGAATCGCGCCTGTTTATCGATCTCCAGCTCGTGTGAATAGTTAACTTCGAGAATTTTCAAACGAGGCACCAGCACTTCCATGCGATTCTTCAACAACGTGTTACCAAACAATCCAGCCAATTCAGACTCATGAAAGAAATTGCGGAGAAATGCTAAGTTGACAGTGTGAAGAACCGTAGTTCTCGTCCAAGGACGGCAGTTTTCCACGCGCTCAGGCACGTAGAAAAAATCTGAAATCAAAGAACATCGACACGGCACAGTAACACGGCAAGACATGGGACACGACACATTACGAGCAGGTCTGTCAGGACAATGAATAGCAACATGAGACATGTTGGTAATCATCACGTGTTTACTGTCTAATGCAAACAAATCCGGTCTGATGGCATTTGTCAAAACAGCAAACTGACACAGGCGATGAATGGCAGACGAATCGTCATGAAAAAGAGCGAGAACACAAGTCATTCTCGAGACAGGTTTCAATACTGAAGTACTATCTTCCAAATAAAATAATTTTGTCATTGTCACATCAGGCTTAGTCTGAAATTCAAGATAATACGATGACAATGGATGATACCCAAGGTATTTCGGCAATCCAGTCAAAATAGTTGTATGTTTTGATTCATCAGGATTCGGCATTGGGAAGACATGAACTTCATACAGGTACAACGCAATAGGAAGAGGACCCAGTGGAATATGAAGATTTATCAACAAATCATCATCATGTCTCAGTGCTACAAAGTCATGCAAACGATAGTACTGTATCACACGTGGTCTTAGCAAGCGTAAAGTCGAAGAAAAATGCTGAACCGAACTATTGACTGCTTGCAAAGCTCGATGCAAATCTCCAGGTGGAACCAGTATTGGAGAAAGTAAGCCATGTGCAAGTTGTTCAACCGCAGAACGGAACGAATTCAGATGATCTAACAAAACAACAAAGGTCTCAAAACGAGACAAAGCCGTTGCAATCATAGAACTAGCCTGTGATAAGTCTGACGTTTCAGCATGAACCTGCGTAAACAAAGCCTGAACTGATTGTTTCTGCAGTTGAATCATGCTCTTCATCGCGTCTAAACGACGATTAACCGTTTTACTGTAACTAGCCAAATGATCACCTGATCTTTGCCACGCACTAACCAATGCATCTTGGCGTTGTTTGTAATGTTGTAGCATCTGGGTGACCTTTAAAATGTCTATGTCGCGCGCTGTGCCAAATAAGGCATGTGACACGTCTCCGACGAGATCAATTAAGCCCCTTTCAACCCGTGACTCATTGCGGTCAAGGGCAACAAAATCAAAATGACGAATCAAACGTCGAATAGAAGTCAAAGTCTCATTGATCTGCAACACCGATCTAGTACTAGCATTCTGCAAGTATTGAACGAGGTGTATAATGTTCGAACAACTTTGTGTTTCTCCAAACAATGAGCAATCCACGTCACGTGACTGACGGTATAACACGCCATCATCAACTTGTGGCAATCGTACAACAAAAGCTTGTGACCACACATCTGTCACAACATCCAATCTATCAACAGCTTTAAAAACTAGGCCATAGTTCAATCTGCTGACCGTATGAGTTCCAAGCTGTCTTTGGGATGCAGTAACACCAGTCGTGAGCAAGAACAACAAAGCAATCGTGAAACGTAGCCACACGTACCGGTCTACACACAAATAAATAAAAAATAATAATGAAATATCAGCCGAATAATACCGCGGTATAATTTAATCCGAAAGTGAATATAATAAAACAAAACAATAACATCATGCCGGCATTGTGCGTAGACTACCACGTGCTCCAGCGCCTCACGAGACCCTGCTGCTGCTGCGACTGTAGACACGCCCACGCCGCCGTGCTGGCCTGCGTGCATTGCGTTGTAGAAAATATTTATCAATGGCAAAGTCAGTGACGTCACACTGGGGAAGCCAGGAGGTAGTATCATCAAGCCACTGGACCTTATAGAATATTTTACGTTTGCGTCGCCGATGCGCAAGAATATCTTTAATTATATGCCAGTCAGATTCAGAATCATTTACCTTCTCTTGCATGTTATCTGCCGCTACATCCGAAGTAGACGCAAGCCCGTCGCTCGTTTGCTGCTGCAACTCTGGCTGCGGCGATTGCAACGATTGTGTATCAGCGGCAGCTGATGCAGGTAAACATGGCTGCTGCTGCTGCTGTTGCTGGCTCTGTTGAAGCAAACTGCCTGGTAAATCAACAGCCGACGGCGATACACCGACGCCGTGCTGTCGAGGCTCATCAATCACTGTCGAGTGCGCAGTAACCGATAAACTGGGATCTGCAGTCTCGGCGTTCTTAGCAAAAAACCGATCTCTGTCGCTATGGAACGCGCGAATGCGGTTTGCATGGATCATGGACGGCAAAACTTTCTTAGTTTCACAGTCCTGTAATTTATACACGTGGAATTCTGGGTATGCTTCCAAAATAAGGAAGGGGCCTCTGAACTTCTTCCCAATTTTATGACCTAATTTAACCTTTGAACGTTCAGGCTCTAATAACAAAACACGATCAGCCACAGAAAAAGCAGGCACCTTCGTGTTATATTTAGCATCATGCGTCGCTACTGTCTTTTCATTAGCTGCGAGCTGGTTACATCGAACTGCCTCTCTCAGAATCTTAAGCTGTGGTTCCATCTGTGAAAAATAACACTGCACATTCCTCGGCAAGTTTCTACTAGGAAGTAAAGCGTCATCCAAAGCTAAGTACGGATCAAAGCCGAAAACCACGCGATATGGACTATATCCGATACTTTTAACAACCGAAGTGCGATGAACGAAAGCAATTGTTGATAAGAGGTCAGGCCAATTTTTTTCCCTTTCACAACGTGTCCGCAGAGAATTCAACAAAGTCTTATTAAACGATTCTGCTCTTGAATTTGTCTGCGGATGACGACTACTGGTGTAAACGTTTCGCACGTTTAAAAGTTTACAAAGTTCTCTCACTAAAGTAGAACGAAACGCGGCTCCTCGATCCGACAAAATCGTTCTAGCTCCATAAACCATAAAAAGGTTATGGTAGAGCAACTGTGCGGTTTCCTCAGCACCGGTAGTCTTTGCAGGCAGTAAAATACACCACAAACTAAAACTGTCAATAATGACGAGCACATAATTAAAGCCTTGACACTTGGGAAGCATCAAATGATCCACCGAAAAACGTTCAAATATCGTCGGCTCAACTTGCAACATGCGTAAAGGTGCACGCGTATTAACGCCACCTTTTCCAGTCTGGCATGCGAAGCATGTTTTGACCCAATTAAAAATGTCTGTATACTGGCCTGGCCAAAAATACTTCTGGCGTACGGTATTATAAAGTTTCTCCGGCCCCGTGTGTAAGCGATGATCATGATACATTTTCAAGACCAATTCTCGCAACTTCCTCGGAACCATCAACTGTTTAATAACAACATCAGTTGATCGGTGCCGCTTTGCTCTGGGCAAATTCAAATGATATAGCACGTTCTGTTCGTATACAAACCGTTCAGCCTGATAAACAATCTTGCGAGCTTGTGCATCATTATCTGATGGCAACAGACCATCACGAAGGTATGCAATTAATGGTCGACAATCAGGACATTGCCATTGTAACTCAGGTAAGTTACAGTCAGAAAGAACATCGACACTCGGACTCGGATCAACATCATTATCATCATCGTTATCATCGTCATCATGATCATTATCCGCTACTCCACCAACGTCATTATTATCAGCAGAAGACCCAAAAGAAATCTGCCAAATTCGCCTGAGACTTGATCCTGCATTTGACCCAGAATCACAGTCAGAGTCAACATGCTGTGAAGTAGAATTCAGATCAATATTCATCAACATGTTATCCATCTCGGCATCAAGTCCAGTATCAGAAGGAGGGTATGCAATCCTACTGAGTCTGTCAGCAACAACATTCTGTTTACCTTTGACGTGTTCTACACGATACGTGTAATTTGACAACAACAAATTCCACCGACCTAATCGACCTGTTACATGCTTCATAGAATTTAGATATTTCAATACAGAATTATCAGTACGAATTAAAAAAGGTTTTGGAGCCAGAAATTCATCATAATACTTGACCCCAGTTATCAATCCAAGCAATTCCTTCTCGCAGGCTGTATAATGGCGTTCTGCAGGTCGTAGACCTCTCGCGCCATATGAAATAATACGTTCTACTCCGTCAACTATCATAGACAGATTATATGAAATTGCGACATCTGATGCATCAGTAGTAAGTATCATCTCTTTACTGAGATCAGGAAGCGCTAAAACAGGAGGGTTAACTAGCGCATTTTTTAACCCCTGAAACGCGGCTTCCTCGGCATCTGTCCAGCAAAAATCAACATCGCTTCTCAACAGTCTAAACAAAGGATAGGCCAAGTCTGCATAGCCTGAAATGTGACGCTTGAAGAAATTTGTCATGCCAAGAAATGCACGTACATCCCTGACCTTTGTAGGCCTTGGATAATTGCGTATGACCTCGGTTTTCTTAGGATCAGATTGAACTCCCTCAGCACTAAAAATAAAACCAAGATATTTAAGTTGTTTTTGCAGAAATTGGCATTTTGCAGGGTGAAGTTTTAGACCAGCTCCACGCAACTTTTGGAACACAATACGGATATGTTCAAGGTGTTTGTGAGCAGATTCAGACACAATTAGGAGATCATCTAAGTATACACTGAGGAACGTGCCAATTTGGAATCTAAACAATTTATTTAAAGCCAAGGACATGTAGTAGGGGGACTGTGAACTGCCCATGGGGAGACGCAAAAACATGTATCCCCAGCGGTGAGGAGTGACAAATGAAGTAAGGGGGGCGGACGCTTCTGTTAGGGGGATCTGGAAATAGGCACCGCGAAGTCAAGGACGCTGAACAGACGTGCTTTATTCCTTGTTACCACATCTAAAATGTCCTCCAAGACCGGCAATTCATGGTAAAGGGGAACCGAGATCGAATTCAGGCGTCTCATATCAACACAAAATCTCCATTCTCCTGATGATTTCCTAGCCATTATTATGGGACTGGCAAATTGGCTACCGTCTGACTCAGTTATAATTTTCGCTTCCAACATGGCGTCCAGCTGTTTGTCCACTTCCCTGCGCATCTCATCATTTAAACGGTACGGTCGCGCCCTAGTAAGTTTCGCGTTTGGATACGTAATTATTGGACATTTTAACAAATTACAAGGTGTTAAATCTTTTAAACCTTGAGCAAAAATGTCCTTATACTCAAAAAGTAAATCAATGAATTGATAATAAATGTTGTCATCCATCTGAGTTCGATCTACTGTAATACCTCTACTTTCCAACTGGGACAACTTTTCCGTAACAGAAAGTTTCCGATCCTGTGTTTTACAGTAACCTCCCGCATCGACTGACTGAGTCGGCGAAGCGCCGGCCACTTCAGCAGCTGTTAGCGTCGCTATAACCATGCCACGACGCAGCGTTCGACGTTCGTCTGTTGGGTTAAAAACTCGACAGACGAGACGATTTCTCTGCGGAGGCGCCACAACGGCTTTTGCAACCAAGCAGCCTCGCCGCAGAGCCGATATATGCGGTTCTACGAATCCAGGTCCCGACCGACAACCAACAAACTTTGCTGGCACTCGTACAGGCAACAGCGCTTCAGTCCGAGGCGGCAAAACAACATGAAAAATATTACGCAAAACTGCAGAAGCATTATTATACTGTTGAAGAGGCAAAACAACGAGTCCATTATAAAAAGAAACAACACCAGAAGTCAAGTCCAATGTACATTCCGTCAATTCCAAGAAATCAAAACCAAACAAAGTATTATGATTTAAGTTATCGACAACAAAAAATGTGTGAGGAACTTTTATACCCAATAATCCAACATTTACTTCCACCGTCCCCAAAACTCGTAAACCACGACCATCGGCCGAAAACAACTGTTCTCGGTCAACGTCTGTTTTAATATGAACTCCAAGTTTTTCAACAAATTTCAATGACAAACAGCTCACGGCAGCACCACTATCAAGGAGAGCTACCGTGTTATGACGATTTATAGTGACTGGCACTAAATTTCGAGGTTCATGATCATATGCTGTCGTTGGCCCTAAGATGCGACCCTGTCCATTCGGACGATCTCCAGGCCCGCGCCCCTAGGCACTAAAATTAGGACCCCCACCAGGATTATAACCAAAACCAAAACCACCTCCCTGCTGTCTTCGCGCGCTTCTACAAACTTTCGCCAGGTGCCCAACCTTTTTACACAAAAAACACTCAACTTCAGCTGCACGACAAAATTGTTTTCCTGGGCGGTGCTTACCCCCGCAGTAGTTGCAGTTGATCACGGTGGCTGGCGGTGATCGGCCATCAGGAAATCCACGCCCACGTCCTCGCTGCTGTCGTTGTTGCTGCGGTCGTCCGAACGTCGGGCTTCCAGCGTTGCCAGGGATGCCGGCAAACGTCACACGACGCGATCCACCCGAGCGTTGCGGCGACGGCGATCTGGTCACTTGATCCACTGTTTTCTTTGACAGTTGGTTTGTGAATTTCCGCAGTTCCAACGTATTTTGTTCAGCAGCGAGACGGTTGGCAGCCAGTTCCGCGACGACTCGATCCATAGGAGCTTCCGTCGACGTTGGCGCTGTAGCTCTGAAGGCGGCCTCGGCGACTCGCGCTGCCTTGACGACGTCATCCACGGTCGTCGGCTGCGACTGGATGACATGGCTGAGGATTTGTGGACGTAGACCCCGTTGGATGGCGTAGCGTAGCTGCTCTCCTTGAACACCAATCGCCTTTGCCAGCTTCTTCACCGCGGTGATGTAGGTATCCACGCTCTCCTCCGCCCCCTGGACCCGCTGCCAGAGGTCGTTGGCTTTTCTCCAACGTAGCAGCTCTGAGTCTTGGAAGCGCTGTTCGAACGCTTCCTTCAGAGTTGGCCAAGCCGCTCTGACAGCGGTCTCCAGGTTGTCGAACCAGTCGGAGGCCTCGTCTCTGAGTAAGACTGCGAACAAGTTTAATTGTTCCTGTACCGGCAGCTGACGATATGCGACGTATTTCTCGAAACGGCTCATCCATAGCTCGGCGTCATCCGTCTCGATGCCACGGAACGGAGGCGGAGCGAAGGCGCTGTCAGCACCTCCACTGACGATGACGGTAGTCGGTGCGCCCCCGGTCGCTGCGGCGGTCGTCGACGGAGTTGCCGAAGCCGAGGCGGACGGCACAACGTTCGACGGCGGTGCGGGTTGTTGCGGCTGCTGCATTACGTCCGGTTCTTGCAGTACAAAAGGTACAGAAGGAGTCTCTAACCTCGGTGCTGGTGGACGAAGCGTACTCGGGCTCGGTGCGCGGATGATGACCGGAGATGAAATCGACAATGACGGTCGTATTGACGGTCGAATCGGCGTCGACGTCGAACGTAACTCCGGAGATATGTACACGTCGGACGTCGACGATCGAGTCCCGAGCGCTGGCGGACGATCAAACGGATCGTTTATCGGCCGCTGCATTCATTCCAGTAACTGTAGGATCTTTAGAGTTCTCCACCAAAATATAAGAAAGTCCGTTTATTCCATAAGAGAGCTTCCGTTTAATCCGAATTAGCACACGTTGAGGAATTAGCACATCTCCATACAAGATCTCAGAGTAGAATGAGAGCTAACTCAACCAACGCAGTTCTCAACTAAGCCTAGGATGACGTCACATTCGCTAGCGCCTCAGCAGCTTCCAGAGCCCATAGCCAAAGCCCCAAGAACAACGTGTCTCCGCCCAATATTCCCTTTTATGTCTCAATGTTGTCCCTCTACGGCTACCAGCAACACTCCACACAGAATACAGCTTGCCTCCTACTTATCATATCATTTATTCCCGCATGTCAAATGGACCACACCCAACCAATAGTTGCACTGATTCGACCTAAGCGGATCCAACGTACTTTTGCTTATACCAACTATCTCCCATTCACCCCTACACACAAAAAATTTTCGTCCGCGAAAATCGAAAACTGCTG
>Ga0209781_1000346_pt1 | contig 11785 bp, 2 predicted proteins | sample WorMetHERISLAND1_3_FD_187386 | JGI IMG/M metagenome (GOLD analysis project Ga0209781, IMG submission 187386) | Marine gutless worms symbiont microbial communities from Max Planck institute for Marine Microbiology, Germany - Olavius albidus HERON... | ecosystem: Host-associated > Annelida >...
GTCGAAGTTCGCCATTTCCCATTGACAAGGCTCATCGCTTATACAACAGCTTGTTGCTACCGCACAAGCCGTGACTACCACAATAATTCCCAGAAATTACTTTTGGGAACCAATCTAACCTAATCTGGAGTTGTTCCAGAAAAAAATGGGTCCATGAAACTTCCTGAACCTTGTTCTGTTAATTAAAGCAGCTTGGAATCTGTTACTCTGTATGACATGATACAATACGATAATGTTTAATGTATGCTCAAAAGCTGACGAATAGCCAGCTTAGTCTACTGTAATGCTGTATCTTTCATCTGTGCATTGGATACTGTGTGTGGTTGTATATACAGGAATGGCATGCATAAGTACCATCATTGCATTAATGTGTTAACATTTCTTTGAATCTCACTGTATTGTGGTGTGCATTGTGTTTGTAGAGAGCTGTCAGGTTGAGTTTCTCACAAAAGAGTCGGTTACGAAACTTCTGCCGAAAGTAATACCGAGTCATTGGAGAAAGCAGCAGATGATCACCTGGGAGCCATCACCAGCAGATGTGATCCCGTCTACTTGGTTGCCGGCTCTGTGGCTGTTTCTCAGAACGCATTATCCGTCTGATCTGTCACAGTTTTCTAGTCTGCCAGTCCTTCCGCTTGACGCCAGTGAGGCCAGAGTGAGACTAGTCACGTTAGCAGTGAACGGTTGCGTCATCCTCCGCAGTGGTGTTGGCAACACTCTGTCCTCTGGGGTGGCGACCGTATTGGAACTGTTGGGTGCATGCATAGCAGACGACCTGCCGGACTACGTACGCTGCCACGCCGCGGTTGTTGGAAACTGCGTCCGGCTGCCTCTGTCCGAAGATATTGTGGAAGTGATGTACAATGCATATCAGCTGCACGGAGGAAAGAAGTCCCTGGAAAGTGTCAAGAGTCAAACAACTGCCGCAGAGAAAGCCGATGTAATAGAGCTAATGGCACGGGTACAGTCAAATGGAATCGAGGCATGTCATATGAGATTCCTTCGCATGTTGCCAGTGTTTGAGTGTGTCACGAGCGGAACAGATGGCACTGAACCTGTCTACAGCTCGGTCGAAGAAGTTGGACTGATCGCTCCCGTGAAAAACATTTCCATTCCAGTCGATGCACGTTACCTTGCAGTTGTCAACGATGACAATGCAACAAAGGCAGCAACGATGCTCGGTGCAAAGTTCATCACCATTACATCCATCCTGAAGGAACAGTTGAGCTCAAAACTGCACACTGGCACGCTGGAAGAAGGCACTGCGGATCGTCTGTCACAGATGGTCGTCGGAAATTTTCCAGCTTACTTGGCAGAGGACCCGGGCATTGCAGAAACACTCTCCAAAGTGGCATTTGTGCGAACGTCGGTCAAGGGGCGTTTGGTTGCACCGTCGGCACTGTTTGATCCAGACTCTGCTGAACTTCGGCTCTTGTTGCCAGATGCCGACGTCTTTCCTGCAGAGAGCTATCGTCAGCCGGAAGTCCTGGGTTATCTTCACAAAATGGGGCTGAAGACGGTGAGAGATATATCAGCCGGTGACCTACTGACTAGCATGATACAAATAGAGAAGCTGGGGTCATCTGTGGACACGTTAGCTGCAGCTCGAGCTAGTTCGGCAGCAGTGATTAGTTTTCTTGGCAGTCACAGTGACTATCTGTGGCATGAAGTCAATGGCCGACTGCTATTGAAGTGGGCGTCTAGTCTGCGTTGGATTGCTGTGATGTTGGAGAGACCGGTAATGTACCCGGAGTCTCTGGCATGGTGCGGAGCGGACGATGTACTCCATGTGCCAGCTGCTGTAACTAGTGACGGCTGGGCTCCTGTTGTCGGATCAGTCCAGCCAGTTGTGCTGTGCACACCAGAGCTGGCTCGGGCATTTGGTTGGGATCTGCAGCCGGAGACGGCTAGCATCATGACTCAGCTGACGTCTATTATTGCTAGTTACAGATCAGCGGAGAAGGCCCAGTACCTGGCACTGCTGATGGGGATCTATGATTCCCTGAGCCGAACCGATCCTTCACATTTGATGTCCCTGCTGAAGAAGTTATCGGTGCAGAGCTGGGTGTGGCACGGTGACGGGTTCGTGTCCGTAACACAGATCTTGCTGCGAAGAAGTGCTGTAGACCTGCGACCGTATGTGCACATGCTGCCACCGGAGATTGAATCTTACGGTCACTTCTTTTCACAGTGCGGCGCTATCGACCAGGTCTCCGTCGAGACCTACGGGAATGTTCTCAACAGCATTAGCCACAAGTATGCTGATAGAGATTTTGTAACTGAAGATGTTGCGGGTGACATTCAGTTGTCTATCAACATTTTAAACCAGGTAGCTAAGCACTGTGAGAAGGACGAGAGTGCTGCGGATGTTCTTATATTGTGTCAAGTTAACGATGACTCTGATGTACCGGTGAAACTACGTCCCGCAAGTGAATGTACGTACTGCGATGTGGACTGGCTGCGTCGAGGTTTCGATGTAACCGACTTCAGTGCTGACGACGATGTCATATTTATTCACCCGCAACTGCCTGTGTCTACAGCTGCCTCGCTCGGAGTTCCTACACTAATGAGTCGCATGCTGCATGCCGAAGAGCTTGCTGTGACTTGCTTTGGCCAGTCCGAACCTTTAACAGATCGACTGCGGAAGCTGCTAGAGGATTACAGTGATGGCATGGCTATTCCGAAGGAGATCATACAAAATGCCGACGATGCTGGGGCATCCGAAGTTCGTTTTCTGTATGACGAGCGAGCAAATGAAGATTCCATGAAATACCTAATTGACGAAGGCATGCGTTCGTGTCAGGGTCCGGCTTTGTGGGCCTACAACGATGCAGTGTTCACGGATCGTGACTTTGACAGCATTATACGGCTTGGCGGTGCAACGAAAGAGTGGGAACCGGACAAGATCGGAAAGTTTGGCCTTGGCTTTAATGCCGTGTATAACGTCACCGATGTGCCGAGTTTTGTGACGCGCAATATGCTTGTGATTTTTGATCCGCACACGAGACATCTGGGCCGAGGAATTAAAGACGCCAGCCGACCCGGCATTAAGATAAATCTGGACAAGAACCGCATGCTGCTGTCTAGACTTCCCGATCAGTTTCGTCCATACAATGACGTCTTTGGTTGTCGCTTGAATTGTGATAAAAGTGATAAGGTTTACTTTGACGGCACACTGTTTCGTCTTCCTCTTCGAACAGAAGAGCAGGCAGGCCGAAGTGAAATTTCGTCACTGCATTACAGCCGTAGTGAAGTGCAGTCTTTGATTCAGTTAACGGCAAAGAATGCTCATCACTTGCTCACATTTACTCAGAACGTTCGGCGTTTGTCGTTCTACTACCTGCCGCCCGGCGGTGATCCGGCACAGACGGTGCTGTTACTTGACGTAAGAAAAGATCTGGTGAAAGTTGTGAGAGAATTAAAACCAGTTGGCAATGAAAGGCTGAAGAAATTAACCATAGGTGCAATGTCAGATGAGCTGGTTGCGGCTCTCTCAGTTAACAGTGGAATTCTTCATGCAGCTGCAGACTATATGAACTGTGTCTCTGGTAGGTCTGTGAAAATGAAGAACACAGTGGAGCCGCCAAAGTCAACTTTGGTGTTGAAGATGACCGTGAATATGTTGGATCAAAGTGTTGGAGCAAAAGGCATTCAGCTAGACGGAGTTGGGGTAACAGAAACCTATTGGCTGGTTAGCTCGGCTGTTGGCAGTCAGAAATCTCTGGAGCTTGTCCGACAGTTGAGAGAAGGCTTTGCTCCAGCAGCCAGTGTTGCGTGTCCGCTGAAGTCAACCGGAGAAGGGAAGTTCCGACCGTTGACTCTGGGATGTGGAACTCACAGCCGGAGTCGTGCCTACTGCTACCTGCCATTGCCGGTGTCTACCGGCTTGCCAGTTCACGTCAACGGCGTGTTTGCACTACATTCAAATCGGCGTCACCTGAGCCACGTGACGGAAGACGAGAAAACGAACATCCGTGTGGAGTGGAACAATGCTCTGCTGGAGGATGCTGTTGCCATTGCATATGTTCAGATGCTGACCGACCTGATGCCAATGATTGATAGTAATAATAAGGAAATCAGCCTGCAAGATCTGTGGCCAGTGTATGGCGCAGTTGAGCCATATTTCCTACCACTCGTGAAGAAGTTTTATCAGTGTATCATCAGTCAGAAAGGTATTCCATTACTCTGTCATCAAGGCACAGGCATTGCATTTGAAAATGTCATTTTCCTGGAACGATCGCTGGCTGTTATGCAAAATGTTGGACCACATGCACTTAGCGTTCTCTCTTCGTGCTGCAGTGGCAAAACTGTCAGCATCATCTCTGATTCTGTGTACCAGTCTTTCGTTGATTTGGGTTTAGAAGATGCAGTTCAAGAGAAAATGTTCCAGAGAGAAAGATTTTACCGAGAGGTGTTCTTTCCGAACATAGTTCACCTGGCAGTTGCTGCTCGTGATGCTCTTGTGGTATTTGCTCTTGATCTTCGTCAGCCATGGTTGGAATCTCTGATCAAAGAACATCCATGTATACCAGCTTCTCCAGACGGCAGTATGCTTCGGCGACCATGTGAACTTGTTCATCCAAACTCTAAAGCTGCATGTTTGTACACTCCGGAGGATGGCCGATTTCCCCACGGAGTTGATTTTCTGGATGCAAAAGTCTTGTCTGCACTTGAGCGTCTTGGTCTGATGGCAAATGAAATCGGCTGGGATGATGTTCTGGAGAGATGTGAGAGTCTGGAGGAAATGTGGGCACAGAATCGTGACATAGGAGCATCTCGGCAACGTACGCTGTTGCTCTTTATCGACCAGCTTTTGCTCCGCACTTCCGAGTCTGAATGCAACAAGTTTCTGGAGACACTGATGAATGTAAAACTGTTCCGTGCTCTTCCAAAGCCGGTCGACTTTCCACTGCTGTGGGCAGGTGATGAGCATGCTGATGAGCTGATGTGTGTATCTGACCTGTTTACAGCTGACTGTCGGTATCTTGTCTCTGCAACATGTTGCATCGTCGATGAGTCGGGCCTGTCTGCACAGGTCCGCACATTTTTGCAGCTTGGTAACAAATGGCCAAGTCTTCAGCACGTGATGACACAGTTGGAACACGTCCTGAATGCTGACATACAGAAGCTGACTGTTCGTCAGTTTGAAGAGTTGAAGCGCTGTGCGCATGCCATATATGGCTACCTCGAAGAGCAGTGCTCCGCTGATGAAACTGTGATCAGTCTTGTCCAGAGTGTTCTTGCTGGTCGCCCTTGCATTCTTCTGGATCGAGAACTGGTTACGCCGAACATGATCGCCACAGAAATTCCATTCAGCTGTGCCCCATATCTCTATGCATTGCCTTCTGGATTGGCAAAGAAGTATCCTGTGGTGATGAACACTGTGGGAGTTAGGTCAAAGTTCGATGTTGATGATTACATGGAAGCTCTGAACCAGGTCAGCACGAAGAGTGACGGGAAGCCACTTTCACAGCGTGAGCTGGATGTAGCAGTGAAGCTAGTCACACAGTTGAACAGTACAATGAAGCAGTCAAGCATAACAGCAGCTGAAGTAGAAAGAGACCATGGCCCAGTAATGATTCCAAATGCAAACGGATGCATGTGTGCTGCCTCTTCGCTGTGCTACAATGACTGTGCTTGGCTAACAGATGCATCACTGGTAAGCTTTGCCCATTCTGACATTACGTATCGCATGTCATCATGTCTTGGTGTGCGGACAAAACGGGAAGAGGCTTTGCGTCGATACTCGCGTGGTATTCCGTTTGGACAGAAGGAACGGTTGACAAACAGTTTACGTCGTTTGCTTGACAGTTATCCGTTTGACCATGAGATACTGAAAGAGTTGATACAAAATGCCGACGATGCAGGAGCATCTCAGGTTCACTTTGTTGCCGACATGCGGCAGCATTCAGATAGACGTGTTTTTGAGTCAAGCTGGCGTCCACTGCAAGGTCCAGCGTTGTGTGTATTCAATGACCAGCCATTTGGTGATGCCGACCTTGAAGGCATTCAGCGTTTTGGAGAAGGGAGTAAAACGTTGGATCCCGCTGCCACAGGGCAGTATGGTGTTGGCTTTAGCTCTGTCTACCACCTCACTGATGCTCCTCTGTTGCTGACTTCGAATACAGATGACAACAAGATGTTGTGTGTCTTTGATCCTATGTGCCAGTATGTTCCGGGTGCCACTGCTGCTGAACCTGGAATGCGTTATGATGACGTTGATGCCCTGCGCACAGCATTTCCAGATGTTTTTACATGCTTTATGGAAGAGCAGTTTTCTGCCAGTGGAACAATGTTTCGATTTCCACTTCGCAATCGAGAAATGGCTGAGAAATCCGACATATCAAAGAAGGTGATTACACCAGCTCACATAGCAGGTCTTCTGGAGAAGCTGAAGGAAGAGCTGTTTGAAATTCTGCTGTTCATGAATCACGTGGAACAGATCAGCATATCAAATGTTGACATGACTACTGGAAATCTGATAAATACATACACGTGCAAGAGCATATTGAGCAAAGATCATGCTGCAGCAAGAAAGAGATTCCAAGCTGCTAAGAGTAAGATGGCTGAGGTGGTGAAAATGGATCCATCTATAGCAGTTTCTGGTGGAGCAACAAATTCCACTTTGTTAACACTGTTTCTGGCTGATAACCGTGGTTGCCAAGAAAAGTGGATTGTAGCTCACCATCTGGGTTTTGGTGATGATTTCAGATGTCCAGCTGATGTTGAGAATGCCTTCAGAGAGGGAGATCTGGCATTAATGCCGCACGGCAGCGTAGCCTGCCTGCTTGAACGCAGATTGAATGGTGGTGTTGACAGCTCAAATCGCCCACGTCGTGCTTTCTGCTACCTGCCACTGCCAGCCGAGACCGATCTTCCTGTTCACGTTAATGGCCACTTTGCACTTGGCTACGAGAACAGACGCCATCTGTGGACGAATGCCGACAAAGCTGGCTATAAGCAGCAGTGGAACGACCTTCTGTGCACCGAAGCCATTGCTCCAGCATATGCCGATTTGTTGACAGCCTTGCGCATGCAGTTGCTCACTGCAACTTCTGTCACTGACAACGTAATGCATGTCAGATGTTCAAGGCCCATTCTTGACCATGCACTTAAGGCATATATGTCATTCTTTCCTACATATAGTGACGCAAAGCCGCAGTGGTCAGTTCTTACGACGGCCGTGTATCGGTACATTGAACAGCACTCCGTGCCATTATTGGCGTCAGTGTGTGAGAAGGAGGTCTCCAATCAGAATGATTCTGCTGGTTCTTCGCAAACTCCAGAACTCAACTGGCAGATTTCATGGTTGCCACCAAACGGGCACGAAACGTGTCGAGTGTTCTTTCGCAAGTCCGAAGTGCAGTTACCGCAGGACGCTCCGGCACAGGCATCACTGATTGGAAAATTCAAAGGATGGTTTGGTTTGTCGTCAGGCGCAGTAACACGTGAGAAAACCACTGAGGAAATTTTATCGGACGTTTTGCTTGGCTGTGGCCTGAAGCTTGTGGAATCGACAACCGAGTTGTACAACAATTTCCATCGTGCTGGAGTTGAAGTCGACTACATGACCCCAGAAAGTGTGTTGACGTTCTTTGAGTCATGCTCCGAGAAGAATTCTGCAGGTGTGCTTTGTAATTTGCCGCAGAAGCTTGAGAACACGCCATTTCGAGATGAGAAAATGCTGTCACTCGTTGTCGAGTACATCCGTTCAGCCGACAACTTTGAGCAACGACTGGATCGTCTGCCTCTGCTGTTAAGAGCGGACAATATGCTCGACTATTTTTCTAGTGACGTACCAATCTACTTTTCGCAGTTTCGCAGTCTGGCTCCTACTCACGAAAGCCTCTTCATGAAGTGTTCGTATGCTAATGCAGTCAGTGTCACATCTAAAAATTTGTCACAGTTCACTGTTTTCAGAGAATTCGGTATTACAGAAATGGCAGATCTGCTGCCTTCCATATTACCCGTTGAGAATTACTGTTCGAAGGAAGGATGTGTTGTGTGGCGAAGGCTCAATGCAGGTGGATTGCCAACATTAAAGTGGATAAGCACTCTGTGGGAGTTTGTGTATTCATTTGTTGTCCATGATGTTGGCCTGAACATGCAGGACCGTGTTACGCTGGCTGAGTCGTTAATGCAGCCACTTCAGGATTGGTGCATTGTGCCTGTACGTTCTCACACAAAGTATCACTTGTACTCGCCTACCACTGCCAGCACGGCTGTTGTTGATTTGTGTTCGCCGAGCGGCCGACAGGGAATTGGCCAAATCGTGAAACGCTTGCAGTTTCCGGAGCTGGACTTGAGTGCCATGCATGCTGACATATTCCAGGAGCCTGATCCAATACGGCGACTCGTTGTTAATTTGGAGAAACCGTATGAACTACTACTTCTGTTGCTTGGACGCCTGTCAGACGATTCCAGCAATGCCACACTCAGTTTTACCAAGTCAGAATGTAACACTGTGTTGACATATTTTACGCAGAACATTGATAAACTTCAAAGTCACGATGATGTCTCTCAGAAACTTCGTGATCTCCCGGCATTTATCACAATTTGTGGAGACATAATTAGCTTGAGTGGATGCCTTGTGTATACACTTCCAGCCAAGATTCCTACGAATGGCATCGACGTGTGGCAGAGTCGATCGGGAACGGTGTTCCTTGCACGTGAAGATTGTTTTCAGACTCTGTTTGATTTTCTTGGCTGTGCCTCGATCGGCTCCCTGGAAGTTTACTGCCAGTTCATATTTCAGCACTTTGAGTACTTCTGCTATGAAGATCGACTTGTTCATTTGCATTATGTCTACAGCAACTACCTGCAGTCCGACCACGGAAATATTTCAGCCGAGGAACGGCAAGATCTCATTGAAGCTTTGCGGAATCTGGCATTTCTTGAAGATGAAGACGGTGAGTTGCAGCAGGCCAACTACTTCTACGATCCGAACAATGTTGTTTTCCAGGTGATGCAGCCTGCAAGTCGCTTTGCTCCACGGGCCACTCGACTTTTCAAGGAGTCTGAATGGTTTGAGTTTCTTTCACTGTTAGGTATGGTCCGCAATGTCGAATCGGACAAATTCCTGGAGTTCATGCATTCAGTGGCAGTCGAAGGTCGTGACGTAAAGAGCGCAGGTGCTCTGACGAAGTCCAAAGTCCTTGTAAATCATCTGTTTGCTTCTCCGGATGTGCTCGACAGTGACGCTTTGGATGATGTGGCGACTGTTGCCTTTATCATGCCGGAGAAAGTGTCTCCAGCTCTTACCGATATCTGTCCACAGCACGGTGACGTCGGCAACGGCGGTGTTGCTTTGATGTCGTTCAAAGATGCAGTGCCGAAAGAGTACGAGAAGGTCTGCTGGACTAGTGCCAGCTTGCTACCGTCGTGGGCCAATCCTCAGCAGACCGCTCTGTCACCGATGGAGAGAGACCGGATAACAGACAAACTGCGAGTACAGAAGAAGCCAAGTGTGAACACGGTCTTGCGACATTTGGAGACGGTGTGTAGCTGTGATCGGTTGTTGCCGGCCCCTAACTCGGTGAAGGTGGACGTGTTGCGAAACATCTACCGCTTTCTCGACGGCTCTGAGATGACCATTGAGGAGAGAGAAAGGCTGGCAAACATACCGTCTGTGCTAGTCGATGACGGCCGGTTACTAGTGAAGCCGTGTCAGGCGGTACTGAACATGTACGACACTCACGAAATTCGGCCTTACCTCTATCGTTTGCCGCTTGACGTTGGTGAACACCGGCGCCTGTTTGTAAATCTCGGAACGACTGACCGAGCCACCGTGAAGCAGTATGCTGAAGTCCTGTCACAGCTCCGACAAGATGCCGGCGACGGACAGTTGGTTGCCAATGAACTGCAGGCAGCATACCGAGCAGTTAAAGGACTTCTCGAGGCACTGGAAGTGGCTCCGGCATCGGCAAGAGAAGTGTCTGTGCCCTGTCTGTACCTGCCGACTGAAGATGGCCGGCTGGTTGACTCTGAACAGCTGGTGTTTAATGACATGCCGGCGTACTACGAGCGTGTTCGTGATTACAAGCTCAAGTTTGTCATCGACGTGCGAGAGTGTGGAGTGAGATCGCGTAATGCTGATGACACCCTGGAAGCTCTGCCGGCCAGACTTCGCCCGGCAATGCTCAGCGACATCCTCCAGGAAACGCTAATTGACTCCTGTCGCCGAACTGTCTCCAAGACCCGCGGTGTCGCCGGGCTCCTGGCATTGCGTCTTAAGTCCGACCAGTTCCAGCAGGCTGTGGTGCGACTGGTCCGCCACGAGGCCTTCAAGAGTGGACGAAAGATCGATGATGAAACCATGTTCAGTGTGCTGGACCGTCTCACGACCATCACGGTCTACACGACACCTCAGCTCATGACGCATCTGATCTTCAAAGGCCGACCGATACATGGCAGCCAGGCGGAGAAGTCCTGCTTTGTAGAGCGCATTGACACCGGCGTCTCCGGGGTCCATCATTGGAACATCTTCATCCAAGATAATAACAGCGGTGAGCCCTCGCTTGCCAACTTGTCGCAGGATCTCCTTATCTCCCTGGCCGGCGTCATCAACGATATATTGTCTGGAATACTGCGTGATTCGGTTCTGTATCTTCTGCCTGCTCTCTCCTGTCCCGATCCAGACGGTATTGCTGCGCGGATGGATCACCTGAACATCCGTGTCGATCATTCTCTGAAGTCTGCGGCCGCTGCAAGTCGTACGGCAGCAACTCTGCCGGTGCTTGGAAGCCCAGTTGATGAGCACGCGAAGCAGTTCGGCAGAAGCGGTGAACAGTCGGTGTTTCGACCGGATGACTACGTTGGATATCGCGAGCATCCCGCCGACGAGATGGTCTATGGCAGAGTTCGTGAAGAACTGCAGTCACCCGACGACGTCCACATATACCTTCTGGATCTGGGCAGTGGTCAGGATGGTGTCATTGCATCGACAACGAAGATGACTGCATTTGTCAGAAAACAGTAACTAGCGAAGATACCAATGCACACATGTGCTTATGTTTCACTAACAGACTGCTCAGTCATTGCTGTGTGACAGTGTATGCAGATAGCGTAACATGTATTTTTATAATATCAGTAATTTTGAGCTTTGGCTCCCCTTCAAAAACATTAATTTTTTGTTGTATCCATGAAATTGAATTTGAGAATAATTGTGCTTTTAATTAATGCAGTCATCGATGTTTGGACTTGGCAGCATACTTTACTGTATTTGGATTGACGATTTTTCACTCTTTAGTCTGTCGTTACTGTTAAGCATGCATTGTTGTATCATTGTTATTGGTACATTGGTTTTAAAATTCTTACCTTGTTGGTGTATGAGGTAAACAGTAATAACGAAATGAACAGTGACAGACTGATACAATTCTGCTATTACTACTGATGCTGCTATTTTGATTTTTGTTTAAGTAGCCAATTTTTTCTGTTCTTTTCCTCCACAAGGGAACTGTTCTAAGTTGGACCAGGATGTTTCTCAGGTTGGATGCCTTTGTAAGTTGCCTACTTACAGTGCCACAACACTGACTGGTGACCAGTAATGTTGATGATGGCAGTGATGTAGTCCTCGAGACCGCAGTCTTGGTCTCGAGACCGCTCGAGACCGTTTTTTGGCGGTCTTGATCTTGGTCTTGGTCTCGGCATTGCCGGTCTTGGTCATGGACTTGGTCTCGAAGGATTGGTCTCGAGTATTTTTCGAGACCAGTCATGTAGTGAAGATGCCAACAGGCGCCAGCTCTCGTACAGCCGCAGAGGCAGAGCACATCTTGTCAGCCCAAGA
>Ga0209781_1000347_pt1 | contig 11765 bp, 9 predicted proteins | sample WorMetHERISLAND1_3_FD_187386 | JGI IMG/M metagenome (GOLD analysis project Ga0209781, IMG submission 187386) | Marine gutless worms symbiont microbial communities from Max Planck institute for Marine Microbiology, Germany - Olavius albidus HERON... | ecosystem: Host-associated > Annelida >...
GGCATCAGTAATGAATATTTCACATAGGGTTAGGACGATTGTGTGAAAATCCGATAGTCCAATAGTCGATAGTATCGGTCAAAACAATCGGCCGATGCGATAGCGCTCCGATAGTTTCAGAAGGAACCTGCGTTAATGTATCCCACTAGGGCACAACCCCACGGCGGACCTCACCCAGCTGCTGCAGCCATTGCTCCATCCCACACAGAGCACAGTCACCGGCACAGCAGTGTTTAGGTGTTTAGATTACGCTGCTTGACTGTCGGCTGGCTGCTGGCAGGGGCGACCGGCTGCCAACGATCTGTCAACACATCGCAATAAGACGGCAGCACAGTCGCACTATTGGAAAACTATCGGGTCTGAAACAATCGGCCGGAGCGATTGTCGTCCGATAGTCCGACTATCGGCCGATACGATAGTACGATGGGACTATCGTCCTAACCCTAATTTCACATTGTGTGTGATTATGTAGTCACTGTTGGATCAATGCATGGGGCCAGCGGCTGACGTAGCTGCTTCATTAGTACAAAACTCCCCACCGGCTGGTGCATCAACGCCAGTACACAAGATGTTCAGAGTCATTGAGGCTGGCCTAGGCTACCAGTATGTGTCCGTGTGGAATCTTGTTCTAATGGTCATCAACCAGTTTTTTGAGGTACGTTCAGCCATTCTGTTTTTTTCTGATCCAGCTGTGGTTTCTAATGGCTTGCCTTTTTCAGAATTAGTAGCATTAGTTTGATTATGGGAGAAGCTGTAATGAATAATTATGAAGGCCATATAATGCCATATAATTTCATCATAACTGTACTTTAAAAACTTATTGCTTTTTTAAAAGGGGTTCGACAATGACGGCCACAAACCATGACAGCACAAACAATGACCATGACGGCCAATAGGCCAATTGGCCACAAACCTGTTTTCTGAAGATGGTATGACTGCGAATTCGCCGTGAATTGGCAATTTCTTAAAACTGCTGTTGGTTTTTCACGTTTTCATTGCTGTGGCCGTCATGGTATAGGCCCTTTTGAAAATAATGTAGTAAGAATGATATCACTAATTGGCATTACCAATTGTTTCAAAATTGTGGCATTACTTTCAAAAATACTGGATCATGAACTGGAACACTGAACAATCTTTGTGACAAACTAGAAAAAAAACTTCATCTAATTACAAACTTTATTAATTATTGTTGATGTTTCGGCAACGGCTGTTGCCTTCTTCGGAATGGTCTTGATAACTCCCGTTCGCTGCCAGATGTCAACAATAAAATAAAAGGTTGTAATTAGATGAAGTTTTTTTCTAGTTTATTGTGTTTTAACCTATGAATTTATTTAAAGACAATCTTTGTAACAGTTTCACATGAGGTTCTGTATTTGAGCTTTGTTGCTGTGTTGACGCAGCTGGGGATGGATGTCGTGTTTGTGAATAAGCAGTAAGTAAGTAAATTACTTGCCTGCAGCTGTAGCAGAGTCTGCATACATCTGTAGCAATGGATGAATGCTGGGTGTTACGTGAATTAAATAAAATGTGGTTGGTTCTGTTTTCGTATCGACTGTTGATTTTTATGCATTATTTTAATTGTGATGTACTAATGTTAGTTGACAGAATGTCTGTTTGTGTGTTCTTGCTAAGGTGCTTGGCAAGCAATGTCACAGCATAATGAAAAAGGTAAGCGAGATGCTGATTTATGCATATATCAGGCCGATAGCGATTAAAGAAGTGTAATAGTAAATGTCAGGCATTACACAATTTTAAAATATGTAATCCTTTTTTTAAAACAATTTATGATGTTGTGATTAATTGTTTGATTAATTAATTTTAAGTATTTGTCAATCAAGTTTATTGCTGTATGCATTCTGTCAGTCTTGCATCATCTCTGTGTGTTTATGTTTCTGTTTAATGGTATAATTAATTTATAATAATGTTATTCATATTTATTATGTTGAGTCGAGGAAACAGACACTAAAAGTGTAAGTGTAAGTGTACATATTTTTTGTTATATAAAATTAAATGATTTTGACAGCAGATATTCCAGTGTTTGTTAGCTTTAGTAAATAAATTGTCAAATTATAATAAAATTTTGATCAAGCAGAATAATTATTCTATTTCAACATTTCCTGGTGAAAAATTACAGGTCACATTGAAAACGTTTTTAAATGTGCTTTTTTGTATGTTTATCATTTGAAAGTGTCTTTTGGCTTTGGCTGATCTCCGCGATTATCATGGCTTTGAACACAATGACTTGCTGGACAAGACTTTTGGTACAGCTGTACGGGTGATGGGACCAAAAGTTATTCTTGCCGCTGTTCCGCTATCATCACAACAGAGCAGGTCTGTTGTCACTGCTGTATAACATAGGTTGTACTGTTCTTTGTTTGAATGAGATACAGGTATAATAAGTTCTGTTCAGTTTTTATTCTGATGCAGACTGGTGGTGTTTTGTGTATTTTGGCACTTGTTAAACTTGATTTGATAATATAAGGTTGAAGAATTTATTTATTTTGACATTATTTATTTTGGATGTGCGTGTGTTTTGCAGTGATGGTGATACAGAAGATATTGATCTGACTCGCAGTTGGATGTTGCCAGTGTTTCGTGATCACATTCAAGACACACAAATTGCGTTCTTCGCCGAGTATTTTTTGCCATTAGCGTCACGGCTCAAAGTAAAATGTAAGATATTTATTACTGTATGTACCTCAGTGTGTATATACATGTATGTTGTTATAAATATTTTTTGAAATGTGTTTGATAATTTAACAAAAATTGTGAAGTTTTGAATTGACAGTTTATAATTGTAAAGCTTGGATTGTAGAAACCACTTTCTAGAGTCAATTTTTACACAGATTGTAAAAAGTGGTTTTTAAGCAGCCAGTTATTACTTCTGTTAGCATCAAGGATCTGCTGTTATTCTGTTTTTGTTATTTGTTTTATGCCGAGTTTTGGCAAAGTTATTGAGGTTGATGATGCTGTCGATGCATGTAGTGCAGGGGTCGGCAAAGTCTGGCCTGCTGGCCAAATCCAGCCTGCGAGTTCCGTCCATCCGGCCCGTGGCGGCTCGTCAGTTATAACATTAAATTCGGCCCGGAAAATGTACCGAACGATGAGCGATTGTTTTCACGCTGAGCGTGATTTAGTCGCACACTGATAGTCAACGCTGATCGGCTCTCTTACACTCGTTGACGCTGACTGACTCCGTTTACACTTGACCCTTCGGTCACTAGTGTAGTAAAATCGGGCCAAAAAAAGTTGGAAAAATAATATAAAGCTGAAAACTGGTGGAGTTGATCTTATAACAATCCTGAACAAAATACCCAAAATTGACACGTTTCCTCTAAGTGCTTTTGCAGATATGACATGACATCATGATGAGGGGGATGGGCTAGTCCACAGTTATTAAATTTTTCACGTAAAATTTACCTGTCCAGCCTGCAGCAAGTTCCTTGGGGGCTCATCCGGCTCTCGACCCCAAAAAGGTTGCTGACCCCTGATGTAGTGGAAGTGGTTGGTATTTGGAGAGTAGTACAGTTATAAGCAGAGTGGCTGCAGCTGTTTCAGACTGAGACCAAGTCTGCAATGACTGCACAGTGTAAATACATGTGTTCATGAAGTTAATGTGCTGATGCACAGGTGACGAGTGTGAAAAGAACAATTGTGTCGTTGAGTACAAGACGTACAGTGCAATGATGAGCCAGATCTGGTCATTGCTTCCTGGCTTCTGTACCAAGCCAACTGACCTTGCCGATGTTAGTCTGCATCTTCTCTTGTATTCTCTTTAATATCTTATGTGTGGTGTAGATTTTGTATTCTTATAATGTGTTTGGTTATTTGTAAACAATAAATTGCGTGAAATCTAGTGAAGCATAGTATTCTGGCTTTTGTTGCATATGTTTCAATGAAATTAAAACTTGTAAGTGATGAATGCAGTTTATTTGTTGTCAGTTATGTTTCATTTTGTTGCGCAGTCGTTCAAGCTGATTGCCCAGACAATCGGTGAGTGTATGGTTTCACGTCCTGATGTGAGGATGGATGTATTGTCTGCATTACGTAAAGTCCTGCTGCACTCTATGGCTGGTGAGTAGTTTTGCTGATTGTAAGGTTTTTAAGGTAAAGATTAGATAGTTACATAGTTGATATGAGTGTTGGCATTAGAGAAGCCAGGCTGGTGAAGTAGTCATAAACCGAGCAGTAGACTGCCACTACTTTGTACCATGCCTGCAGTTATGCTTCTAGGCATAGAGGATCATCCCTTTGGCTGGCAAATAAAGTAAATCGGCTGCTGGATATCATTGTTGATGCCATGCTGACACGAGTGCTAGCACTTTCTCATGTCTGCACTGCCCAGCCATGAATTACACAACGTGGTTATTCATCGTGCAACGTGGTTATTCATCGTGAATGCCCAGTTTTACACAGTTGTGCTTTCTTGAAAGAAGTTACAAAGTTTCAGCTGTGATGGTAATTACCACCTACACAGCGAGGGTGCTATCGTTTTCAGCACTGTCCATTTGTGTGTTTGAATGTTTGTTTGTCTGTCAACACGATAACTCCTGAACTGTTAGAGATATCATCACGATATTTTCAGGGCATCATCCTGTGGTCAAAAGGGCAGTCAAGTTCAAAAATAGCTATATAGGGTGCATGGGTTTTGGTTAAACATGTGTATATTTTTTTGCAACAGAAGAGAAGGAGAGGGCTGCTGTTGCTAAGTATGCCAAGAACTTTCTTCCACGTCTGTTTAATCTCATTGCTCCAGTTGAGATGGAGGGCACTGATGCTTGCCGTCTTGCAGCATTGGAAACACTCAAATACTACTTGAAAATCTGTGACCGACAGGTACATGTCACACATGCTACTTTAGTGGGGTCATCTGGGCGACGTGAGTCATCTGGGTGATAGTGTCAGGAGTATATAACTGTAGAGAGACATGCAAACATTATTATATGGACAAGTTACAATAATTCTATTTTGTTATATATAAAATGTCATAAACTCTATTGTACATATAGAGTGGTTAAAACCGACATAGTCATTGCAAGTCCAACGACCATTATCTAGCTATACTGAACACTGAACGTTGAGTTTATTACAGTTTATACATCATATCGCTTGTCTGTCACATTCTGTGGAAGATATAACCTAGTGAAAACTAATTTGTCTCCAAATTACCACCTGTGAGTTGTGACAACTGAGATTACTACACGGCGGTGTCTGTCATTCATTTTTTACCGTACTTGAGCCAATAGTGCAGTCACTAAACATTCTCAGTTTTGTTCTGTGATTGCTTGCCGTTTAAACATTGTGGTTTCAGTAAAGACGGCAGTGATTAAATGGGCAGCTTCACATTCATGTCATCAAATGCAGTTTGTTTGAGGGCCGCTATGAATATTTAGTTGTGAGGAAAATAGTTAATTGTTGACACATTTTGTTGTTCAGTGGACATGATCCGTGTCAACCAGTTGACCAGATTATGTTGCCCAGTTAGTTGGTTGTCACTGAGACTGTGATATGCCAGTGTCTGTCTGTCTGTCTGTCTGTCACAGCTGCTTGTCACCTGGTTATCTATCACCCAGTTGTGTTGTTACCTGGGTGATTGGAAACCATGATCCGAGTGAGCCTGTGTTATCCAGTTGGCTCCCTTGATTTTCCCTGTCCAGTTGTTATCAAACTGCATCATGTCAGTACAGGACAAAACTTTTAATAACATCCTTTACTGAATCCAACTAAGTCTTCGTCGGACTTCAGACTCAGTCTGAGTCATCTGACCATGTATAACATTTCACAGTATGTATCATAGTATAAAAATAGGCTTCTCTGTGATTCTTGTTATTGATTGACTTACTGTGTCGATCATTGGTGTAAAAGTTGCAATTGTTTTATTATATTGTTTAAATTTATGATGTATTGCAGCTTATTGAAAACTTCGCAAAAAAGTGTTCCGACCTGCTGAACGAAACTGACATGGTTTCATTGCGAAAGTAAGTTCAACATTTGTTGTGATGTTTGGCTGTGTAGTGTTTTGTTTGAAAATATTACAGTACTCAATACATGTTGTGGTTGTCTTCATTGCAGGCCGATGTTGATGGACTTAATCATTGCGTTTGTGCCTTACTTGAGTCATGACAGTCTGTGTGCGTTGTTTGAACTAGTCAAGGGATTACTGGAGGTACTGAAAAATACATATTTCCATATGTTAATTTATTATTTTCGTGATACTAATGAGGTCACTTTGACTAGTAATGTATAGTAGTGTATGTGCATGTTGGCATGTGACTGGAGATGTTAAAGTTCTATTCTTTCTCTATGAGTGTTTAGTTGATCAAAACAAAGCTGAATAGTGTTGGGTCATAAATCTTACGATATTTCGTTCAGTGAAATTAACTAGCTTAAGTTTATGTATTTATCGAGATGCTGTACGTTTGTTGATACGTTTTTGTGCAAAACCTGGATAAATTCCAGTCTAGAGTGACTGATATTGCAGAGCAGATTGATCTATTTATTATGGCCTCAGATTCGACTCGATCCGTCGACCACTGTGCGCTTTACAAATTCTTCTATTGATTGATATTGAATTCTTCTATTGATCACAAATTTATATTTTAATACTTCTTTATATCCATGTTAGTGACCTGTTAAAGTGTCGCAGCATGGTATAATTTTTAAAGTATGAGTATGATGTTGTAAGTGTTTGTCTGTTTTAATTGAAAACTTATTGTAGAGCAAAGATACTGAGAAACGACTGCAGAAGAAGTTGTACCGCGTGCTTGAAGAGATTTGTGCTGCAACTGCAGGAGATTGCAAACAATTTGTGTCTTCACACGAGTCTGATTTAGTGAAGCTGCTCTTAGAATCTGTTGTTAGTACTAGTCCTCCATCAGTAGCGGTGAGTCTGTTGTTAGTACTAGTCCTCCATCAGTAGCGGTGAGTCTGTGTTGTAAAACTGTTGAATGTTCCCAATGTTTGTGTAATACAACCTAAATGAATGAGTTCAGGCTGACAATAGGTCAATTTTCATAACTTCTGGCCATATCACTGTTGTGGAATAATTTAAGCAAGTTTATGCACATTATTGTACTTGTGTTTCCAAGCAGCATAATTTAATAGCGGCAAAAAGGATTGTGATGTTCTGCAGCTGGGGAGGTGATCGCAGCTTGGACATTGGCACATAATGGCAATTTAACACTAACGTCACTTGCAGTCCGTCTGTGTTTCGTGTAATGTTTGGATCTGATCCCAGTGACTGGAATCAGTTTCAGAACTCTGTACTCGTATTAGATAATTTAATAGATATATTACTAACTTCACATATACTGCTGTACATTTGTCCAGGGGTGGCGTCATGAGTAATTAATTGAGTATGGCCTTTGTGGCCATCGCCATAGCACTTTTTGGCCTCGAATGGTTTTGGCGATAGCACTTTTGCACTATGCTGATTTTTACAGTTAACATGTAATGTTCTGCATTGGGATTGTAAATAGTTTGTGCAGGAAACTAGTTTTAAGTTGCAAAAGAACTGCAGTCAATGTTTCATCTTGTCACCTAGACCTCTGACCATTGCTTTGCCCTGCACTCCACTCATCTCTGCTCCACGCCACTGTGCTCTGCCACTCCTTGTCTACCGAATGTGTGGCCGTAGCACTTTACAATGCATGCCACTGCCCCTACAATACATTTGTCAGTTTCCAGGACAGTACTTTGAAAGTCATTCATCCAGTAGTGTTCAAATAGGCTCACAACCCACCCATTTCATGTTGCTTGTACTAACAGTTAGATGATATGACTAATATTTGTATAGGCTCACAACCCACCCGTTTCATGTTGCTTGTAGTAACAGTTAGATGACATGACTAATATTTGTATAGGCTCACAACCCACCCGTTTCATGTTGCTTGTACTAACAGTTAGATGATATGACTATGTTGTCACAGCCTCTGAAGTTATGACCTTATTTATAATCGGAATGCGTTAAATTGTGCTGTAGTTCGTAATATTACTGTAATGCTCTGTGTCATTGCACTGTGATTGTTTGATGTTTAGCCGCGACTGAGATGCTTAGTTCATTTCTTGAAGCAGGTGGACAAACCAGCAGATAACTTGCTGAAGACTGTTGTTCCAGAGGTTTGTTCAGTTGATTGGCTAATGCTAAGATACAGCGGCAGCTTACAGTGTGGTCACTGGCTTGATAGTGATTACAGTTTGCTCTGATGAAGAATGTTCTTCCATGCTGTCACTGTTCCGTGTTGATGAGATAACTACCGTGGTTTCATTTTAGATTTACTGTAGGTCTGGTAGAAGAAAAGTTCACAGTAGATAACTTTGCGATACCTCTTGTTTATCGAATTATTGCTGTTTGCTCTCATCTATGTGAGTCAGATAACTGACTGCTGTTGCAAACTGTCAGGTATAACATTAAACAATTAGTAAAATTTTACTTCTGGCTGCTGTCCTATACGGAATTATTGGTGTACCATTTTGAACCCATATATTGTCAGTTTATCCATTCTGTCATATTCTTTTTCATTTTATGTGTTTTTGAAATAAAATTTAGTAAAGTTAGCACTGAGTTTAATTTGTTGAGCAGGCGCTTGTTGCTACGAAGGCTGTAAATGAGAAGGCTCGTACTGCAGCATACAGCTTGTTGCTGGAGATCGGTCAGAGTTTGATTCGTTGGCATCCAGAGTTAACTCAGCGAGGTTATTTTTTGTGTGTTTTGGTAGTGTGAACTTGGTATTTTGACTAAAAATTATTGTTGACAATGAAGATATCTTTTAAACTCATTTATGTTGCTTTCAGTGTTTTTATGTCATAATGTTAGCCTGTTAGAAGGCAAATGAAGATGAGGGGCATTGAAGTGCTTTACATCAGTCGCATTTTATTAGTCACCGGTCACTTTTGACTGGGTAGCTGATTTCTGACCGGTTAAATGTTGAAAAAGAACGACTTGGTATCCGGTTTCGTCGTTGACACGCCTTCCATCCAATGCCTGCAATCTGAATGGTCCGACTGAGTCCATTCCACTATTGCACTAAGTCGTTCATGCTCGCACAAAATCGGCAAAGTACAAATATACATCGGCAAAACCAAAACAGTACTTCTATTAGAAATATTATTTACTTTGTTCACACTTCACTTCGTTACAAAAGAGGCGCGTACACCTGAAACCACCTCAGTCACATGGCGGGAACACGACGTAAACATCGCAATGATCGCATGTGATTGGTTGAATCCCAACCCCGCTGCAGTGTTCCACAGTTTTTGACCGGTTAAGAATCGGGCTTGCCCGGGTTAACCCGGGCACTAAAAAAGAATGTGAAATTTTTAACCGATTACTAAAAAAGAACGGCTAGGTGTAGCCCAGGCTAACCGGTTACTAATAAAAAACGGGACCATCATCATGAACTAGGAGATGCTGCAGGGACTTGGGACATTAAAGATAACAGAATTGTAGGAAATAGAAAAATAAGTGGCCATAGGGCAGAGATCTTGTTGTGTGATGAATTGGTATTAGTATGATAGTTTTATCTCTGCCAGATTGTACATGTGTTTTGTCAGTTGCTTCGGCATGTGAGTTGTTTCACTTTGTCGTCTATTGTGTTTTATGTAAACTGCTACTACTAGTCAGTAATTAACTTTTGCAATATTTCTGTATTTATTAGCAGAAATGAATGTTGTATTATCTGTTTGCTGGTGCAGAAGCAGTTCATCAGTATATAGTGATGATAATGGCTGGATTTGCTGGCAACCCACACATGATTGCTTGCACTGTGCTTGCACTAACAAAGCTTGTTCATGACCACCGCGGTATTGAGCTACCATTGTTTATTGTAGCATCAGTGTGATTACAGCCAGTTATTAAATTGCCTACATACCATTTTACTTCGTGAGTTCAGTTCAGTATTGAAATGTGTTCATTAAATATGAAAATCTTTATTCACCAAAAATATGATTTAATTTATTCTTGTTGTTAACTGTCATTCACTAAATTGCAGAGTTTTTAATCTATTTTGTTACTATTTCTAATGCTGTGTAATTGAGTGCAAGAAATAATTTTGTCTGCAGTGAGTTTTTTTTAGAAATATTGGATATTTAGAATGTGAAGTGAACATTTGTGATAATGAACTACGATGTTGCAGATAATGTTGATGAGGAACTGCTCAAAGTTCTGATTGACAGCGCTTGTCTGCTGGTTGCATCAAAAGCTCGTGAAGTTGTTCTCTCTGCTCTTGGATTTGTTAAAACTCTTCTGCTGAGTTTCTCGGCTAATTTTGGCCCGTTCCTGAACCAAGTTGTGAGCATTCTTGATGTTACTGTCTCGTTTAATAACACCTCAGAAACTTGACATTGTTGTGGGAGTGATGGGAGGAGCATCCATTTTGTAAAAAGCCCTGTTCCAACTGCTCCCCAACATTCACTTTGGGGACCTGGCCTAATGATGAGCAACTCTAGAAAAAATAGAACCAAATAGCAGCAGCGGTAGTTGTAGCATTAACAGTGTCATTTTTTTTTACGCGCGACAGCATATATGCTATAGCGCGTATATGCCATGCCAATTCCGTCTGTCTGTCTGTCCATCTGTCTGTCTGTCACATGCGTGCTTTGTGTCAAAATGGCTGAATGCGTCATAGAAATTCTTTCACTCTCTGATAGGCCCGTCATTCTAGTTTTTCATCACCAAGGGTTGTTGCGTAAAGCAGACAGTTTCACCCTCAACGGGGGTGCCAAATACAAGGGGGGTAGCAATTTTCGACCAATATGCAGCTATATCTCGGAAACGGTAAGAGACAGAGACATAGTTACTATGGAATACAAATATAAAGTCGTATATGCTCTAACAAATAGTGCCACTTTCGATGACCTTGAGAGACCCCGAACCCCAGTTTCAAGGTCACAGTATAGTTTAAAGGCGAATACCTCGCAAACGGTGGGGTCGGTGGATTGAATGGCGCTATTTCCGGTTCATTAAAATCCAAGATGGCGGCTGATGGCCATCTTGGAATGACGGCGTGTAACCCTTGCGACAGCTGGGCTTTCTTGTCAACTGCTGTTTACATAAGCATATTGAGCAGACATTCTGTTAGATATCTGTAACATGTCTGTGTGGCTATTATGCTAGTGAAGTGTCTTTTATACGTGTGCTGTCATATACATCTCTGCATATGTATTACATGGTCAGTGTGACTTAGATGACTTTCACAGCAGGTTTTATTTTCCTTGTCTTTGATTTACCATATACGCATGAACGACATTTTTCTTCTCTTTATTGTCATCATAAACAGTGTGCTGATTACAGAAAAATGTAATAACATATAATAATAAAACTTAAATATATTATGTGTAAACATACTGCACTTTATTTTTCAAGTTTATGGAATGCAGAGTTTTAAACTGTTGCACATCCAAATTAATGTTTTTTTTTGTCTGGTAGGTATCAAGTTTGGTGTCCATGACAGCCGACTGCCAACGCCACTTTCGGTTCAAAGTCAAGGAGCTGTTTGCCATTCTTACTCGCAAATTTAGGTATATTTACTCATTTAATATTTGTTTTTTTTAAAGAGCTAATCTTGCCATGTACATTTGACAGGAGTTCTAATTTAGCATACATATTATCGACAGTTATACATAAATAGGCCTATCCTCCATTTGATATACTGCTTGTGATATTATTGTCTCATCGTTGTATTGACATTTCTGTTTGTTCTCACTATTTTCTTTTGTGTTAGGGCGCATGTTAGTGGTTGTTTTTAACCCTTTGTGTCCAGTTTGGT
>Ga0209781_1000348_pt1 | contig 11752 bp, 11 predicted proteins | sample WorMetHERISLAND1_3_FD_187386 | JGI IMG/M metagenome (GOLD analysis project Ga0209781, IMG submission 187386) | Marine gutless worms symbiont microbial communities from Max Planck institute for Marine Microbiology, Germany - Olavius albidus HERON... | ecosystem: Host-associated > Annelida >...
AACCGCAGATTTTGATCGCGAATATCTCCGAAACCGCTCAAGATATCCAAAATCAGAAAGCAAATTAACCGAGAACAATTCCTCCTGCGTTCTACGATAAAAAGTCCGGTGAACTTGGGTCTACTAATTGCTGAGAATTAGTTCTGAGAAATGACCCTTCGACTCCGATCATGCAGAGTGTAGTTGTTAGCATGCTGGATTTGATCAACGTAGTAACTATGAAAAGTGAAAAATTAAAAATAGTTGCGGTAGTCAAGTCTCGAACCCATGATCTCGTGGTTCACAGGTGGGCATTGTACCTATAAGCCAAAGTGGCAGTTGGCAAACGTGTTTTGAACAAGCTAGTCAAGCACGCTTGCCACACGGTAATAGAGTGCTATACATCATGAATATTAATATTCAACTGCCAGCCAATCGAGTGGACCCCGTTGTTTGAAATCAGGTACAGATATAACAGATTGTGATAATGTTGGTGGCATAGCATAGTTGTTAGACCGCCGGTCCTGGCCGGCAAACTTTCCCTATCCTGCGCTAGACTGACGGCTGGCTGTAGGACCACTTTGTGGGTAAAGCATCTGCTATCAGTCAACCAATATGGCCAACTCAGCCAGCCATCCCTCCATGGTTGGTAAAATGAGTAGTAATGCATTAATGATGGGTTACAAAGGTGGAGGGAGACCTTACTGCTGGCTGGCGCTGCCTGTGGCCGGCGGTCAGGCCGCCATCCGGAGCCTGTGTGTGCAGGCTGTGGGCGGTGGCCTGAGTGGCCTGGTGGCTCTGATGAGTGACAAGTGCATTAGATGTGTGTATACAATGAGTTATACAAATTGATGGCCTTTAACTTTGTTATAATGCGACCCAGCCTAGCGCGGATTAACTCCACATGAGTAGGCTGGCATAAGAATACCCTGATGTATGTATTCCAGGTCACCATGACAAGAACTTCAATCATATCCGGCGCCTGTTCCGTCCTCGTCCAAAGCGTGTCCGCGGTTTGACCTGCGTACCGTCAGTTGGTCATTACAGAGACAGTGTCCTCTCAACGTCGAGCAGTCGACGAAGTCTGACTGAGTCGGAGGCAGAGACGGACGACAACATCCTGGACAGCAGTCGAGGTGTACAGCCGCTGGAGCAGTACGACATCATTGCCCGGCTGTGGATGGAACAGGTCGACGCAAAGGCCGTCAAGAAATCCAGCACTATGTTCTTGTCCGTTCTTCCACCAGGCTAGTTGCAGTCTAGCAGATTCTAGGTTTTGTTTTTGTTTGACTTACTTGATTTAATTCACTTGGCAACGAAGGTACTGTTGACGTGTGTACTGTGTAGCAAACGTCCAAATGCTGTCTCTGGCAATACCGTCAGCTGCTATATATTATAGCCTAGTCCTAGTTTAATTACACATTAGTAAAATATTAATCTTCCCATTTCAGTCAAGTACTTGAGAACTCGTTGTTTAGGAACTTGGCGAGTGTGACTACTCTAGTACTCATCTAACAAGTAACTCGTTCGGCACTTCTCTAATTCACGTATACATGCATACTTTTTGCAGTCATCGTTGTCATCAAAAGACATAATTGTCTACAATTTTGCATATGGTAGTTGGCAGCAGTGAAATGCCATTTAATACTATATTATTAAAATGAACAAGTAAATATTATGTTATGAGTAATTTGCATAGTAGGCCTATTGATTAACACTCATTTAGTAATTAGTTGAATTAGTTAGTAATCACTAAAATGTGTAATACTTATTTTAACCCTTTTACTTTGACACTTAATTGGATGTCAGAAGTGGCATTCATTCGGCTTGTATAAAGTCTGGCTTCAGCAGATTTCTAAAAGTTCACTTATGAGGATGTGGTTTGATCTGACCTTACCGTAGGACAAATGTTACCTTAGGACATGGCCTGATCTGATCTAACGTTACCTTAATGTTAGGGTTAGCTGGAATAACTCTGGAATAGTTGGCCAATTAAATAAGTCGGAAGTAGCCACAGTAATAATTGTTTGATAATATGCAGGTCAAGATCTTCCACACCAGCTGACGACCGACTACAGACATCCTGAGTTTGGTGAGGATGACCCAGCGATGCCTCCACAGTGGGTCATCGCACGCGGAAGAACAATGCAGATCCGGAAGCGGAACAGACAGAACGCGAACGCCGAGGATCTGGAACGAGAACGGTCGGCATCACCAGGCAGACAACTGATTCTCTTCTTCAAAGTGAGCGGCAACTGGATGGACATGGCCTGGGTGTTGTTTGACGGACTTCAGACTGATCCAGAGACGGTCAGGATGATCCGGGATATCCAGCTCAAAAATCCCGGCGGATTATCAGATCAGGTGCGCACAGTATACCGTCATATTTGAAATCCACCTCAATTATATTTGTCTATATATAATCATTTCGTATGCATTCCATTGATTGATTGATGAATGGATGGATCGGTCGGTCGGTCGGTCGGTCATCGATCGGTCGATCGATCGATCGTCGATTGATCGTCGATCGATTCATTCATTCATTCATTATTCACTCAGTCATTCATTTACTCAGTCAGTCACTCATTCACTCACTCATTTTAGTAAGTATTCTAAATATTTTTTTTGCATTCTGTTAATACGAGATGCATATGCATAATAGTAGTGCTTTGAAACAGTTAATAATGTCTTCAGTAGGATATCTAGTCTAAGATATGTTGCTGCAGCAGTTTTCACCCAGAAGTCACCTTGGAGACGTCTGTTTGACTCGGCTTACCTGCTGTCACTACAGCTAACGGGCTCGTTAAATGAAACAATGGTTGTAGAATGATTTAATATACTTCAACCATAACTTCAGAGTGATTGACCACAGTATAGTAGCTGTGTCATCACAGTGCATTTGTGATGTTCGATTAATTTGCACCTTTAATTTCTGTTTATTAATGATGATGATGATAATAATTAATAATAATAAATGAAAGGCACATTTCATGAATTAGCTGTAAATAAGTAAGTAACTAAAAAGTAGATTTATATAGCTGTATGTTATGACTGAGTGAATTATGAGAAGTGGTTGGTAAACATTGTAGGTTCATGATCTGATGCATCGCTGGTGGCAGCGGCGTGGTCGCCGAGCAACCATAGCTGAGCTCCAGCGAGCCCTCGATGCTTGCCGGATAGCTTACATTCCAGAGGAGTTCTATGACCGACACGCGTCCTTCGTCGCATACACAGACTCCGAGGATGACCTAGCCGTGGGTGAAGTTTCCGAGGCGGATCCCAACGTGAGTCGATTAATTCAGGAGTACGACACCCAGTCGGCCAACGCCAGCTTCGAGCAGCCGCCACCATTACCGACCACGGCTCCTCCGGTCCTTCACAATCTCCAGCAGGCTGCCGCCAGGGTCAAGAGACTCAAATCTGGAAGCCGTCCCGATGTGCCGGCCAAACCTGCCGTGGCGGCAAAACCCAAGACGAAGGTGTCATCTTCACGGAGCAGCAGAAGTTCTGATCGTGAGGTGATGAAAGTTACGGAGGCTGAGAGTAATGATGACAGGAGACGCGCGACGGCTGTTGTACATCCACAACCCTCAATGGTCAGTATTAGCAACAGTTGCGGTGGCACGGTAGTGTAGTGGTCAGGGCATCGGACTTGTGATCAGGAGGTTGCAATTTCAGTTCCCACCTGCTGCATTGCCGGGTAGCCTTGGTCAACTCAGCCTTCCATCCCTCCGGGGTAGGTAAATCGAGTACCAGCTTATTGGCTGGGGTTAAGGCGGGGCACATTCCTTTGTGTCGGGTGGCAGGTAACACTGTAATTCCATATGGCAGGTGATGTCTTGTAGCTGTGAGATGGGATTTCTGTGTGAACCAGTTATATATGCCTTTACCCTTTAACCTTTATTGTCATCACATGAGTTTGTTGGATTGTTCGTTTGTTCGTTCGTTTGTTACGCTCGTGATTTCTAGAAAACTAGAAGTCCGATTTTAATGAAACTTGACACAGATGTTCAACATCTACGTCAAATGTCGCTATTAACTTTTCCAAGGTCAGGGTCAAAGTTCAAGGTCAAAACCGCCATACTGAAAAGTTTTCAGTGTAGTGAAGTCTACCATATAATGATTACTATTTTATTGCCAATTTACTGATGAATATCAGGGTTCCCACGCCTCCTGGAAAGTCCTGGATTTCTTCTTTAAAATTCCAGGACCTGGAAAGTCCTGGAAATCACTTTGGTCCTGGAAAGTTCTGGAAATTGAAGTTTAAGGTCCTGGAAAACATATTGCCACCAGATGTCCTATTTTAAGACTAAAATGCACCAAATTCGATTTCGGCTGGGGCTCCACCCCATACCCCGTGCTGGGGGAGCTCACAGCGCTCCCCCAAATCTCCTAGCTGGATTTAAAGGGTCCTACTTCTAAGGGAAGGGAAAGGGAGGGAGGATAGGGGTCAGGAGGAGAGGAAAGGGTTTTTTCTTTATATTTAAGCATTCACGGGCTCCGTAAACATCCTGGGGGTCCTGGAAAGTCCTGGATTTTTTTGGTCAGTAAAAGAGTGGGAACCCTGGAATGTGCTAGTGAAACAATTTTCAAAATCAGTCAATATCTGGCAAAGATGTGGACACGAGGAGTGTCATTTTTTGATGCACCGTGTATAGCGTATGATTAAGTATATTACTGTTGTTGTTGGTTGTGTGTTTGCTTCAGTCGCGAAATGTTACCAACCTGTGAGAGATAAAGACTGATGCTGTGTCATCTTCAAGCATGCATCATTACAGTACTCAGATACGACGGCGACCTTGTTGTCGGCTTACAATTCTTCTGTAGTGATGTGCTGTTTTGAAAACTGTTTTACTGCATCATGTTAACAATGTTGAACTGTCGCCATGAACAACTTGTTAATAGTTCTGTGGTATGCAGCATAAACCCAAGTGCCTCAGTCATCGATGCAACCGCTATAGAGTGTGAACAAAATTCAGCAGGTTTCCCCACACTTCGAACGCCACTTTTCCCAGTAGTAAAATATGGGTTTTTAAAGTAAAATGGATAATTTTGTCACAGTCCATTAGGCCTACATGTCGACTGAACTTCTACCAGAAACTTTCTCTCAAGTGTTGTTCACCAGTTCCATGTTTGCTAATGTCTTCAGAATCAGCTGATGGGGTGAAAACAACCCGTCTCTTTCTTTACCCCTAACATCTTCACTGGCCACGCCTGTTTGCTTCTACTCACTGATTGGTTGTATACTGACTATGCCACTGAGGTACTTCGTACTACTAAATGTTGTGATCTTTGGCATTTAGCTGCAGTTTCAGCCATGATGTTGAATCTCTCAGTATGACATTACAGTTGATTTTGTATAGTGTCTCTTTGTCTTCAGTGTTGTTATGTTTTTTGTTGGGACAATCGATCGGCAAATGTGTGTTCTCTATAGGCTACTGCTTGTGTGCAAAATATTTGACGTTGTAGCAGTAATTGTGTTATATGCAAACTTTAATTGACTCAGCTATATGGACCTCATTTGTCTGAAATAAACATTTTAATTTGATTATTCAATAACTTGGCTTCAATTTTTGCTTGGTCATTGGTGACATCAGTATGAGTTTCTGATCAGAATTACTTGAGAATTTCAAGATAAAAAGTTCCACGTTGGTCACATCCGGATACTCAAAACAAGACACAGTGTTAAAAGCCTGGCATCTTTTCAACAGATCCATGTTACAAAATCATCCATTATCCAGGGGCACAAATGTAACTACTACATTGAAAATTATTTTATCACTCTTGCAGTCATAAGACTGGAGAACAACCTGTGTGTTTCATGCCAGCGTTAATTCTGTCTTCATGATGATCATATTGGGCTAGCGCTGTCTGCCACTATCAAGCGTTTTTTATCATGAACCAGAACTTTTTGTCTTCACAGACTGTTTGCTGTGCTAACGAGGGTAGTAATAATGTCCTGACTAGCGCAGTGTGTGGAGCCATAATTGGGACTATTTGTTGCATGTATATAGCCAGTTATTGCATTCAGCATCAGCATGTCGACTGAACTGCTACCGGAAGTTTTCTTATGTCTCGTTGAGCTCTTCGTCTTTGATGATTCTCTGCATGTCGCTGAATTTGAGTGAAATCAAACCGTTAAATAGTGTTGTTTGTGCTGAATTTGTTGTTAGTAAGTTTGTTAACATAAGTATAATTTATTTTAACATTCATAGGCCTAAATTTACTTATCCCATACGATGCACTTATAAAAACTCGTATGGCTTTCTGGCATATTTTATCGAATCTTTTATCAACTCTTTTGTCAAATTTTATTAAATCTTAAATATTAAAGAGCTCGTAAGAAATGTGGCTTGATGTATTGAACATTTTTTTGTAAATGATTAGACCCCTAAGCCGCCGACTTAGCAGTCCGCACCGGCTGTGATTTATATAAGCCGGCCGTGAAATTTGCTGCTAGCTGACAGCCGGCCGTGAAAATAAATGCGGCTAAGCTGCCGAGAAAATAGCGGCTAGCCGAGATTTTTATGACAATCAGTCTGCCTTACACAGTAAACACTGATTTTTATTATCATTTTAGCAGTCGTCATTGCTGGCGTTCAAAGTCGACTGACAACGCTATCAGTTGGGTGTTCATTACACCGATAGGCCGTGACATGCGGGCTGACATTGAAGGCCATTAATGACGGTTGTTAAAATGACGCTCGTCAATGCCAGCCCACAAGTATCGGCGTATGTCTACAAGGGCGATGGGTGTGATTCGATGCGGATGGCAAGGTGGAGTGGGGGACGGGGTCAAAAATGGCACTTTTTGAGGACATTCTTTATGGATGAACCCGTAAGCCACAATTTAAGCCGGAATTTAAGCCGCAAAAACACTATGCCATAGCTGGCCGCAAAATTAAGGCTATCCGAAAATTAAGCCGCAATTTGTGCTAAGCCGGCTGTGAAATTTTCGGCTAGCCAGCTTAGGGGTCTGTAAATAATTAAAGCATACTTGTGCATAGAACAGAACAGATATGTTGAACGTTTTCAAGTGTCTCACAGTTTATTTTTTTAATTTTCTGTTGTCTGCTTTGCTAAAAATTGTTGATTAATATAGCAAATGTTTTAGTTAAGATTCTAAAAGCATAGGCAACTTACATCGGTATTCGCATGCTGTGTAAGAAAATAAACTTAAATTTCTGTATTTCTCAGATTAAATTTTATTTTCAGTCTTTTTTTCGCATTTTATATCTACATATTTGGCGTTAGTGTTTGTATTTTTTTCTGTTGTGAGTGACATTGTGATTAATTTTCACAACAAATCATTGTTGTATTCTATTCATCATCGTTATGTGTTGAGAATTAATGTGCTGTGGAACAAATTTTAGAGTCACTTTTTCTGATATATATGGTGGACCAAGAAGTGAGCCGCCAAGTTTTATCGTAAATTTATAACTTCATCGGATATTGACCGGAAATGTTTCTGTTCACGATGCTGCTAATGTGATATTACAATGTCTTTGGTAAGAGGAGGTGCATAGACAGTGCGTTAGCAGTCATGTGTACCGGTCATATATGTTGAACGTTTTGTTCCCAGCTTTGCTGCGCTGACAACGATGACATGGGCAATGACGGCCGCCCTTGAGTGGTGCCCCAGTCAATAAAATGGCTGTCAACTATCACGAGGGAGAGAAAGATCCTTCTGGATCCAGAGTCTGGTGGAATTCCTCATCTCTTCGGGACATTTTTGTCCCCCCATATAGGCAATGCCTGACGGGCTTGTCATGACAACAACAACAACAACGATAACATGATTGTGACATGTACTCGGACTGTGCGTTATGGTCTGCTCAGTTTCCGTGCCATGGCACCTCAGATCTGGAACACGCTGCCATCTCATCTCAAGAACATTAGTAGCAGTCGTGAACAGTTCAAGTCTGGCCTTAAGACTTGGCTCTTTGTGCAAGCCTGGTCATAGGAGGCGCCTCTAAGAACCTTGTTTAAGTGGCGTTTTACAAATGCTAGATTTGATTCATTGACTGATTGATTGAGTCTGATGATCAAGTTGTGGACTTTAAATAATAAACAGCGCACGCGTGTAACAGACATGTCGATCATTTTTGTCATTACTGTACATATCTCTTCAATGTTCTGATGCTGGTTGACAGACAGGAACAATGCACGGCCTGTAATAAGTCTTACTCCAGCTACTTCCATGAGTTCACTTTTCCAGGACTTGGACAAACGTGGAGTAGTTCAGCAAAATTATCCAGTTAAACAAGGAATCCAACATATAGTAGTGGTAGTCCTAGTAGTGTGTAGAATTACATGATTTGTGATGTTTGTGTTTTTTATATTATCTGCTGTAATATCGACAGCTGAGTAGCTCAGCTGATGAGTATTTGTGCTTGTTTCTTGTTATCAACCAAGAGAAACTGTCCACATTCCTTTGACATGACTGACCTGCCACTGTCTACTGTGCTATATACACCACAGTCAACGTGCTACAGTCTTAATTGGTGTTGGAAACACGTAGACTTTTTGAGATTATTCCGTTAATGTATCTTCGTTAATACCCGCGTCAGAGATTAAGTTAAACTTTCTCATTTTTACGCACGACAGCATATATGCTATACCGTGTATATGCCACGCCAATTCCATCCGTCTGTCTGTCCGTCCGTCCGTCTTGTCACACGTGTGTATTGTATCAAAACGGCTGAAAGTATCATCGAAATTCTTTCACTGTCTGATAGGCCCATCATTCTAGTTTTTCGTCACCAAGGGTCGTTGTGTAAATCTGAGGGCGTCACCCCCAACGGGGGCGCCAAATACAAGGGGATAGCAATTTTCGACCAATATGCGGCTATATCTCGGAAACGATAAGAGATAGAGGCATAGATACAATGGAAGACGAATATAAAGTCGTATGTGCTCTATCGAACTGTGCCGTTTTCGATGACCTTGTGTGACCCCGAACGCCAGTTTCAAGGTCACAGTATAGTTTAAAGGCAAATATCTCGCAAACGGTACATCCGATCCACTCAATGTTTGGTTCTAGGCTAGGGTTTTTGGGGTCGGCGGATCGAATGGCGTTATTTGCGGTTCGATAAAATCCAAGATGGCGCTGACGGCCATCTTGGATATACATAAAATGGCCATAACTTTGCAACCGCTTTGCCGATCGACGTGATGTTTGGTTCTAGTATGAGGTTTTTGGGGTCATCCGATCTCATGGTGCAACTTTCAATGACCTTGAGTGACCCCAAACCCCAGTTTCAAGGTCACAATAATAGTTTAAAGGCGAATATCTCTAATGTGCATCCGATCCACTCCATATCTGGTTCTAGGCAAGGGTTTTCGGGGTCGGCGGATGGAATGGCGCTATTTCCGGTTCGATAATATCCAAGATGGCGGCTGACGGCTGACGGCCATCTTGGAACAGCCGCCATCTTAAAATGACGGTACTGTCGCGCGTAACCCTTGCGTCAGCTGGGCTTTCTTGTACTTACTTGTTTTGGGGCTGAGAAATTTAAGGTGTGAGCAACAGTATCCGGCAACAGACTACGTTGTACCAAAGATTGCTGATTCTTGATTTTTGATTGAAGTTTTTTGGTAATGACCGCCAGTACTGTTTTACCCCTCTACATGTGGAGGGCTGGCTCGGGGTTCGACAGTGACGGCCACAAACCATGACGATCAACTTGGTCACTTGGTGAAATTTATCCAACGATGTTGAATGAGCTTAACTGTACATTTGGCCGTCAAGGTCATGGTTTATGGCCGTCATGGTATAGGCCCGTACCGCCCGTGGACTCCACTCCCTATCCAACAGTTTGTCCGCTCTTCCGTCGTTCAAAGTAAGTTGGTCACCTGCGATAAATTGTTATGTGAACAGTTGAAGTACGCCTGTTCTCGCAGATCAGGAACTGGCAAACGGCGGTCACGATCAGCCGGCCGCCGGTCGCTGTACGGCTGTAGCCCGGCGTTGACAGCTATTTAGGCCTACGTAAAATATTGACAGTTTGCCGTTCTCTGTATGCTATATATGCATGTGGGTAATCACTGGGTATATGCATATAGATATACAGCGAACCGCAAAACAGAAAATGTAGTATACACCACACCAGATGGGGGAATCTGCGTCCTGGTCTTTGTGGGGATGGACGGTTCAGTAACTTCAGTTGGAGATGATGAGACGCATAGGACGTGGCAAGATCGTCTCTGTCAGCGGTCAGACGACTGACGAGGTCGGGAACATTGGATGAGCAATGATCATAAATTAAATTATATTTGGGTGACGTCATAATGCAAGAATACGTTTTTTACGTTTTTTTGGAAAATACCAAAAAACGTGACTTAGGCTACGTTTTTACGCGTGACAGCATATATGGGTGGAGTCAGCACACAGATAGTACAGATTATAATGAGTTAGGAAGATACAGATGGTGTCATCAGTGTACACGTATTGAATTGAATTGGACCAAGACCAGCAGAGCCCTGGGAACTGAGACTGAGTGGACATTGACAAAAATTTGGCTTCGATCTGAAAGATACGACTGGAATCAGTGGCGTAGCCAGACTTTTGAAAGTGGGGATATAAAGACGCCGAAGGCGTCGAGGGGGCTGGGGAATGGGGAGGGAGTTTCCCCTCCCCAGCCGAATTAGTTAAATGGAGTTTATGTAGGCTTAATCCTGCGTGTTTAATGACTCGCAACGCCTAACTTTGAAAAGAGGCTGAGCAAAAGTTACAAAATGAGATACTGCGTTTAGAGCAAATAAAATATCAACGTCATTTGGGGAAACATTAATGTAATAATCTTAACTCTGCGTGCAATCAGTGTTAGTGTCAATTTTGTGTGTGTTTTGTTTTGACTCGAGCTGTATTATACAGTTTCCAAGTTCCTATCTATTGACGTCAACACTACGACGACTGAAGAGGAACTAGGCCTATCGCTAGAGGCGTAGGCCTAGTCGAATACCAATAGGCCCATAGCAGACGACAAAATCGGAGTAATATGTCCTACACCCTATAGGTATAGGCCTAAGTTTATTCTACACTGAAAGCTTTTTACGGACTGCTGCGTGTCTTAATTGCTACCTCTGCATGATCTTAACTACTGGAATATAGCAGTGATGGCTAAACGATGTACAACTAAGCCTACGGCGCTACACGTTATATCGTTGCCTGTTCACCTCCAGTCTTCACCTCTCTTGACATTTCGACCACGGCTAAAACATATCTGTTTCAACAGTCATTCCCCGACATCGTCATTTGACGTCGCTGTTAGACGTCGCGCGACCGTCGACTTCGTAATGACAGAGAGAGAGAGAGTTAGCGGTGTGGGAACATTGGCTACACGTTCAGGGAACATTGGTGGCAAAAATGGGCACATTGGTGGCAAAGTGGGCACATTGGTAACAATCTGGGAACATTGGCGACAGGAACATTGGTGGCAGTGTTAGGCACATTGGTTGCAAGGTCAGGCATATTGGTTGCAAAAGTGGGAACGTTGGTAGCACCAAGAGAGACGCATTGGTTACAAAAATGGGCACATTGGCGAAAATTTGGGCACATCGGTAACATTTTAGTCTTTACACAGTAAGTAAGTAAGTAAGTAAGTAAGTAAGTAAGTAAGTAAGTAAGTAAGTAAGTAGGGAGGTGGCATGTCTGCAACGTGTATATTATCACAGGCTGAACGGTAGTTCAAGCCCTGTGTTAACGGCGACATGTCTTTCCTATGGGAGTTTCTGTGACTTTCTTACTTTTTTTCCGGAACACGCCTGGGGG
>Ga0209781_1000349_pt1 | contig 11743 bp, 3 predicted proteins | sample WorMetHERISLAND1_3_FD_187386 | JGI IMG/M metagenome (GOLD analysis project Ga0209781, IMG submission 187386) | Marine gutless worms symbiont microbial communities from Max Planck institute for Marine Microbiology, Germany - Olavius albidus HERON... | ecosystem: Host-associated > Annelida >...
ATAAAACTTACTTTGGTATAAACTAGGATCCCTGGGCTACATTTTTGATGCTGATAGTATGGGTCTATGTTCATGCAAATTTTAGTGGTTGTCTCTGAAACACGTGTGTAATGCAACGGAGTGCGTAATTGCCGCCCAAGGTCATTTAAGGGTCAACCAAGGTCGTTGATTGTGGTACCAATCGGAAGTGTGTGTTCGATTTCCTATTAGTGATCAGTAGTAACTTTTGTCGTATCTTGCACCATTTCGGAGATATAGCAGCTTATTGGTCGAAAATCACCAATTCGTACCCACCCCACCCTCATTCAACGCCCTCACGTGGGGTAACTCCCTTCGAATTTTGGGATGAACGTAATATCGCCAGAAACTAGAATGATGGGGCTACCATATGGTGAAGAAATTATGATCGTATGTCGAACCATTCCACGAGTGTGACAGACAGAGAGACAGAATTACAATCGCAAAGATCGTACAACGCATAGCGTTGCACGGTAAAAATTTACAAGTACTCAATAACAGTTTCACTTGTTATCATTCTTTTAACTGAATACTTATTTCAAAATTAAATATTACAAACTGTCATATTGTCAATTTTTTGTCAATTTATTACTGACCATAACCACAAAAGACTTTAACACCATTGTTCACAAATAGAGAAATACGTAAATGTCTTACAGTATTCTTGGCGATTTTCTGAAAATTTTTTAATTACCTGTCATGAATTCTTAAAGCACCTCTGCTGCTGAACGTCTTACAGCATGTTGGACACAACAGTCGATTCGTTCTGTCAGAGTTTTCCAGATGCACGTTGCCAAGTAAGTTCGAGTCTTTAGCAAGATTAACATGTGATGTAGATATACGACAGATAGGAGCTGCAAGAGTCTCGTTGTTAGTCCACTTTTTGCTCTCAACATTGTCAATGTTGACTTTGCTGTAATCTAACGGTTCATCAGTATTGTTATCACTTACTACCACCTGTGGACAGACTGGCGCCGTTGTTGGTAATTGTTTTATCACATCGTAACTGTTAACAAAACAATCACTGACAGAAACCGCCTTTGAAACAGTTTTCCTGCTTTCAATCAAACTAACAGTATCTGGTAATTTTTTTCTTGGCGAGGAGACTGGAAAGTTACAGTACTGTTCAGCAGAAGATGCAACGGTGTGTGCTGATGGATACAAAGCGGACTTGATGTCGAATTAAAGTGTTCATATTGTCCAAACTGTATTTCTTGGAAATGTTGTATGTTTTCATCTCTCACCCTCCATCGCACAGCTGTGTACGATGAATGGCATGCCCCGTAAGCCATTAGTTCTGTGATGCAGCTTGTCTTGACTGATTTATTATTTTGATGTTTGTATTGCAGGAAAATAGTCTCCACAGGATATTCATCATGTAGTATAAATACGACACTACACGTTTCGGACTTCATCTTAATTGTGTTGACTGGTGTACATGGCTCCAGTGAGGCTCTGAGATGTTTCACTTCGTTTTCCCGTGCCACCAGTTTTCTTTGCATGACCAGTAAAAGAGCAGCAATAAAAATACTTAACCTCTCAGGAATGTGGTATCATGATCATGATCATTCAGCAGGTATTTCCTATTCTGGTGTCTAGCAAGCGAATATTCTAACTGTTCTTCACCATCCTCACTATCGGAAGTGGGAGATGAAATTGGTGAATGTTGTTGACCTTTGATATTTCCGTCATCAACATTATCATCGATAGCAAACCCTGGTCTGCCATTTCCACTGTCGTCGTCAGCAGGTGCTAATGATTCTGATTCTGATTCTGATGATATTGATATATATATATATACATGTAATCATAGCTGCCTGCTAACTGCTGCATATAAATACCACTGCAGTTCAGCAGTCAAGGGCCCCCTATTGAGGGTCTTGACCTTGACCTTGTAGTTCAGATGAAACACTGCACACTGTAGTCAGTGATGATGATGAAAGTACAGCTGGTAAGTTTAGACATACTTGCTGCGCTTGCTCGTACTGCACTGAAAATCAGGGCTGCAATTATATGAAGAGCTTCTCCGGGAAAACCACCGTATTGTTCGCATTGTGTGTTCTCTGATTGTTGGTTCGGGTAATCTCTCTGTGGCGTCGTTCCATAATTTGCATGTTATGGTTTGATGACAGTCAGTCAGGACTACCTCCGTTTTGCAGCACAACGTTTCTGCAACCTAGGCCTACACAACTCTCAGTAAAACATGCGTTTTTGCAAAACATCGGAATTCACAACCTGCTGTACCATTTGGAGGATGATCTAGCTGCCATATTAATAATGAATTCACCATGCCATAGTAATAATGTGCGAAAGAACTGCATAGTCTGGTGTGGATTACCTCTACATAGTATGTTTTTCTGTACTTTAAGCTACCTACATTTCCGTTAAATACACAGACACAGAAACGTTGTCCTTACTGCTGGCCAGCGTACAATAACTATGAGTAAGGTGTTGAGGAACACGTCGGCGGAAGAGTGGTCGAGTGAATATGCGGACGTGGTTGAACTGGAGATTCTGATGCAGCTTAGATCATTGCTGGCCCTGTCGAAAGAGTGCTTGCAACACCCACCGTTGGTCAGAACGTGGCAGAGTGAGCTGCCACTTCTTATGCAGAGCAAACTACGACAACCAACATGTGGCTTGCACCATGCAATTAGCATTCAAAGTACTCAATGGCTTTGTTGGTCTCGAGTCAGCCACAGTTATGAGTTGGTCTGCAATCTACAACAGGGAGTACAATGACCGTGGGTCATTGAGATTGTGATGGACAGATTCTCGTCTACTCGCTCCGGCTGAGACTGTGTTGCAGTTACCTCAGCATTCCCGGAGATGCAGTGGATATGCATGCTCTGCATGTCGATGGTCTTGACCTAGACCTTGTAGGTCAGACGAAAGACCCCACATTGTAGTCAGTGACGATGGTGAAAGTAAAGATGGTAAAACGAATGTTCTCACTGCGTTTGATCGTTTTTCACCTAGCACCAAGATTACAATTATCTGAAGAGCTTCTATGTTCTATAGCAGATGTTTGAATTCAGTGGATCACTTTCATTGGATGATGTAGCTGCTTCTTTCTTTCGTTTTTTTTCTTTGGAGTTCTTGACTGCTTATTTCTCCATCTGAGCTTTCATCATCAGCTTCTGCTTCACATGCAACTACTGTTTTCTTTGGATGTTTTCTGCACAAGCTTGGTGGAAACTGAGAATAAGAAAACCATAATGGTACAAGCCAACATGATGTTAGCTGCCAACCAGTGTCCTCTGGTGTGGGATAGTCTATTTCTTGTCATACTTGCTTGTTTTGAAATCAAATGCCTTCTTATACACGCAATTGAATTCAACTAAATTGCTATCGCGATCCCAACATACTGTGGGAATCTAGTAGTTCGTATCACTACTGTTCCATATGCAGTTAGGCAGGATACACTGTGCGCCTGCGGACACGCTGAATTACTGCTCGTATTATCGCTCAACCAGCGAATATAATGTTTTGATGGAATTTTTTGACATCGGCTATGTGGAAATGATTATCCTGTTCCTGTAACTACTGGGCCTGACTTCGGGACAGCCGATTTAAAGGGGCTGCTAAATTCAGTGCGATAGAAGGCCTGGAGGGTCTCTGGCTGGCTCTCTGGTAGCTTTCAGCCGCGCTAATGCATCCCTTTAAAACTGCATGGTACTTAAGGATCAGGAACTGGTGGTCCAGTAAGCTCTAGCGGTTTTTTTGTCAGCAGCAATTGCAACGGATGCGGATGATGATAAGAGATGATGACATTACTTCCTGTTTTTATGAAACTATAAGTAAGGGAGACAGGCAAGAACTTTGTGGGACAGCGGATCAGCAATGCCAGACTCTAATCCGCCTCCCTTTCTAAGGTATACCAGGGATATTAGACAGAGGGGATTAACTACCACTATGCCAGGATATTGCAGAAAATATTTATGGACTCCTGGCACCTGGATGTGTTGTTGCTGTTTTCCCACGTCTGCTGAACACGGTCGTGGTCCAGCAGCGGAACACACATGGTATCTTTACCAAGGTCACTGTCGCAGCAGGCGATGAGCTCCTCCAGCAGTCTCATTGTTTCTTCAGTCATTGCCCCGTGTTGAAAGTCGGCAGTGCAGAGACAACTCCCGCCGGCTTCTTCCGTTCGCCGACGCAGGGCTGCCAGCAGACAGCTTGGACGTGAGCAGACCATACAGCACTACAGTGGATGTGACTTCGTCATGCAGCAGGAAGCGATGCGATGCATGAAGTGCCAGATGTCAAGCCAGATCTGCAGATCTTTCCACGGCTGGAACAGTTAACGGGTAGCAGCATTGCGGCAATCGCGGTCAACATACTAGTTAGTAAGGGTTAATGAGAACATTTGTCATGTTAGCAAGCCCAGCACTTGCAACAACGTCCACAACGAACATTTTCCACGTGTAAGTAAGAAAGTTATGGAAAGCGTACTTAAAGGGTTAGTCACAATGCTGTGCAGTTTTATGCCTTAATGAAAAAGTTGTACACAACTGATTAAGGTGCTCATCATAACTATATGTCAGTTTGCTTCTGATGAACTGAATGCCTGTGCCATAGCTTACAGTTGTGGTTAGACTTGGTCCCCAAAGGAAAACCTGCTGCAGCTTCATTACAAGGCAGATGCCATTGCTGCCACCCAAGCAAAGTGTCTAAGCTGTGGACAAACAGTTACAACACAGACGAAACTGTTAGTACAGTTAGAGGACAGCATTACTATTGTCATTGACTCATTGCAGTAAGATAGAAGCACAAGCAAAGGAAGCATACACAGTTGTATCAGTGCAAATGAAAACATTCTGACCTGTTGACTGCTACGTGGCTGCTGAAGAACCAGCTATGCACATATGCTGTCTCCGCTGGTCTCTAGTACTAGTGAAATGAGTCCATCTTGGTGCCCCTCTTACAGTCAGACTTCGGCAGTATGAAGTTTCGGATGAAACGGACATGCTGTGCTTTGTTCCACTCGCTCCTTAATCCAAGACAGGTCGTAGTAGTTGCCAAACTCCAGAAGCCGATGACCATCATCTCCAGTGTCCCTGGCGCGTATAGAAGTTGCTTCTGCTCGGATACTTAAGTCTACAGTTCGTGCAATCACAGTGTTAGCGATGCAGTACTTGTAGAAGAGCCGTTGTTGACTCCGAGAGCGCTGACGTTGGTGGTGATAACCTCCCTCATAAAGTTCTTCACAAACCCAACCGTCACATTCTCCAGAATCCATTTAAAGCCCTGACCCATATATTGTCCAAACTGCATTTCCTTGAAATGTTGTATGTTATCATCTGTCACCATGCATTGCACAGCTGTGTACAACGAATGGCATGCCTTATAAGCCATTAGTACTGAGATGTAGCATGTCTTGACTGATTTATTTTTCTGAAGTTGGTATATCAGGAAATAAAAGTCCAATGGGTATTCATCATCTTATATTAATATGACACTACACATTTCGGATGTACCTTAATAGTTTTTGCTGGGGTACATGGCTCCAGTTGGGCTCTCAGATGTTTCACTTCGTTTTCACGTGCCACCAATTTTCTTCGCATGTCTCTGACCAGTGCTATTGATTCTGTTTCTGATGCTGGTTCTGATGATATTGATATATAATCACAGCCGCATGCTAACTGCTATATCTAAATACCACTGCAGTTCAGCAATCAAGGGCCCAACTGTTGATGGAATGAAGGGTGGCCATGTGCCAATGAAATGACTCCAAAGATGTGGAACCATGCTTACTTCAGCTCCATATACAAACTATCGAAAAAGTAGCGTTTCGTAACGTAACAGCATGGCGGTTGCGTTGCGCGTAGGGACAGTAGAAAATAGGGCCATGCCCCACATGTGGTGTCTTGCCTAGGTCACTGGACATGAACAGCCCATACTGCAGATGTGACTCATGCAGCATGTGGCGATGCGGTGCATGAAATGCCAGTATCTCGAGCCAGATATGCAGATCTTGCCACGGCAGGAATAGTAATCAGTCAGGACAGTGACTGATGATATAGCTGTCGACGAGAGCATGAGCAAATAGTGTGATATGCGTAAATAACATTATAGAAGAGGAAACTGAGCGGTGCTAAGCATAACATAGGAAACACAACCTGAATGATAGTATGATGGTAGATGGATTACGGATGTGTTGCCCACTGCATTCTCCACAATCCATTTGAAGCTCTGAGCTGTATATTGCTGTTGGCCATCAGTCAGCATGAAGTTACTTCTTTTCCATTCTTCTCGTTCTTGTGGGGGGGTTAAATGCTGTGTCGATGCGCAACAGTCCTGGGTCGAGGCTATCGTGCTGAGGACACCTGGGGCACCAACTAGCTCTAGTTACTGAGCGAAAAGGTCGGCAGCTTACCCAAGCATAAGTCCACCCTGTTGGTATAGCCTCTCTTGACACAGAAGTCCAGCCTGTTACCTCCACGAAGGTCCCCCCTGGTAACCACAGCTCGGGGTTTTCCGGTTGTGGGCTGAAACAGGCTGGGCGACCAGCAGGGTTAAGATATGTTAACCCTGTCAATCCTCCGAGGAGGAGGCGACCTGTTCGCCGTGGGTCGCGACCCGTGTCGGTGGACTGGGGGATCTGGCGATTGAGAGCTGGAATCCACAGAGCTGTACATTATGCTTAGGTTGGACCCAGCTCAACACGTCTCTTTGATCCCCCTGTGTTCTCCTAGACGGGTGGGGGAATGGCTCAACCGCCATTCCCTCAATCGGCTTATCGAGCCACCTGAGTCGTCATCTCGTTTCAGGTCAGGTCTCGATGGTGAGTCTGGATCTGGGGACGATAGCTGGCGATGGAATCCCGATGCCTGGTCTCCGGGTTTGAGTTCCCTGTTTCCATGGCTATGGGCCCAGATGACCCGGTGAAAATACCCAGATCTAGGCTAAGCCAACTCGTATCCGCTGGTAGATAGGCGCTGGGCTCTGCCCCGCCGATGCTATCCCCCGTTAGTTGGGACTCCGTGGTGGGTACGGAGCGAGTTTGGTGACTATTAATCATCACATTATGGCTACACTACAAAAAACTCTTTCAAATCGTGGACAAAATAAACGATCTTGCCCGGACTCTGGTAGTTCGGGTGGCTCCGAGGATGAGCTGGAGCTGGAGCAGTTCCCCAGATGGCTCATCATCCAGGGAACGGATGACAGTAAACCTCTGAATAAAGTTTCTCCGTTTGTAATTGGTAAGTCACTTAAGGCGCAAGTGGGAACGCTGGACACGGTGAAACGCCTCCAGCGAGGCGACCTGTTAGTACAGACCAACAAAAAGGCATACATCGACCTCCTTCTGGGGATGACATCACTGGGAAATATTCCGGTGAAAGTCTCCCCACACAGAACACTTAATTCTTCAAAAGGAGTTGTTCGATCAAGAGACTTGGCTCGCTGTAGCAAGGAGGAGATCCTCAGCGGTCTCAGTAGCCAGGGAGTCACTGACGCGGTCATCATATCTGTCAAAAGTGGTAATGAACGGAGGATAACAAACACTGTTATCCTCACATTCAATTTATCACAGCCACCACAGCATATCAAAGCGGGATATCTTCGTATCCCAGTCGCCGTCTACATCCCCAATCCTCTCAGATGTTACAAATGTCAGAAATTTGGACATGGCAGCTCACATTGCAAAGGAGAACTGACTTGCGCACGTTGTGGTGGTATTGGTCATGATTACGAAGAATGCCAGAAGACAGAACACTGTGTTAACTGTGGCGGCAATCATGCTGCATCCTCAAAATCCTGCCCAAAGTGGAAATTGGAGCAGAGGGTGCAGCAGATTCGAGCGGAGAAAAACATTTCATTTATTGATGCGCGAAAACTCGCTTTTGCAGAACAGAAAACACTAGCGCAAAGCACTCTGGCATCAATAGTTTCATCACGTGTACAACCTCGAGAGTCAAAGTCAGAGTCAAAGTCTGTAGAAGTGCAGACTGACCTCACCTGGCCTAGAACGGCAGATCATCCTGTCCAGGTCAGCCAGTTTCAGATGAGTAAAATCACAATTACAGCCAGCACATCGACTTCTACATACCAAGATGTCGGTAGTGCTGAGGAAAGAGCGAAGAAGGATGGCAAGTCCAAATCTGGTCAACCTAGACTTAATCGACCTCCCCCTACACAACCCCCACCCCCAGTCACAGACACCAATAGGTATGCTGTGCTGGGATCTTCTTCCATGGAGGAGGGAGAATCATCCAGCTCGGTCATCAAGTAATGGCCGAGCTTATACAGTGGAACATTCGTGGCCTGCAGGCCAATAGAGAGGAGCTAAGCCTCCTCATCTCTTCTTTCAATCCTGAAATCATCGCCTTACAAGAAACAAACGTTGGTATCAACCACAATATTAACTATCAAAATTATTCTTTCTATAATTGCCCTGGCTCTGTAACAAATGGTGTATATCACGGCGGCTCAGCACTCATAGTTAAAAATTCAATACCACATAAACTGCTGAGTATACAAACCAACCTGCAGGCCACAGCCGCTAGAATTACTATGTATAAAACAATAACAGTATGCTCTGTCTACCTACCTCCCTCTCAGAGGTGGGACATCAGGGACCTAGAGGAGCTATATCTACAACTTCCCTCTCCAGCCATTTTAATGGGAGATTTTAATGCTCACAGCCATATCTGGGGATGCCGAGACACAAACAGGCAAGGCAAGCTCATTGAGGACTTCATACTGAAGCAGAACCTCTCCATTCTAAATACCGGCACTCCAACTTATTTCCATCCAGGTACTGGCAGCCTGTCAGCTATTGATCTTACCCTCTGTAATCCATCAGTTTTCCTAGATCTCACATGGTCAGTTCATGATGATCTGTGTGGAAGCGATCATCATCCAGTCTTGGTCAGATCTAACCAGTTCAATCAAACTGATGCTTTGTCATCTTGGAAATTGGATAAAGCAGACTGGTCTGCATTCTCAGAGGCATGTTCTCATGAACTCACCATACAGAACATTCACACTGGTGATGATGCTATCAAAAATTTCACTGACAATCTTATTTCAATAGCTTCACGTACCATACCAAAGAGTAAGGCGGGTAAACGTACTGTTAATACTGTTTGGTTCAACAGCAGTTGCAAAGATGCAATTCGATCCAGAAAGAAAGCTCTGAAAAGAGCCAAACTCTCTCCTACAGACCAAAATATAGACAACTATAGAATCATCCGGGCCAAGACCAGAAGAACCATTAGAACATCTCGGCGTCAGTCTTGGCAAAGCTTTGTTTCCAAAATTAATTGCAGAACTTCATTGAAGAAGGTCTGGAATGTTATTTCAAAAATATCTGGTAAAAAGTCTTCATCTTCTATCAACCACCTCTCTGTTAACAATAATGAAATAACATCAGTACCAGATATTGCAAACACTCTAGGCCATACCTTCTCAAGTAACTCTTCAAGTCAACACTATACTGATAAATTTAATTCTTATCGACAACAAGTCGAGAAACAACAACTCAGATTTAAATCAACTAATAACGAAACATACAACACCTTATTCTCTCTTCAAGAACTCATAACAGCAATAGAAAAATCGTCAGATTCTGCTGTTGGTCCGGATGATATCCATTACCAGATGCTCAAGCATTTACCACAAGATGCTCTACGCACTCTTCTATACATCATAAACCAACTCTGGTCGAGTGAATCTTTTCCTTCTCTTTGGCAACAGGCAGTCGTTTTACCCATTCCTAAGGCAGACAAAGACAAATCTGATCCAAACAGTTACCGCCCGATAGCTCTTACAAGTTGTCTTTGTAAAGTTGTTGAGCGTATGATCAATGATAGACTTGTCTGGTACCTGGAGAAAAATAAGATCATTACTAACATGCAGAGTGGCTTTCGTAAACAGAGAAGTACAACTGATCAGTTGGTCCGGCTCGAAAGCTTCATACGTGAAGCATTTGTTCAGAAACAGCACGCAGTGGCTGTTTTCTTTGACTTGGAAAAAGCGTACGATACCACATGGAAATGTGGAATCATGAAGGATTTGTTTGATGCTGGGCTTCGAGGACGGCTACCACTATTCATTCAAGGTTTTCTGCAGAACCGACAATTTCAAGTCAGACTTGGCTCTCACATGTCTGATTCTTTCGACCAGGAGATGGGAGTACCACAAGGCAGTATATTATCAGTTATTTTGTTTGCTCTCAAAATAAACTCAATCGTCAAAAATCTGTCCCCTGGAGTTGAATGTTCACTTTATGTTGATGACTTTGTCATCTGTTACCGTTCTAAGTTTATTCATACTATCGAACGACACCTTCAGCGCTCTTTATACAGATTACAAGAATGGACAGACTTAAACGGATTTAAATTTTCACAAACCAAAACAGTTTGTGTACACTTCTGCCGCCTTCGCAAAACCCATCCAGATCCTCAGTTGCTGCTGAATGGAACTCCAATCCCTGTAGTTGATCAGACTAAATTCTTGGGTCTAATATTTGACAAGAAACTGTCATTTGTACCTCATCTGCAATACCTGAGGAAAAAGTGCATGAAAGCCTTGAATTTGCTACGAGTGGTAGCACATTCCAGATGGGGCTCTGACGAAAATACTTTACTACATTTGTATCGTTCGCTGATCCGGTCTAAACTTGATTACGGCGCTGTCGTGTATGGTTCTGCTCGCAAATCCTATCTTCGTATGTTGGAACCAGTCCAAAATCAGGCTCTGCGCCTTTGCCTAGGTGCTTTCCGGACATCCCCAGCTACAAGTTTGCATATCGAAGCAAATGAAATGCCTCTCGATTTAAGACGTAGGAAGCTGGCTTCACAGTATTGTTTGAAAGTAAGCTCAACGGTGACTAACCCCGCTCGCAGCTGCATCTTCAACAAGCAGTTCGTAAAGTTCTTCGACAAAAACCCAAATCAGATCCGCCCGCTTGGCTTTCGTGCCAGCGGTGACTTGTCTGACATCGGGTTTGTACAGAAAGATATTCAATTATCCTCCCTTTCTTCTGCTCCACCATGGCTTCTTTCTTCACCTTCTGTGGATTTCTCATTAACTGCACTCAGTAAATCAGATACTTCTCCTGAGATATTTCAAAGTAAATTTTTGGAGGTTTGTGAGGGTCTACAAGACCATTACCATGTCTACACAGATGGATCTAGAATGAACAGTCTTGTTGGTGCAGCGGCTGTGGGACGGGATGTCTCCAAGATATTACGGATTACAGACAAAGCCAGCATTTTCACAGCAGAACTCGTCGCCCTGAACTTGGCACTTGATATAATCCGGCGGTCAACACGTAAGAAATTTATCATATTCTCAGACTCTCTCTCTAGTCTGATGGCCATTCACAATCGCCATCTCGAAACTGGATATGTGCAGAAATTTATTTCTGACTACAGCCAATTGGTCAACTCTGGAAAAACCATCGCTCTGTGTTGGATTCCAAGTCATGTTGGTATCCGAGGTAACGAGCGTGCCGATGTGGCTGCAAAATCCGCCCTCAGTTCAACCATTTCAGCTATGAAGTGTCCTCCCACTGACCTGTATCAGAGTCTCACTGACCATTGTCAGAGACTTTGGCAGGCAGAGTGGGATGGATGTCTCTCTAATAAGCTTCACTCCATTAAACCCACCCTTGGTTATGTCAGTTACAGCCACCTCGGTCGTCGAGATGCTGTTACACTCAGGAGGCTTCGCATTGGCCATACTCGATTCTCTCATTCGTATCTCCTTAATC
>Ga0209781_1000351_pt1 | contig 11708 bp, 10 predicted proteins | sample WorMetHERISLAND1_3_FD_187386 | JGI IMG/M metagenome (GOLD analysis project Ga0209781, IMG submission 187386) | Marine gutless worms symbiont microbial communities from Max Planck institute for Marine Microbiology, Germany - Olavius albidus HERON... | ecosystem: Host-associated > Annelida >...
CTGGCAGTAAGCACACAAACATCTTATGAACTTAAGGCGTCTGCATGATTGTAATAAGACAGAGAAAACTAAGATAAAACAATTTTCTTGTCTGATCTTAGTCTTATCTCAATCGTGTAAACCCCTGCGATAAAACATTTCAGCCGTAGTGAAAATCTTCCGAACGAGGCAGTGCAGCAGATATTGGGGCAACCATAAGCGATTTTGACATGAACTATGACTGAAGACAAAATTCAAGATGGCGGCCTAGCGGAGGTTTTCACTCCCCAGGTGCTTTCTAGTTTATAAACCGTTTTATCTTGTACGACACTGCTGAATTTCGTTAATAAATGACTCTGATTGACTAACCCAGCAATTAAATACAACAAAGTGAGAGGCTTAGAATGCAGTCTGCATCTAATAACGAGAACGGTAATAAAGGTATGACTGAGTAGCAACCAACAGGTACCCGGAATTCACACAGCACGAATGCAATGTGACGCCACTGCCGACGTTACTGTATCTAAATCACAGCCGGTGCAGCCACTGTAGTCTACAGCACGGGTCCAGAAAGATACTGGACCAATGCGCGTTTTCTGACATCTAACAACACAGCCGTAGAAGCTCAGTCAATGTTAGGGGACACAAAATTTTTGCCGGAAAAATATGTATTAAAATCAGCAAAATGCCGGAATTTTACATAATAATTGCCCGAAAAAGATTTTTTCCCGAATTTTAGGGGGCACGTGCCCCCTCTTTCCCCCATCTCCTACGCCTATGGTCTAACAACACAGCTATGACCCAAAGCAAGTATCTGCTGTCTCTGCCTCCCAGTATCCTTGTATAAGGTTTCAAACAAAATCACCGCTGGATAGGTGTCTCGAAGGTAAAAGGTAAAGATAAAGGTTTGGGTACTTGCTATAGCGCTGCTTACACGAGTAGACTCAAACAGCAGCGCTTTACAATCTCGGAAGTGGCAGCTGATTGCGTGAGCTGATGATGCCGTGGTGAATTATGCAGCCATTCACTGCCGTTATGGCGAACAACTGGACCTGCGGTGCAGCACACAGACATACCACCGCCCCAATCAGCGCGCTAACAGAGAAGTTGGCTGTGGAGGCGGTGCTGACGGACGACCGGGAATCGGGTCTAGCACTCAGACGCACGCCCAGACAACCGCCAAAAAATTATGAAGTTACAAGATGTCGCAGTGGGTGCAGACTCTTATCAGTCCAGGCGGGAATGTAGTGTGAACCTGCGCATGTACATCTAGAGAGATGGACCGTCAACCTAGACCGCTTCCCCCACCCCGCGTTACAAGATGAGGCTGACGTACACAGCCGGAATCTGCTGGCTGAACTGCAATGCTCTGGGCTGCAGAGGCTGACTAGCCAGCTAGCAGTAGGGCTGTATGTACACGGCGGTCTGTTCAAACTGCGTACAGTGCGTAGTCTTATCTGTCTCAGAAGTGATACTGACATAGCGATCTGTAGTTTAGTTGTACACATTCGATTGCACTGTGATAGCGTTTTCTGTATACATATAGCGATTGATTGCGATGGATTGATTGCGTTTTCTCGTTTATTTCAGTCGTTGTGTTAACGTTATGGTCTGACGTCGCAGACTTCGTTTTCCGTCGTACAGTTGCGTGGATTATAACGTGGATTATCGATCAAAGTGTCTACTGCCTTTTCTTCAACTTCTGGATTACCTGTCATTTTTGGAGTATCTTATTTACTGAGGAATCGTTGCTGTATTGCGTTAACCGGCAGCATGCCCAACAAATGTGTTGCGTTCGGCTGCAAAACCGGTTACGACAGACAGGATAGCGGAAGCGACGAGGTTCCTGTCGATAAACCAACGCTGCATTCATTTCCAAAAGACCAGACTTTGTTAGCCAAATGGGTGAAGGCGATCTCGCGGAAAGACTTCGTTCCCTCACAATATTCGCGTGTGTTCAAAACATTTTTTGCCATCTGATTTTGTCGAAGTTAGTGAAGACTCAAACGTGACGCGAAACAAGCCAAAAACCGACAAGAAGCTGACGAATCGTTACTTAAAGAAGGATGCGGTTCCATCTATTTTTGAGAACGTGCCATCTTATCTGACTGGCAACAGTACAACTCCCAGAACAACAAAGGCAACAGCTTCCAGCAGACGACAACGATAAGCAGACGAGTTGGAATTTCTCAATGCATCCTTCCGAGCTCATGATGACATTTCTGATATGACAGTAGACGAAATCGAACAACGCCTCTCAGCCGAAAGCACACGACCCACTGGCTTCACGACTTGTGTTTATAATGGCGTTCTGTTGACTTATATGATCTGCTTGGAGGATGGAGTGCCAAGAATTTCAGCGAGCGTGACCGTTAACGACGATCTATCAGTCTGTGTGAGCGTTGATGGTCAACATACTCCGTCGTCTCAATATTCAGACATTGTGAGCAGCTCACTGAAGACTATGTCGCAGTTCATAAACCTGATGGCGCGGGTTAAATCATGGGTTGAAGAACCACAAGCAAAGGACGCCGACTTCTTCATACAGACTGCTATGAACTCTCTGGAATCATCAAAGAACCACTTCGACGACGACGACGAGAAATCCAGAATCGTTTCATTCAGCATAGAGCAGCTACAGCTTCTGTCAACAACCAAATACGGTCGTCACTACAGTCCCGAACTAAACATCTTCACGTACGTCGTTCATGCTACAAGTGCCGCAGCTTATCAGGTTTTGCTGGATCAAAAACTGCTATGCCTACTGTCAGTCAGCACTCTGAAGAAAATCACCAGACGTCTTGACTCCAACAATGGTCTCGACAATTCAGCTTATTTAACTTTACGAGCATCAAAACTGAACGAACAACAACGCACTGTGGTACTGATGATTGATGAAATTTACGTAGCCAAACGAGTGCCGGACAAGTGGTTGGCCTGACATCTGACGGCGACGTAGCTTCAACGTTGTTGTGCTTTGCAGTGAAATCACTCGCCTGTAAATACGTCGACTTAGTAGCAATCTACCCGATGGCAAGACTGACGGCTGAGAAACTGTACGAATGCTACAAGGACGTGATGCAGCAGCTGAGCAAAGTGTCACTGAAAGTCATCGCGATGTCTGTTGACAACGCATCTACCAACAGGAAATTTTATACCGACTTCATCTGCCAAGGACAACTGAAGACTCACGTTATTGATGCAGCAACCGGCCAGCCGCTCTTCCTCATCATTGATCCGGTTCACACGTTAAAGAATATCCACAACAACTTCCAGTCACGAAAGGTCTTTTACTGCCCAGCTCTGGATGACGACTTGCCAGATGGATGCACTGCAGACTTCCATCACATTGTCGAGCTCTACAACCACGAGGAATGCATGTCACTGAAGAAAGCTCATCAGCTACGTCCTGCCACTCTGCAACCGAAATCGATTGAAAAGACTTCCGTCAAACTGGCCGTCTCTGTATTTTCAGACTCAACGCGTGACGCTCTGCATTTCTATGCCAAGCATGGAAGCAAACCAGCTTGGCGTGGAACAGCGGATTTCATCAGCCTTATCATCAAGTTGTGGAACATCCTTAATGTGAAATCGTGCAGCAAAGGAAAACACAAACGAAACAAAACAATGGATCCGATAAGAACGTCGTGGGATTGGCAACTGGATTTCCTCAAAGACTTCGCAGCCTTCGTGGCACGATGGGAGATGTCCAAACAACCTGGCCTGACCCGTGAAACTTTCCTGGCTCTACAACACACATGCTTAGCGATTTCTGAGTGCGCAATCTACATGCTGGATCAGCTCGCATTTGCTGTGGTTCTGCTTGGTTATTTGCAGTCAGATCCGATTGAATCCCGATTCGGTTGGCTACGCCAGCTGTCGGGAGTCAACTACTACATCAGCACCAAACAAGCACTCGACAGCGACAGAAAGATACGAGCCGTTTCGCTGCTCAAATTCTCGAATATATCACTGAATGAAATTGACCACGCCATCCAATCGCGGAATTCGGACACACAGATCTACTCAACAAACTATGACAGCGTCGCAGACCAGCTGAGTGACAAACTGTCTTTCAGCTACTCTCCATCCGCAAGTGACCTCAACATCATATATTACGTTAGTCGATATATTGCGCGGTCAGTTTGCAGGAAAACCCGATGTCATCATTGCAGTGAAGCTTTATCAAACTCCGACGACTTACCACCTATGGATTTTAATGACGTTATGCCATACGCAGCAAGAACATTCTTCGATTCTGTGAACCGTGGAGGACTGAAAACGCCAACGGAGTTTGTTTTCACACTGACTGTTCACTGCTGGAGGGTCTACGAAGAAATGCTAGCGAAGTCGGACTTCATGAGCCAATTTCTGGCAACAGAAAACCACAGCATTCTCTTCTACAAAATCATGGACAGAGCGTCATGTCATCACTCTGTCGTCGAATGCGGGCTCAACAACTACACGTGTACCCAGGGACATAATCTGACAGAACTTGTTGTTCAACGATTCTTCAACTGCGTCGCCAAGAATCTCGTCAATCGACTAACAACTGCAGCGAATCTACACAGCGAACCTGCATCCAAGAGAAGAAAGATCGACAAGCTCTGCAGCAGAAGCAAGGATTAACTCCACTGCGTACGTTTGTATCTGTCTTATGTTTATCTATACCATTGTCGGGCTAATGATTGCATGACGTTGTATGCACGCGGTTTTGTGGCATGCTAACTTATATTACGTTGTAAGTAAAACAGGAGATTGTGTAGGTCTAACGTCTTTTATAGGTAAGCAAGCGATGTATTTGATAGGTCCATCATTAAGCGCAGCAGTACACTGTGAGTCTGCAGTGAGGCAGTCAGCCTCAACCTGTAACGCCTGCTGCAGGGCTGACCGTACAGGTCTCTAGATGTACATGACCTGCGCAGCCATGTGGGCGCCACTGCACCGTATGAAATATAAATGTACGGCAGGACAATGTGAAACCTCAGTCGGCCATTAGATATGCATGGCACATTACGTTGCAACTTGCAACCACGGCTCCACCAGACACAACACTGGATTACCTTTACGAAATCCTTGGACTGCATTTGTTTATATACTGCCAGGACAGATCACTCATGCACACTGATCAATGCACACAATTCAAGGACTCATTAAGTTTGATGATTTCGTCATTTAAGTGAGGCCCTGTGTGGACCTCTCCTTCTCAGAAGACATTATGCAGCTTCATCTAGGACACCCACGCAGGCCCATGGGACTCCTACTCGCTCGCAGGCGTTGATCTGACCACACATAACGTGCTAATCCATGCCAGCTAAGCCACTTGAACTACTAAAGGCTCCTAACTTCACAATGATTTTAACTGAGATCTAGCCTCAACGGCATTTAAGCGCCACTGGCTTCAAACGCCGGCATCATAACAAATTATACACTGTGTCTCAAAAAACCAGATTAAGCTGCGTCTGACAGAAGTCTGGTCTGGCCTGCAGCAGTAGACCGTTGTCAGGCGTCCACAACTGATAAACGAAAAAGAAATTTCTAGGCCTCTAAATGAATGAAGATCTGTTATAATATCTGAAGCAGCACATTTTCTGTTAACATTTTAACGTTAAATTGTTGAAATTTTTGTGAATACACTGCGTTTCATTAAATTATTATGGTGTGCCAGCTTCTGCTCTGGTTGTCAGTGGAAAATCCTAAGCTGTCTCTCTGTTTTACTGCGTATCGCAAAATAGTAAGTGTCGGTAGGATATGACGATACTTTGAACCAAAAATCATTAATATCGGATTAGATTTCTTGGAGTTATTTAAACATATCGCAGGGGTCTGGTTCTTCTTAGACAGTGTAGAGGACTGTCGTTGTCGCAAAGCATGAACATTAACAAGAAATTCAGCAAAGCTAACAGACCAGCACAGTAAAAAAGGTAAAGGAGCGTATAGCTGTTAATGGGTTCCCATCTCACAGCTACAAAATGTCACTTGCCATATGGGATCACACAGTGTTATCTGCTACCCGACAGAAGTGAACACACCCCGCCTTAACCCCAGCCAGTAAGATGGTACTCAATTTACCTAACCTGGAGGGATGGAAGGCTGGTTTGATGCCTCCTCTCCAATGAACCCCCGCGAACATCTGCATCAATCTTACCTTGCTAGAAACTAAGATGTCTGGGCTACATTTTCACCGCTCACAGCATGGGTCTATCAGATGATTCAAATTTTTGTGGTGTCCAAAAGATACGTTTGTGATGTAACAGAGTGCATAATAGCCGTTCAAGGTCAATTCAGGCTCATCCAACGTCGTTGATTTTGGTACCAATCAAAAGCGCACGCGCGACTTCCTATCTTGTGATCAATAACAACCTTGGTCCTATCATGCACTGTTTCGGAGACACGGTGCCGACGTCCTCTAAGCAGTGGAAATACACACTTGCCTAGTCCCTCACTCAGACACAGTCACGTCTAGGCCACAGAAGCTTTGGGGTTGATGATGATGATGATGATGATGAACTTATTTACTTTAACGTGGCGTGAGTCCTAGGACTGCAAGGACACGTAATCAGTAACAGTGGGTCACGTAGTAGTCAGTGCAGTGAGACGATTATTAGTCAGAGCAGCTGTAAGACCGGGCAAAAAGTTCAGTCTTCAGACTACTGCAGAAAACTGACAATGACGGCAATGAGCGTACTGTCTCCGGCAGACTGTTCCAGACAGATGCAGCAGCCGCCGGGAAGGCTCGGTCGCCGATGGTAGCACGCACGGTACGTGGAGCGACAAGCGCTGACTAGTCGACAGAAAAAAAGTCGGGTTGCCACCAGACTGCACACAGGACCGCAGTTATCGGCTTCTGAGCCGGTGACGATTGGCGAGGTTCGAAACCTGCTGACCTCGATGCCGTGCAGGACATCGCCCCTCGACGTCCTGACATGTTCCTTGCTAAAAAAACTGTGCAGACATCTTCAAATCAGTCACCACTAGACTCGCCAACCTGTCGCTGCACTCCCTGCATTTGCAGCATGGTTCAAGTCAACCCAAATGCTGCCACCACTGAAGAAGGCAGAGCTTGACAGTGTTGCCGGCAAACTACAAGCCCATCTCCAACTTGTCGACAGTTTCCAAAGTTCAGAGAGGCTGGTGTAGACACGTCTGTGACCTCACCTGATAAGCTCCACAACTTGAGCCAGTTCCAGTCTGCTTACAGACAAGTTCACTGCACCGAGACTGCTCTGAAGGACGTCATAGACAACGTCTACACAGTGGCCGACTAGAAGCAGGTAACAGTGCTCATCGGCCTCGACCTGTCTGCAGCCTGATACAGTTTGTCAGCAGACACTGCTGCAGCGGCTCCAGGCAAAGCTCGACGTGTCTGGAACTGTGCTGTTGTGGATCCAGTCGTATCTCAGACCGAAAGTAGTTCGTCAGAAGTTGCCCGAGTCCAAACAGGGTTCAGTACTGGGACCCCTGCTGTGCACTGTGTAGTGCAGTCCGGCTGCTGATGTCATAGCATCACATGGCGTCCGTCACCATCAGTACGCCGATGATAACCAGCTTCACCTAGCAATATGTGCTGACAACACAGCCTCCGGTCTATCCGTTCTCGCTGCCTGCACTGCTGAGTGCTGATGTCAAAGTCAAACTCTTGGTTCATGCAGAACGGACTCCAACTGATCCCAGATAAATCAGAGGCTCTCATTATGGGAACAGCCAACCAGTTACGAGCACTTGCAGCATCCTCTCTGATGTCGGTGAAGGTCGCCAGCGTCGATCTGCCTGTAGCCGACGACATCAAGGTACTTGGAGTCATTCTAGACCGGTGTTTGACGTTCGACAAACACGTCTCAGCTGAGGTGCGGTCGTGCAACTATCACGCACTATCCACAAGCTCCAGTGAGTGCAGAACAACGCTGCCAGAATCGTTCACAAAGTGCCAAGACGATCACACACACACTCGCTGCTAAAGGAACCACACTGGTTGCCGGTAAAGTAGCCCATCTCCTACAAGCTGGTCGTACAAACGTTCAAGATACGGCAAACGTCAGCACTGGCGTATCTCAGTCGCCACATCAAGGCACGCAGTCACTGCGATCATCGGCCGTTCCATTCGCAATGTGTCCTTCAGATGGACTTACGTCGGCAAACGATCCTTTAGCTGTGTGCTGCAACTACAACTTGCAACTCTCCCCCTCCTTCTGTCATCAACTGTTACTCTCTCTGTGTGTGTGTATTTAAGTCCAGGCTAAAAAAACTCACTTGTTCAATATTGCATTTAGGCAGCTCACCTGTTCCGCCAGCGCCTCTGAAACTACAGCACTATGGTGCTCTACAAATGTTTTGTTATTAGTAGTAGTAGTAATATCTTCACTCAGTGAAGTCAACAGTAATTTTACATAACTAATGCAAAAAAACAATGTAATATCTTGTACCTGTTTTGCTGCTGAAATTTCCATAGCTTTGTGTAAACGTCGAATGTTCGACCAAAATATGACTGCCACTGCTTATGTCCATACTGCGGTAGATCACTGACACAACAAAAATAATTTAACAATCAGCACACTGGTTACAGTAGTGGTGCATAAACACAGGGCCACTATTAAATGAGGTCATAAAGCTACTGTGAGCCATATCAGCATTCAGCACTATAACCAAGCTTGCACCAGCAAAATGCGTTTGTCATCGACAATAAAATGTAGCAAATAAACATAGAATGCAATATATGATGTTTATTGTTGCACTCAGTGCATGCCTAGAGGCAGTGAGCTGCAAGCAGGGCTCAGGACACATGCCAAAGTTGCTAAGGATAGACGCCCATCTAGGCCTATGTCTCTAGACGCCGGCCTATGTCTCTAGACGCCCATCTAGGCCTATGTCTCGTTCATTGTCGGCTGGTAGCAGATGACACTCGTCATGTCGATGGAGTGGTTCTTACTACTCAAGCCACCATAAAAATCCGGACTGATTAACCTAATTGATTATAGTTTATAAGATTATTAAATAAACGGTGAGGGATGTTGCGTTTGACTAGTGTGGCGATTTGCATCATATTCACAACGTGCATGATGTGATGACCATGGGAGAACTAGACCCACATGCTTTTTCTTGACTCCCACGCCGCTGAACGCTGCCACCACCGCCGAAAAAAATCGATCGGCGCGCCACTGCCGCCGGTCAAAATCACCCGGCGCACCGCCGCCGAAAGAATGACGTCGGCGCAGGGCTCTAATGCTCAGGCATTGCAGCATGCTTCAGACCTCTGCAAGAGTTTGCCAGTACTTGGACGCTGACAGAGCTGTGCGGCAGTCGAGAAAACATGCACACACACACACCTCCATGTGGTGACTTTTGGGCAACGTACACATAATATTCACATGTACGATTAATGACTGCGATAGTAGTCCTATATACCATACGCAAAATGGCAAATAGCATGGCCGACCCAGTGGATGAGGTCAACGCAGTATTTAGTCACGGCTAGTGGCAGTGAGCTGAGTACTGTCTACCAGCGTGGTCTGGCCTCTGCACGGCAGCAGATCGGGTCACAGGTGCGTCTCGACTCATTCCTGAGGCGGTGTATGAAGCTCCGCTACATCTCCGCCAGTAACCCATCATCTGTTTCATGCATGTTTGAAAACGCTGAAGACAAGCTGTTTCATAAAATTATCAGCAATAGTCAACATGTTCTTCAATCGTTTCTGACGGATCGGGCTGATGTTAGCTACAACCCTAGGAGTCGGAAACACAACAAGACTCTCCTTCCTAAAACTGTTGATCTCAGTGACAGAGACTTCTTAATTCGCTGTCTGCATAAGTGTAGCTATTAATTTTATTAATTTTGTTATTATGTGACTTTTTAAATCTCATTTCTTTCTTCACTTCATGTACATTAAGTTGCGATTGACAACTTAATTTATTAAACGAGAATGACGATGATGAGCAGCGCTCAGGACACACGCTATAAGTTGCTAAGAATGAGCCAGACAGTGCAACTACAGTACTACACCTATGACTCCGTGAATAAGTCGAGGCTTTATATAAGTGTGTTGCACTTTCTTCCCTCAGTAGCTGTCTGACTAACACCAGGCAGCGTCACGTTAAATCACGTTAAAAACCAGCCACACACAACTGACCGAAGGCCATTAAAAAGCTGCTTTGATTTCTCCAGATAGTGACAAAATTCCGTAACTATCTTGCGCTCGTTATCATCCATATCGACAGTGTTTGCCATGTTGGAGACGGACATTGACTGCTGATGCGACAGTTGCCCGGCCTTGAATTCCGATCGTCGTTGCTTCGCCCATGTCGACGGCGAGTAGACATTGCCTCCTCCGCCAGCGCCCACGGGCGCCACACTTACGTCACGCACTGACGACGTTTTCGCGGCCGTACTGTGCAAAATCGCTTTACGAAATGCTAACAAACGTCTATGCTGAGTTTGTTACAAATATTGCCCAGTTTCGAAGCAAATTATCAAAACAACAACCAAATTTAATTTGCATCACTGCGCATGATCAGAAATGACGTCAACATAAAATATTTAACTTTGCGTATGCGATTATTATGCAACGAACTTAACGAAGTAAAAAAAGCAACCTGATGGGCGAAGGTTCTCACTCACCAGTCGTCGTCGATCTTTTTTTGTCAGAGTGTCTCCTAGCCAGCAAGAGCCATTACACTGCTGTTTTATAGAAGCCACCATTTAGAAGCTACGTAAATTAAAATATGCCATTAAAAGGCAGATTTTTATTGGAAGATTTTTACTTGCGGACCGTTAGTTTCCAGTCTCGTCTTGTAAAAGTGGAATGCAAATTTTCGCGATTTCTGTATATTTGTGCATAAGGTGCATATATAATTGTTGCATAAGTCACAGTTAATAATTACTGTAATAACAGCTACGTGCACGAATTAATAACAGCTGTCGTATGTGTGCGTCTTTACATCCAAGTTTACACCGAAGTGGGGGTGTGGCAGTGGCTCTACTGGATAGACCAGCGGCGGAGCCAAGATTTGCCAAACGGGGCGGGGACATGGCGAGCGCGCGGAGCGCGAGCCTAAACGGGAGTCTAGGGGCAGAGCCCCCAGCGGGATCCAGGGGCAGAGCCCCTGGTGAGGAGTCAAGGGGGCCAAGTCCCCCTCAAGCTGAAAGCTTTTTGCCCATTTTCATACAAAAAGGAGGCCAAAAGTTAAGGATTTAAATGAAAACGGCCCCGTGTCTAAGGCAGACTGTTTCGCACAGCCATGACCAGCCCTAATTTTTGGTCAAAGTGAGGGAGGGGGGGTCGCCCAGTCCGCCCTTACCTGGATCCACCATTGATATAGTCAGTCGGCTGGGCCCCTTATTGTGGCATCATGCCAACAATAAATGACCCTAGTCACCTGTATGGCGGGTTCCCTGTGAAATCTCAGTGGCACACGATTCACTAGTGGTTGTCCATGTAGCTGTTGCAGTCGTGCTTAATTTCATGAACATTGAACAGCTAGGGTTGTCGGGTATGATGTCTGGAAATAAACCCTAGTCTGGAAATCATAGAGACTGCTCAGAAAATAAATCTACCTACTGTATTACTGGACAATTTGGCATACAGTTGCAAATTTTAATGCTAAAATTATGACGTAGACGTAGAGACGTAGAGCGGATGTACGAGCTCAGGCAGTCGCCTCTATGCCCGCCTCAAACATACGATCTTCATTCTAACGATACAATTAAATTTCTAGTTTACTACTCTACTGCACTT
>Ga0209781_1000352_pt1 | contig 11700 bp, 9 predicted proteins | sample WorMetHERISLAND1_3_FD_187386 | JGI IMG/M metagenome (GOLD analysis project Ga0209781, IMG submission 187386) | Marine gutless worms symbiont microbial communities from Max Planck institute for Marine Microbiology, Germany - Olavius albidus HERON... | ecosystem: Host-associated > Annelida >...
ACTAAATATGTGTTTGACTTTATAGACTCCAAATGTGTAACTACAAGTGGACTCTGAACATATTGCAGATCAGCAAGTCATCAGTAGTGTGTATGACATAATAGACTCCTACTGTGTAATTACAACTCGACTCTCAAAATAATACAGCCAATGTGTGTTTGACTTTATAGACTCCAAATGTGTAACTACAAGTAGACTCTGAAGATATTGCAGATCAGCAAGTCATCAGTAGTGTGTATGACATAATAGACTCCTACTGTGTAATTACAACTTCACTCTCAAAATAATACAGCCACTAAATGTGTGTAGGCCTATGACTTTATATAGACTCCAAATGTGTAACTACAAGTGGACTCTGAACATATTGCAGATCATCTGAAAGTCATCAGTAATGTGTATGACATAATAGACTCCTACTGTGTAATTAATTAATGTGTGGTCCTGCTCGTAATTGACTCAAGTCAAAATGCAATCACAAATCGATAATAAGACAACATATAGCATCTTACTTTCTTGTTGTAGTACATACCTCTGACTGCAGATCAAGATCAAATGAGGAGTCACTATCAGAGTCACAAGAATTCGGCACATATTCGATATCGGAATCAGAAGCAGAATCCATATTTTTCGTGATGTTTTTGTCACTCTGCACATATTAATAGAAATCATCAATATTACACATTATAGCTGTTTTGAATTGTCTATTAGCTTTGTTAAATAGTGTTGTAAATATCAATTTAAAACTAGCACATTTAATTGTTAATGATTAATCGTTATTAACGATTAATTTTTTTCTTCTGTGATCAATCATTACCCCATTGTTGTTGATTAACTGTGAATTAAAATTAATCGTTATGTCGACAAAGGTAAGTTTTTACTGTAGGCTCATAACCGGTATTGCTTGTATATAAAATTCGTAAAAAATAATAATTTGCTTACTAGTTAATTTCAAAATTACTAAGTCAAACTTTCTGACATCATAGTGTAACCTCTAGCCACTCCAGCAACTGTCCTTGGTCATGACCACCGACGTACATATTCTTCTGGATGCCAATACCGTAAAGGCGAAAAACTGAAAACACCAATAGCTTCCATCTAAGATGGTAGACTACATGTAATTGGATCTATTTTAGCTGTAAGGCAAAGGACTGCAGGATGACTCGGACGACCAATCACAACAAAGCAGCAGTCCGTAGGATGGTCAGTGAGCCAATCATGGCATATGTCGGCCATATTAGTTGGCAGCTATTGATGGTTACACTTGTGGCGGCTAGTGCAGACCCTGTGGTCCTGACCTTGAGGGAATTTTTGTATTATTACTTAATAAATTCTTTTGTCTGTTATTCTGTAAGTCAGTATTACTGACTTATAGAATAAAAGACAAACAATAAGTGAATATTCACAAGTAAGTAAGTAAGAAAATAAGTAAACGGTTGATAAATCGATCAGTGATTAAACTATGAATCAATTACTAATTAATTAATCAGCTTTTTTCTCGATTAATCGATTAAATATAAATTTCCCCATAAAGTGCTCTAATCTTAACACTTAACGAGTTTGTAGTAGCCACAGTTTATAACAAGTGTAACAACATTAATGTTAACAAAGGAAAGTGCAAATGAAAGCAGGTATGAACCACCTACAGTATGTACAATGCAGTAACTCGCTTTACCTTGCATAATTTCATTACCTAATAAGACATCTATACAAGAAATAGTCACTTACAAGAAACTAGTCCCAAATGTCTTACAAGTGATGAATGAAATTCCTGACAGGTTAAGTGTTCTGTCTCACAACTGAAGTGTGAGTGTGCAACACTACTGTCATGGGAATAACTACACTTAGAAAGTATCTTGAGGCAAAAAATATCCTAAATATGGAAATGGTGAAAGAGCATAGAGTGAGTACCAGTAGTTTCATAACAGCACATCAGCACATACAGGCTATACAGTGCCACTCAAGTTGGATGTTCTGAAGAAAGTATATTACCATGGAAGAGCACAGAAGCAGTACATTTGTGAAATAAATTACATTGTCCGAACTGCACAGCATAATACCTTGCAACATAAAAAGGAATTGCACAACAGCGAAGAAATCTGCCAAATAAGAAAGTTAATATTAAAATCTGACCATAGGTGCATTTGCTTGGAAGTATTCAGCACGTTCTTCACCAACACAATACTCTTGGGCGTCTTCTTCTCCATATTGATACAAGATTCCAGTTTCAGGATGCACGTAATACAATCCAGGCTCTATGTCTGTGTTAAATGCTGAGTTTATTTCAGTGGCACTAGCCTGTGATTCATCGTGACCAGCATTGGACTGTTTCTTCACTTCCCCAGATGCTGAGTTTACTACAGATGTTGCCCTAAACGGCATGACACAAGTGCTTGTGGGATGTCTTTTCACTTTCTCAGATGCCGACCTTATCACAGTGGCACCAATCAATGGCTTCTTGTTCTTGACAGAAGAACTGTTCCGGCTTGCTGACTTTCTGACTTTCTTACAGGCACCAGACATTGACTCGTGACTATTAACAGAATTGGACTGCTTTTTGACTGACTCAATCGGTGGAGCATGACTCTTAACACGGCTAACATTCAGTGGAGTGTGGCTATTAACAGAAGTGTGTCGAGCATGACTCTTAACATGGCTAACATTCAGCGGAGTGCGGCTCTTACTAGAAGTCTGTGGAGCATGGCTCTCAACATGGCTAACATTCAGTGGTGTGTGGCTCTTAACAGAAGTCTGTGGAGCATGGCTCTTAACATGGCTAACATTCAGCGGAGTGCGGCTCTTACTAGAAGTCTGTGGAACATGGCTCTTAACACGGCTAACATTCAGCGGAGTGCGGCTCTTAACAGAAGTCTGTGGAGCATGGCTCTCAACATGGCTAACATTCAGTGGTGTGTGGCTCTTAACAGAAGTCTGTGGAGCATGGCTCTCAACATGGCTAACATTCAGTGGTGTGTGGCTCTTAACAGAAGTCTGTGGAGCATGGCTCTCAACATGGCTAACATTCAGCAGAGTGCGGCTCTTACTAGAAGTCTGTGGAACATGGCTCTTAACACGGCTAACATTCAGTGGTGTGTGGCTCAGCACCGCATCGCTCTCAACATGAGGGCTGCTAAGCACTTTCTTATTCGTTCGCCACGGCAAGTCACCTGTGCCGTAGTCATATCTGAGTTCTTCGTCTGCCAATATGTCCTTCGCTGCGAAAACCAGTATATGTGGTACTCCATCAATATAGTACGCCTTTGGCAAACAATTACACTCTGGGTCTCGAACAGGAGCATCGTTGATATAACGACCAAGACGTGTATTATTTGTTGCATCTATGCTACAATTCAAAAGCAGTTAAAATTAGAATTATCAAACACTTACAGCATAACAACCAAGGAAACTTGAAAAGCCTTAGTGAACAAATGTTGTGTTTCTGAGGTCTAATGGCTAACAGTGTTCCTTCAGTTAACTGTAACTGTAACGGCAAAATAACTGAAAAATAACACCACAGTTAACTGTAACTGAAACTAAAAAATAAAAATAACTGAAACTGTGATAGAAACTGAAAAAGTATAGCAGTTAACTAACATAAAAATTCTAAACTGAAATATTCATCAACCTCATCCAGTTTATTGTCATCTGGCACTGACAGCAGTCAGCCTCCAATGAAGCATTTCAAGCTTCTAGCAACTGATACATACCGCCATACTACTACTGCCTCATCTACCCACCAAACAACAGTCGACAGTGAACTGCTTGCCTACTGCAGTGAGGCAAATTCATACAGCCAGTGTCATATGGAGTATTATCATTCACCACTAGTCTTTTGATTAAATACACACTATTGGAAGAGATGGGGCAATTTTCGCAGATTTTGGACCTCTGACCTTGACCTCAACGTTGGATTGGGTCACACAGCATACCGTAGTGTATCACTCATCGATATGCCAAATTTCATTTGAAACGCAAAAGCTTTTTGTGGAGAGATGGACAGGCGGGCAAATACATGGACACTGATTTGAGACCGGCTATCAGGTCGACTTGGAGGAATCGATCTAAAAACTGTCTACAGAATCCCAGTAACTGACAGAAACCCACCTGAAAATCTACTGTATATCTCTAACATAGTATATATCATTTTTATATGTACATACACATTACACAAATAAACAAAGGGCAATGAAACTCTACAACATGGCCAATGCTCAGCATGCTAATTGTGACTTGAGCCTTGGACATGGTAGGACATAAGTGATGTCAGTTTAAACCCATTAGGACAGTGCTACAGTTTTCCACAGTTTTTGAGTTTAAAGTTTGGTTTGCTCGAAATTAGGTGACGGTGCCCCCATGGAGGTGGGCATTGGTGGTGTCGGATGGGACATCAGCGAGTTCCTATAGGTCGCTATACAAAACCCTTAGGTTAGATAGCTGTTACGATTTGCAGCAGTTTTGAATTTATTTTTTGACTAACCCTTTTGGGGAAGGGATTCTCCTAAGGGTCGACGATGCTACGGTTTCATAGGGCAATAGTATGTACCAAAACGCCGTGATACAAACCACCATTGTATCTGGCAACGTTTGGCCACAATTTGCGATGCAAGTTTTGACTGGGGATTGTAAGCCCCCAGTTTGCAGGGGAAGAGTGGTTGTACAGGGTTGGAGATGGTTCCAGTGAGTAGCCCGGCGGTGCCTTCCTATAGTAACCATAAGCCTATCTCTGACCGTTTTTGCTGTGCTCTGACTTGTCATGGACCGACAGACATTCAGACATCACAAACAGACAGACATATAGAGTGACATTGCTCTACCAGTAATGCTGTCCTTGTAACTGAAAATGGTATATGTATGTTTGGTCATCAACATTATCACCCATCTCAGCACTTGTTACTTTCCCTGCATATTCGACAACAAAGTCGCCATGTGATAAATTCTTCGTTGCAAAGAGACCAAACCCTGGCACAAAAATCATGCAGATAATAAATTCACTACCAAAGCGAACATAGTTAAAAGTGAATAACACGAAACTACTGTGACTTGGAGTATCGTAGTTCATTATTTAATATTACTGATAGCCTCACGTTTAGTATAATTCACTGTGACAAGAGAGAATGCATCTCTGTAAATTAATTTATGATAATAGCTAAATTTATAACAACAGCTATTAACAACATAACATAACATAACTGAATACCATGAGCAAAAACTGCTACTGCTAAACATCAAAAGTGTGTATTACATTTGGAGTCCAACTGTGTACCTATAAGCGGACTCTGAACATGTTGCTACGAATTATAAAGGCTGTCGAAAGTGTTATGACATACTGAACTCTCACTGCGTAACTACAAGTGGACTTCCATCTGACAGCATAATACAATTGCTAAGTTTGTGTACGACATTATGGACTCCAAATGTGTAACTACAAAATGGACTCTGTGAACATGTTGACATGTTGCTGGGAATTATAAAGGCTGCCAAAAGTGTGTATGACATACTGAACTCTCACTGTGTAACTACAAGTGGACTCCCATCTGACAGCATAATACAATTGCTAAGTCTGTGTACGACATTATGGACTCCAAATGAGTAACTACAAAATGGACTCTGAACATGTTGACATATTGCTGGGAATTATAAAGGGCATTGATATTGTAAATGACATACTGAACTCTGATTAACCAAAACTCATCTTAGAGTATAATACAACTGCTAAATTTGTGTACGGCATTGTAAATTGTAATTATCTAGAAAAACACGAAAGACAAGGTAAATTTGGCCTCATGTATAGTACAGTGAAACAGTTAACTGGCAGAAGAAAAGAAAATGGAATGTTTCAAATAGTTTTATGGACATTATTGCATACTTTTATTGCATTTCTTGTATTATTATCTCGGTTGTATAATCTAGCCTTTTGGCTACAATTTCTAATAAACTTACTTACTTACTTACTTACTTAAGGACAAAAGATATAGGTTTCAACTGTCTGGAGTGTATTATGCGAGTGTAATGAGCACAATACACTCCAGACAGTATTGAAACATGATTATTTCATGACCCACTTTCGCGCCGCGGCTATTTGGCTGGAGCCTGAAGCCTCCATTGGGAGGGGTGGACACTGATGTGCAAAGTTCACTGTTTACACATGTAGACTAATTAAGCTACCGGTAGTTGTTATCGCATGGATCATGGAAATCATGGAAATATTTGCATTATTTTGTAAGTTTTAAGTTGTTTGCATTTGTTAAAGACATTTTGTACAATGTGTCCCAGAAAAAAAAACATGTGGCTACATATTCCACACTGTGTTCAGAAAAAAACACCCACTCACATTTTCTTTCATATCTCCATGAGTGATGTGTAGATTTAAACAAAAATTGCAGTGAATATACCTAAGGTACGGTAGATTCTGACAATGTAGAAATTAGATATTCAATGCGGCCGATGACGTCATTATGACGTCACATTTGTAAACGTTCGTAAATAAGGACCTCCAGACTGAACACAGCCTTATTTCACACCATATTTCAACGACTAATAATTAATGTTAATCAGCTATTTAACATACGCCAACAAGAATATTACTGTGTCACTGCTGAATTGAAATGTGATAACTTGTGCTCAAAATATCCGACTTTCTGTTTAACACAAGTGTGGATTCGCATGAGTCACCCACCACAACATTCAGTTGCTGTAACATTATCTTGCATCAATGGTGATCGAACTTAATCTGGTTTATGAACGAAAAGTTGTTTAATGTTAAATTGTCTTAAATTCCACAAAATAATACACGATACGACCGCGTCTACGCACCAGGAAGTACCCTGTACTCGCAAAAAATGATATCCTGGGCTCATGGCTTATCGCGTGCTGTAAACTCGCTCCAACTTTAGCCGGACAAATGTGACGTCATAATTACGTCATCGGCCGTAGTGAATATCAAATTTTTACATTGTCAGAATCTATCAATCCTTGGGTATATTCAGTGCAATTTTTGATTAAATGCACACATTATTCACGGAGCTACGAAAGAAAATGTGAGTGGGTGTTTTTTTAATGAACACAGTGTAGAATAACTGGAACAATAAGTGTGCGATTACAACAATTTTTGGCATAGTCAGTAGACAGTCTATGCGTCATAGAAGGATGGTTTCATTTCCCACCTCACCCATTTAGTACTACTGCCTTACTTTGGGAAATCACAGAACACAAAAAAAACAACAAATTTAACCGTAAGCTACACATTATTTTGTGAATAAACAACATTAAACAATATTTTATTTACACATAAGTTCTTTCAATCGAACTATCTATCAGACAGGCTCATAACTAGTCCTCAAAATGTCGTTCCTGTGCAGGCATGACCTCAGTCGCTGTCTCCACTGGCTGACAGCCAAGTCAACGACAGTCTGCTGCAGATCATCCCACACTTCATCGCTAGGGGCATATGTAGTTCTGCGAGTTCAATGGTGGTTCGATGGTAAACACTTTTTCATCCGCAAACTATATGAAATCGACTGCAGGATCACTGCGTCTTCAGCAGCTGCTTGCAGCAAGTCAGACAGGCGACACTATTGGCTTCAGACAGCTCCTGCGCATGACGTCGTTTGACACACTTGAGCTGGAGATCGCGATGAATTATTCTGTGCACAGTCAATTGGTGAGTGCCAGTTTCACGTCAGATCTCACAAATTGATCGGTGCATGTTTGTATTGTTTTTCTGCCTGAGGACAAGGGCTTCGACATTCTCAGTGTTCTCGCTGACACGCACAGAACGTGGTCTGCAACTGCCTGGTTGCCGATCAATCATACCGTCCTTCGGATTTACATTGACAGAGTGTCGATACTTTAACATTTTGAGCATTTATTAAGAGCAATCTGACAGATACTTGGACTGAAAGAACTTATGTGTAAATAAAATATTGCTTATCGTTGTTTATTCACAAAACAATATGTTGCTTACGGCTAAATTTGTCATTTTTGGAGTTCTGTGATTTCTCAATGTAAGGCAGTTGCACTAGATAGGTGAGGTGGGAAATTAATACCATCTTTCGATGATGCACACTGCACAGACTGACTACTGATTGTGCCAAAAATTACTGTAATCGGACACTTATTGTTCAAGTTATTCTAGCAAATGTAGTCACGTTTTTCTGGGACACCGTATTTTGTTGACTACATTGAGTGGTCATGTATTTAATATTTTCACGGCACATATCGTGTCCATATTTCTAGCATTGCTTCTACGATGCATGTTCTTATCGGTGGCGCACGGCATGCAAGTGTTCAAGCATGTATTTAGCACGTAGTGTGGTCGCTGAATAACTCGCTCCAGACAGCCTGTTTGGAGTGAGTTATGACCCTTTGTGCAAAGTACACACAGTGCTGAGATAGGACTATGAAAGTGGGCCACAGAACAGTTCCGGCAGAAGTGATACAAGTGCAGAGGCAGATTCATAGGAACCATCACTTCTCGTTGGTGAATTCGAATTAGCACTGAAAGAACTAAAAATAAACCATAAGGAATACATTGAATATTGGCAGGATAGAAGCACTGGTTTATGGTGTGTAGTGTAGCACTTTAAGCAGCTAAAGCATGGACTCAAACTCAATCAGACAGTGAGTGACAGACTAGAAGCTCGAAATGTGGATTAGAAGAAGATTGGAAAAGACAAATGAGGAGGTATTAAGGAGAGTTGATAAAACAGGATGATGTTAAATATCAAATGATGGAAGAAACACAGATGGATAGGTCTTGGGTCATACAATGAATTTTTGCAAAAAAAATTAGAAGGAAGAATGACAAAGAAACCAACAAAAGGAAGGAGACAAACTCAGCTGCATATGATTTGCTTGATAAGGACTACAATTTTGTGAAGAGGGAGGCAGAAGACTGATGTGACATGTAAAAACAGACCAGGGATGTCAATGACCTGCTTAAATATAGCAGATAACTGAACAAAAAAAGTGTATAACATTACGTACTCCAAATGTGTAACTATAAGCAGACTCTGGATATGTTGCTAATGACAAAGGCCACCGATATAACAGATCAGCATCTCAGGTATAGAAAAGAAAACAAACTCCACAGACATGCATATAATGACAGAAATTCAACTGGGTCTGCAGCATGGGTTGGACACTTTGGACAGACACTAGTAGGCCTCCATAAGTTAAGGCAGCACGTGCATACCATCTAAATATACAACAAAAATTAGAAAGCAATACAGTACCAATATCTGCACTGACAAAGCGCCGTTCACACCATGGAGGATCCACGTTATCAGCAGCAAAGTCAAAAGCAACCTGCACTGGGCTTCTTCGCTTTCCTCTAATCCTCCAACTCATAGTCTAGTCATCAACTTTGACCTGCTATTCGCCACAGTAAACAACAAGCATGAAAACAAACAATGTTAACACCTGCAGGTTTCACCACCATGCAATACCAGGCGCATTAATTAGATTAAAATTATAAGTCAATTTAAGAAGTGACTAAGCTGGACATACCCACTAAAACTACACATTATTCAGGGTTATGCAGGAAGTCTGGTATTACTCCGCACAGAGCAGGACATATTGGCACAGCTATTTTTGGCACAGCCACTTCATTACTGACCAATTCAGCAAGGCACAAATGAGCCTTAGAACTTACTGCTGATAACGTTGCAGTGCCAACAACTGTTACTCTTTGTTAGAGATTTTTTTGCACAGCACACAAAGACGTCAACATCCGGTGTTTGTTTACAAGTCAGTAAAAATCACTTTTTTAAACTAGGCTAATAGCCTACACTGTATCTACAGCTGATAAGAAGTTCAGATGTATTCTACGCAGGTCTAACTAACTAAAATGCAATGGGGTGACTGGATGGATGTCTGGTCAAGAATTAGTTTTAAATGTGGCATTGGCAGACAACTGACCAGGGAATAATACTTAAATTGGTAATCTAACAAGGTGATGGGCACTACTAATTCTGTACTATACCTGCAGTAAGTTGTGTAAAAAATTAAGAAAAACTTTGTAGAAATACAAAGCTATATCATCACACAACACGGTATCAGTTAATCAAGAAAGCAATCATGTACACAACACACATTTGTGACAGTACAAAAATGAAGAGGAGTTAAGAGCAGAGAAGAAGAGAAATGGACATACTGAGAAGTAGACAGGTATTACTTATTCAGGTATTTATTCAGAAAACTGTAAATTTTTCATACAGCAAAGTAATATAAATAGTGGACGAACAGGTAATACGAAGTCCAATGGTAAAATGCAGACAGCGGATGGTCTCTACGAGCAAACTGAGGACAAAAACTTGCGGACTGGTTCTGGTGCATTGGTCATCTGATGATTTGTGAACCTCTTTTTCCAACAACTTAAGCTTAAGCATCATCATCAGCCAAATAAAAATGACAAATACTGTGTACATATGCTTACATAGTTATTAGCTACAGTTTGCACTTTTAAATAAATTAAATGTAAAAAAAACTTATCCGTTTCAACACCATGTAAGAGCGATGAAGTCACACATCCAAAACAGCACAAACCATTTTTTTCTGGGATAATGTGATAGCACGACCTCATATAGCACTTACAATCCACTTGACGTGACTCCATTTAACTTTTCCACTACCTCATTATCACGCGAGTAAAAAACGGAGATAATGCAAACGCTACAACTGTTATAATGTCTGACATAGTCAGTCTTGTAGAACAGCACGGTTTCCGCCCACACCTGTACGCTGATGATACACAGGTATATGGCTCGTGCAGACCATTTGCTGTCACCGACTTCCAGTTGCGTCTGTCTGCGTCTGTGTCGATGACATCGCTGCTTGGATGCTGGCCAATCGTCTGCAGTTAAATACCGGCAAGACTGACCTGCTCTGGTGCGCGACTTCTCGTCGTCGTCATCAGCAGCCCACTTCAGCTCTCAGGATCGGGTCCGACCTCGTCAAGCCGTCGGCCTCAGTCAGACATCTTCCAAGGTCAGTATACTTTGACGCCGACCTCAGCATGCGATGCCACATTTCAGAAAACAGTTGCCAACTGCTTCGCCGTTTTACGCCAACTGCGCAGTATCCGACGGTCAGTTCCAAGGTCAGTATACCACACGCTCGTCGTCGCTCTAGTCTTGTCACGGCTCGACTACGGCAATGCTGTGCTGGTGGGCTCACCAGCCTACCTGTACAACCGGCTGCAGTCAGTGCTCAACGCTGCTGCGCGATCCATCGCCGGTCTACGATGCTCCGACCACATCACCGACACACTCGCCAGTTTCCACTGGTTGAAGGTCCCGGAGCGTATTCAGTTTAAACTGGTGACAATCGCCTATCGTTCACTGAACGGTACGGCTCCTCGCTACCTGGCTGCAGATCTACGCCGTTTGTCTGATATGCCGTCCAGACGACGTCTGAGATCGTCACTCACTGACCAGCTCGATGTCCGTCAGTCGCAGTGTTCAACTGTTTGAGACCGAGCTTTCGCTGTGGCTGGTGCTCGACTATGGAACAGTCTGCCACATGACATCGTCGCGAGTGACACACTGTCGCATTTCCGTCGTGGACTCAAAACATTTTTATTTAGACAGTCATATCCTTCTATTCTGTTTTAGTTCTTAACCTTGTGGTCCTTGCAGTTTTTACTTAGGCTACGTTAAAAAAATTTTCTATGCTTCTATGTAAATAAACTACTATTATTCAGTG
>Ga0209781_1000354_pt1 | contig 11682 bp, 7 predicted proteins | sample WorMetHERISLAND1_3_FD_187386 | JGI IMG/M metagenome (GOLD analysis project Ga0209781, IMG submission 187386) | Marine gutless worms symbiont microbial communities from Max Planck institute for Marine Microbiology, Germany - Olavius albidus HERON... | ecosystem: Host-associated > Annelida >...
TAAAACGCGTCACTACACTACCTTGTGAAATATTGATGTCAGAAAACTAGCGTGTCCTGAGCGCTGTGGCAGTCTTGCTGAAAGATAAAATCGCCAGAATTCTGACGTGTTGCAGACAACAGCTGCATTTTAAAATGAAACCTGTTTATTACCACTTCTTTTACTAACTTACTGTATCAATTTTCGATATTGTTTGTAATTATTAGCCGACGATTTCTTCGTAAACTCTAACAGTTTCATAAAAAGCCTCTGAAATGATTTTTACCAAAAAAAGATAAAGTATTTGTTAAGATTTTTGTACCCTATTATAGACTATGGACTACGGAGAGTTATGAGAGAAATCCCTGTCAAAAGACGAAATATGTTTGGGCTGGTCAACCTTAATCACGAAGCTGCTTAAAAAGCGGATATCCAAGCGCACGCATGGAGTAGCATATCGCCGACTGTGCGTAAGCCTAACGAGCGACGCGATCGGCTATTCGGATTAAAGCTTGTATGTTAGTAAATGCTAGATATTTCGAACATCGGATGAGATGCTAGTTGTGATACCAATAGCACTAACTAATTGGACTGTTTAAAAGTATTCGTTCAATTTTAATTTTATGCAACTAAATGATGTGATGCATCTCGCTGATTAACTAGTTTTCTGACATCAGTTTTTCACAAGGTAGTGTAGCGACGCATTTGATGTGTGGTGGTAAATTTAATAACAGTTTTATTTCGAATTTTCAGCAGATTGTGACACTGGAAGAATTTTGAAAATCGGCCAGTATTTGATGAAGTTATGCCTAAAATACTATTGGTTCCCTTTTTTTCCGGACACGGTGTAGTTATTGCGGAACTCTATTAGCAAGAAGTTAATGTATACGCTTTCCGATTACAGCAATATGAAACATAGAAATGCGCTGTTGCCGAAGAAACTGATTGAGTGTTAAAGTTTATAGCAGTTTCAGTGTCTATGTACAGCACATGTCATATCGAAGAACTTTTCAAGGTCATTCGTGGTAAATCTCAGTTTAAAGTTCATAAACAAGTGGAAATGTCTCGGAAACGTTACAAGACGGAGATGGAGTACTTTTACTATAGAATGTTAACAACCTGTTGAGGACTTACGTGGCACGATTTATAGGCTACAGCGCTGCTACTATATAGCTAACAAAGGTCGATATCACGACAGATTGTTGCAGCACTGAGCAAAAAGCACATAGGCCTACGGCAAATGTGATCCAGAGATCACGGGTTACGCGAGTCGCCTTAAAAAGTAGGCCTGTTATCGACCATTGCCAGTTTTAATATTGTGAACGTGTTCGGTCCTTGTTAGGCTTCAGTACTGTATTGTGACTGCAGCAGTCGAATGCAGTCGTAGACAACCAGTCTGCTGTAGAAGTGGAAGTGTAAAAATTGCACAATCTATATCAAATGCTCAGCCAACCGTGCACTGTGGCGGAGAAAGCCAGTGGCCTAAGTAACCCTTACAATACCAGACTATGCAATGTGCAGTACCACCAGTCATGCGTTTACTATTATTCACAGCTCGCAGAGTGCAGATTTGAGGACTATTGAGACGACTGGGCGCTTGAAACTGATCACAGATACGCCCCTCCAAACAACTGGTTAACGAGGCGTTGGCCGTGCGGATTATCGCAGGGGCGTTCTACTGAGACCTGGAACCTGCAATGTCTCCACTCTGCTTCGACGGCGCTATCTCATGAACAGAGAGAGATGGCGTGTGCACTGTATGTCAACATAGTTTTACTAACGGCGTTTTTCTCATTCGGTATGTAGTAAAATTGTTTCATATCACACGTATTTAAATTAATGAGTTAGTCTAAAGCGCGAGCCACTCGGAAATTTACAGCGATATTTTGAACGCCGGGCTTAGCCACACGGCGGCCGTGTACACGATATCAAAATTACGCACACGGCGGAAATAACTATAGCTGGCATTAACCCCGTCCCTGAACCCTAAACGACCCACGACGCCCCCACTGACCCTAAACAACCCACTACCGCCCAATTTCACCACTGCGCAAAATTAAGTCGAAAAAGTTGAAGAAAAATAATACACAATATTTTAGACGCGACGGGATTCAAACCCCGATCGTGCAGCCGGCAGTCCACGCCGCTAGCCACTGGGCTACGACGCCAGCTGGCAGAATGTGTTTAAAATATCTATTTAACGTTATTCCGTAGTGAGAACTATACTTCCGGTCGCCGTGTCCGTAATTTTGGTATCATGTACACGGTCGCCGTGTGGCTAAGTACTGCCTATTTTGAATAAGGAAACTGCAGTGATGCAGGTGCCATATGTGGTGAAAACTGTTTGATGATTATTCGTTTTGTCGTTTTGGACACAGTGCGCGACTGTGACAGGCTGACTTAAGGAGAGAATTTTCGTGGCCCACTAAACGAAATTTCGTACAGGAAAACATGTTCGGAAATTTGTATTTAAGGAATTTCGGACACTTAAGCCATTTGGATTATTCATTTATATATGAACCTTCATTTCGCCATACGGCAACACAAACAAACAAGACAGACAAACAAACAAACAAAAAGACAAGCCGGTAGGCGACTAGATCTCCGCGCCTATAGGCCAAATGTCGTTGCCATGGCAACAAGGGTCGGCCCACAATATTTTGAATGGTTCCATTAAATCGACCATCTCCGAAAACCCCCTGGTAGGTACAAACGTCTCCGGTCTATCTGCCATACAAGCCGAGTTATATGCGTTTTTGCCCAAATTTCGTTGCCATGGCAACAAGGGTCGGCCCCACAACATTGTGCATGGTTTCATTGAATCGGCCATCCAAGAAAACCCCCTAGTAGGCCCAAACATCGGTCTATCTGCCATACAAGCCGACTTATAGGCGATTTTGTGCAAATTTTGGGGAGTAAATTTTGGGCGTTAGGGGGCCTAAATCAAAAATCTAAGAACAGCGTTTTGTAGAGTGCCAAATAGAGAACTGGCGGCCAAAAATGGCTCGATTCCATCGAAAAACAATAAAGAAGAAGCAATTTGAAGGGGCGTGACAGACAAACGGACAGACATCGGGACAGACAGACAGAGTAAACGACAAAAAAATAATAGACTCCTCTGGGCGCTGAGATCAAAAGAAATGTAGCTTACAGAAAATAAGAAAACTTCGAAATGTCGAACCTCAAGAGTTTTTAAGAGATACATGTACAACGGTAGACTAATTTTCAGTGACCTAGGAAGTAAAAACAATTCATAACTGATGGTGAGAGCAAACACTTTTCGTGTTTCACTTCTTCGGTCTTTCTGCAGTTTTTACCATGTATCATTTGCTAGGATACGCCGGCAGATCTGTTTGTTTCAGGTGGCGTCAGGTCAGAAGGTGCAGAGTACGCCATCGGGTTTATGAACATCACGACTGACGTAAACGAAGTCGGCTTTATTCAAATTCTGATCGTCTGTGTCAATGACACGACGGCCAGAGTTCAGGCACGACTTCACTTATTCCAAATTATTGGTTCTATAAATATAATTACGTTTACTAGAGTGATTACAACATAGCGAATGGCTCGAAAGGCTGTAATTAAATTTGTCAAACTATTTTTTTATATTTTTTTCACCTACATAACAACGTTATAATATTTGCACAAGGCGCGTTGTTACGTCAGATTATTGCTTTATCTGTCAAGAAGTTTTGGATTAATTTTAGAAATGGGTAATTGGGTATGCTTTGAAACGATCTCAACTCAAGTTTGGTAAGATTAGATTAGATTTTGGGGGTACGCTCTGGATAACTAAAAACTGCAGTTTAACCACGTGTTAACGGCTACTCGTATTGAGTGACACATCGAAAACAGCAAAAAGAAGATAAAAAGGTGATATTAGCCACCATCACATCGCCTAAGCGTCAATGTGCTGCTGAATAATATCACCTTTTTATCATTTATGCTGTTTTTGATGTGTCAGTCAATACGAGTAGCCGTTAACACGTGGTTAAACTGCAGTTTTTTTACATTAATATTTGCTGTTTTATTATAACTTACAGGGATGCATACACAAGTAACGGGACGTGAATTTACATTTTACGCAATCTTCACCCCCACCTTTAATTGGGCAAAACGGTAAACCCGTATTATTTAACACTTGCAAGTGATACATACATACATCTGTTCCTGTCCCGACCGTCACGTGACGTCAACGGTCACGTGACCATTCGACTCCCCGTACCCCATTTCCTATTCGTGCTCCATTGTGACCAAGCATGTCGCATGTCGCAGATATCGCATATCTAACAGTTTTGAGATATTGGGCTCCAAACTGCCTGACCAGTGCAAATCGTCATTGCGCATGCGCGATATCACGTGATCTGTGGTCTCTATGCAAAAATTTAGGTACACATTTGAATTTCCCACCCCACATTGCCTATTCACCATGACATTTCATTGGGCTCCGATGAAGAATAAGGGGTGTTTACTCGTGAGATCCCCTATGTTAAACACGAAATCGGGCGAAAATTTCCTGTCCCGACCAAAATGGGGCAAATTTTGGCGGTTTTGGGGGCCTGGGGCCAGTTGCGATTTTTTCTCCAAAAGGCACATCTGTACGCGAATTCACGTCGATTAAGCCATTTTGCGTTAAAATCCGTTGGACGGTCTGACCTCTAGGCGTGTTCCGGAAAAAAAGGGAAAAAGTCACAGAGACTCCCATAGAAAAGAACCTGTCGCCGTTAACACAGGGCTTGAACTACCGTTCAGCCAGTGATACATACATACATACATATACAACATACTACTGCTAACTGTTGTTCCAATATTCAGATCTGACAGTGTATGCACGTGTGCGTGAGTTTAGGCGAAAGCGAGTGCGGGGTACGACAACTTTACGCAGATATCGCAGCAGTCCCGAAAGTTCTTCAACGCAACTCTCAACTTCAACCAGCTGACAGTGACGGACTCCACTACGGCAAAGGACGAGAATCAGAACGATCTCGGACTGTTGGTCAGCACGAGCTCTGAATGTAAGGTGTACGGAGTGAAGAGCGATCGAGGCACAACCGACGGCTATCTGGCACTGCCGCTGACCACAGACAGCCGGGAGTTCTTTATTGCCACCTGGCCGTCAGTGCTCACACCGTTTCCACGTTCCTATGTCGTTTCTCTTTCATACTAATACTCTTTGTTGTAGATATTTGCAATCGGTATCTATCATATGCCATTTCAGAATAACCGCAGGCTCTAGTTTCTGGCGATGTCCTAGACTCCAAGTGTGAAAGTTTTTGAATCACGCTTATACGAAGTGTGGAAAAATTAACCTGTTCGGTTTGACTATAAAGAAAAGTTTCAGCTCTAGAGGACCGATCTAGATATAGAGGAGGATCTCCTGCGTCCAGTAACCTCGATGATGATAATGATAAGCTTTATGCGGTTATTCACTGGGGGTTGCCTTAAGAGGAAGCGTCAACAGTACTGTATTTATTTACAGCTTTCAAACATCTGCTGTTCACGGACCACAGTCACCGAGGTCTATAAAATAAATACTATACAAAGAGAATATGTAAATATATTGTTGCTGTTTAAAGTCGCAACACATATTTGATATCGGAAGTGGGCAAAAGATGACGGACATTGATAGTAAACGGGCTACAATCAAAATAATGCATAGCTGCCGCGCTGATCTGTCCGCCTTTAGTCAGTTTCTTGTCTGATGTTGCACTAGAGGTTTACTTTTTTTGTGCCACTCTGTATGCGGTCAATTTGAAGATAATGATAGTTGACCGTAGCCAATGTTCATTGTGTGTCTGCGTGTGTGTTCGCGGCAGGTGCGTCGATTCACAGTTCTTCGCCGGGTTCCAGGTGGTCGCGGCGTACGACGACACGTGCGTGGAGATTTACTCTATCGTCGACGGCAAGTATAGTCTCATGAACAGCTTCTACATGCACCAGTTCGAGGTGTTGACGTACACGTCGAGCGTGCGTAATGACACAATTCCGGTGCCTCTTCATGCATACGACTATACAGGCATATTTGTCAATACGTCGAAGCCGACCGCTATGTTCGGAGGTCATTCGTGCGCGTTCATTCCGATTCGCGATGTCTTTTTCTGCGACCATGTCGTCGAGCAGATTCCGCCAGTGTCGGAGCTTGGCACCGTCCATGTCGTCCCGCCTATAATAGGCCGCTCATCAGACAACGCCGGGTAACAATACCAAACGATATGATACGTTACGTGGTTACGATAATACATAACGTCGGCCTACGTTTACAAGAAAGCCTAGCTGTCGCAAAGGTAAGCGCGCGACAGCAGTGCGTGTATGAACGCCCATGGCGAAGAAATCTAACCTCAGCCGAAAACCCCACCATATAACCAAACATCATGTCTCTATGTTGTATGCAGCCGGAGTTATGCCACTTTAAGTATTTGAAAACAATGACGGCCGCCCGCCATCTAGTTCAAGGTCATCCAAGATCATCGAGTGGATCGGATGCACCGTTTGTGAGATATTCGCCACAAACTATACTGTGATAGGGTTCGATGTCACTCACCTCGAACTGGTGCATGTAGAAGCTGTTCATGAGACTATAAGCGGCACTGTTTGATTAAGCATGCACATACGACTTTATATTCGTCTTCTGTAGTAAATATGCCTGTGTGTGTTACCGTTTCCGAGATATAGCCGCATATTGGTCAAAAATCGCTTCCCTTTGTATTCGGCGCCCCCGTTAGGGGTGAAGCCGTCAGATTTATGCAACAACTCTTAGTGACGAAAAACTAGGATTATGCGCCTATCAGATAGTGAAAGAATTTCGATGATATGTTCGGCCGTTTTAATACAATCCACGCGTGTAACAGACGTCAGACAGGCGGACCGACAGACGGAATTGTCGTGGCATTTACGCGCTACAGAATATATGCTGTCGCGCGTAATAACTGACGAGTAGCCAGCTTAGTCAACTACACGTGACCAAGTCAGGAAATTAACACAAGAAGCTGAGGGACCGCGCGACGTTCGTGTCATTTGAAAATGTGGTTATGTTGTCTGCAGACACAGTCTAATCGCCCTAGATGCATGAGGCACATGATATATTTGGCCGTAGCATGCACCGTTTGCGAGATATTTGCCTTTGAACTATACTGTGACCTTGAAACTGGGGTTCGGGGTCACTAAAGGTCATTGAAAGTTGCACCATTAGATCGACCGACCACGAAAAGTCCACAGTAGAACCAAACATCACGTCGATCGGCAAACCGGTTGCGAAGTTATGGCCATTTTTGTATATCCAAGATGGCCGTCAGCCGCCATCTTGGATTTTATCAAACCGCAAGTAGCGGCATCCCATCCGATTCGAGGCCTATGTCCAAACAGTTTGGAGGCGACGTACGGGTATAGAATGTAAATCGCAACTTGCATTTTGTAACGCATAAATTAGTTTGTTTAAGCGATGTATTAATGAAATTTATGGAAATTTTAGTCAGCCATGGGCAGAAGCTCTTCAGCCCTGGCGCTCCCTGGTGTTAGTGGTGTAGCGCCGCCACAGAACGTTCCGATGACTGTGTGTCATCACACTGCACAACTCTGCCTGGCCACTGTTACAGTTACAAAGTTACACTCTTTCAACAACAATTGTTCACAAAGCAATCATGCAGTGTTATAGGCTTGTCGGGAAAGATCAGTTTTCAACTTAGATCGGAACTGTCGGCAGCTGTTGTGCGGTGAACGGAGGTCAGGTGGAAGTGTGTTCCAGACGACAGGAGCCGCGGTGGAGAAACTTCGCTGCCGATGGACGTGCTTGCCCTCGAAACTAACAGGTCGCCGCGGCCAGCCGAACGGAGTGACCGACGTGGCAAATCCGACTGTTTCTGACTATTAGGTTAAGGAGCGATCACACGTAAAATAAAACATGCAATAAAACTTCAAACAAGTCCTGCAAGACTTGCACAACTGTTGCAAGACTGTTGCAGCCCTCATTAGCATTTTGTTTTAGCTTGCAGCCAATAACGGCGTAGATGCTAATGAGGGCTGCAACAGTTGTGCAAGTCTTGCAGGACTTCTTTTATGTTTTATTGCATGTTTTATTTTACTTGTGATCGCTCCTTTAGAGTTGTGTTGACACAGGTATGTGGTACGCGTGGTGGCGTCTCAACCTTCGACGGACGTCGTTTGGGAGTCGCCGTCCGGCAGCACGAACGGCCGTCAGACGGTGCAGCTGGGAGGATTCGCTGAGATACTGACCAACAAAGCATCGGAGCCGCTACACGTCACCTGCTCTAAGCCTTGTCTCTGCATGTTGTATAACACCGGTAGGCCTACATCTCAGATGCTCATGATGACGATACAGACAGAAGCAATAACACAGTAATTTATAAAGCGGAGGCACTGCAGAAAACGTATCAGAGGAATGCGGTTCGAATAAACAGTTTATAGTCCGGCCAAGTAAATTAAGCTATATCTAAAAATCTGAAGAATGTAGTATTATTAATATGATACGATATGAGAAAAAATTGCACATAAAAACTGACAGAACTGCCATTGTAGAGTAGCGCACAGAACTAAAACCTACAGATGAGGAACGAGTGCTGCGACGTGATTGGAGAGAGATAAGATTTTAAAAAAAACTAAAATTCATGGTGATGTAGTAACAAAAAAACAATAAACAGACCAGTAACCAATAATAACAGAGGAATTAGAAAAACTAAAAGAAAAGAAAAAGAAGTGCTAACTAAAAGAGAAAAATAAAACTAAAAAATACACTGGTGAGCATGAAAAAGCGAGAAATAGTCCGTTAAGTCATCCTGGAAGGAATGGGAAATCTATGGAGAGAAGAATCTGTGCAACGGAAAGAACGATAGGTGATTTTAAGAGATAAGCGGGTTGGTGGACGAGCGAGGGTGACTACAGATGAGGAGCGAGTGCTGCGACGGGGTTAATTGGAGAGAGATAAGATTAAACAGGTATAGGCAGACTGGTTTGTATTCGCCTCAGAATCACTGGGAAGTTTACAGCGCTCTCTCAGATAGCCGGTAATGGGATGTATAGGAATCTCTCAGTTCCGGGCAGCACTCAGATGCACTAAAAGATGCGTGAAGTCGCATAAAATTGCACCTGAAACGCCCCAAAATCGTTTGCAGCTGGGGCCATACTAGCCCAGACCCCGCTGGGGTAGCGTACGACGCTTCCCAGACCTCCAAGTCGGCTGGGCAGGGGTCACCCCTTCCCGTCCACCTCGACGCCTCTGGCGTCTCGCTAATTTGGACGCCCCCTAACAAATCGTGGATCCGCCCCTGGGCTACTGCAACAAAACATAAACGGCGACGGTTGTGTGCAGGTCGGTATGCTCCAACGGGCAGCTTCCAGAGCGGCTCAGTGCCGACTGACCCGTTCATGATGCTTGTTACTCCCGATGAGCGCTTCGACACCGCCGCTGGATTCGCCACCGCTAACTTCTGCGACAATCACAATGTAAGCCACAGTGCTTTCACATTATTACTAATATTAACTGTCATAATTTTTGTCGTCGACATCGTTATCGTCATTGTAGTCATTATTTTCATCATAAATCTACACTGTGGTCCAAAAACGTGTTGTTTTCTTCTTACAATAACTTTGGCAAATGTCGACCAGTTCTAACAATTCTTTCACTGCTCCAGTCTGAGATGAACTTCAGAAAAAAGCTGAAGTAAAATCTACTACCTCACCTCAAATCTGTTGCCGCGCTAGCTTGTAAAAATTGAATGTTTAACTCTGCAACTTTACAGCGCGTTATTTAGTGCAAATGTGATGCAAAATCATTTATTTATAGTATCTGTCTTTCAGAGATGTTAATTTCTGTTTCCTATGTCTACACAACAAATTAATTTTCAACATTACAGCGTGTGACAAAATTGTCTGCCCTCAGAAGAATGCACGCGTGCTTTAAGTCATGCACGCCAGTGGTCTATACACCGTGTCTCAAAAAACTGTACAAAATTATTTTTTGTCAGAACTTTGTCCAATTTCCACAAACTGTGAAAATTTTTGGCACAAAGACTGAAAGATAGCGAAGACGATAAACGTATGTGAGATGCACTCATTTTCCACCTCCACCACACCTAATTTATGTCAACGCACTACCGTGTTAATCGCATGTTACAAATTGTTACATAACGCGGACGCCGTAATTATTAGTCTGTAGTAAACTTTCCAATCAGTGGCAATCACTCAGTTAGCACACAATAAACAGAAATACGGTTTATTTAGCAGAATACAGCGTTTGGAGTGTTCTGCGGGAGAAAGTTTACCACTCCTGATAGCAACACTTAGACAATAAGTGGTAAGCTAAAGATAAATCTCAAACAGAAATACCTCCTAATTTATCATGATCCTAACATGATATTAACGTCTCCCGTGTAGGCACGTTATTCTGGCTTATATGAATGAATAAATGTGCAGTTGAATGTTGAACATTCAGTTTTCGCAAGGTAGTGTAGCAACGGATTTGAGCTGAAGTGATAAAATAACAATATTCCCAAAAATAGCCAAGTATTTTATGCAGTTCAAGCGAGAATGCAACAGTGAAAGAATTATTAAAATTGGTTGGCATCTGCCAAAGTTAGCACGTTTTATGGACCCCATCTATAGGGGGCTTCTAAGCTTACACCATCCACGTTAGTAGCCTACTTGAAGTATAATGTTTGATTTGTCAGTCATAATGGTCCCTTATATTGCTTAGATTCGATTTCAGTCTTTATTTAATATTAATATTATTGATATAATCATCATTAGTAATAATACGTATAGCAACAGCAGCATGCATGTTGGCTTTAATACGCACGGTTTTGGTGCATCCTAGGCCAGAGTTGTTTTCGACAACATGGTAATCGTCATCGTGAAAAGCCAGTACCGAGATGACGTCCTGTTGGACGGCCAGCGACTGACGACCTGGAACACTTACTGGGGCTACTCCATCGGTCGGCAGCCTGTCAGTCACGATCAGCATGTCGTTCAGCTCGTTCCAGGCTCGGCTGGAAAGTTCGCCGCCTACGTGTATGGTCACTCGATTCTCGACACCAGCTCCAGCGGTTACGGATATACCGTCGCCTATCAAGGTCGGTCGCCAGTGAATCTCGCCTATTATTAAATGTTTGTGTTAAGGAGTGATCACAAGTAAAATAAAACATGCAATAAAACATACAATAAAACTTAAAACAAGTCCTGAAAGACTTGCACAACTGTTGCAGCCCTCATTAGCATCTTGTTTTAGCTTGCAGCCAATGATGGCTTACGGTCCAATGTGCCGTCATTGGCTGCAAGGTAAAACAAAATGCTAATGAGGGCTGCAACAGTTGTGCAAGTCTTGCAGGACTTGTTTTAAGTTTTATTGCATGTTTTATTAGGCCGCCCGTTTACGGTAGTAACGGGAGGACTTATAAAATGCTCGTGATGTTTTTTTTTCGCCACGTGTTCTCCGAGTTCCCTCGACCGATCGCCCTGAAACTTTGCCACCTGATCGGAATCTGCGTGTATTTGATAATGAAAGTCCAAAAATTAGGGGGGCACTCCCCCTACAAAAATTGGGGGCCAAAAACATGCAAAATTTCGGTCGATTTTTGACCACTTCAGACTTTGATCACGAATATCTCCGGAACGGCTGAAGATATCCAAAATCGGCCGACGTTACAAACTATGGCAATTCCTCCTGCGTTTAACGAAAAAGGTCCGGTGAACTTT
>Ga0209781_1000355_pt1 | contig 11661 bp, 10 predicted proteins | sample WorMetHERISLAND1_3_FD_187386 | JGI IMG/M metagenome (GOLD analysis project Ga0209781, IMG submission 187386) | Marine gutless worms symbiont microbial communities from Max Planck institute for Marine Microbiology, Germany - Olavius albidus HERON... | ecosystem: Host-associated > Annelida >...
AGCGACATCGCGACATTTTACAGGATTATTCACACGAGTTCCAGAAAACAAAGAACAACATTCTTGCAGTGAAAGAACGTGAGGAGCTACTCGGAGGTGTCTACCGTGACAACAGGCAAGCAGTTATTCCTTTTAGTTGTGAACGTTTTATGGCAGATTTCTCACGTCGTAATGTTGCTTGTATTACTGCTGCTTTTAATTGTTGTTTAACCAGGCAATTTTTCCGGTCGAAAATGAACCAAGTATAACAGACTGTTTTCCCTGCAGGCCTGCACACATAACGTTGTTTATCACTGATAACTGCAGGCTTCGTATAGACCCAGTTATCTGTGATAAACTCCTTATCGGGAAACCATATTTATCAGCAAGTCTGTCACACAAACGGTCACCCATTTCATGATCTCGGTACATATTTTGTGAGTGTAAAATGTAAATGTTCGGTTTGTTAATTAATGTATGCATTTTAACAGATTTTTATGCACAGCATATTACTCTGACAGTGTTGTATGTTTGGTGCTTTAATGTTGTTGTGTGCACCAGTCTTCAAATCACTGTAGCTCAGCTGCAGTTTGAGATATCTTTACCAGTACATTTAGTGTGTGGACAGATAGTGGTTTACCAGAGGTACTTTTGGCAACGAGTTTGACTTCCAACAAAATTTATGCTGGCTACCAGCTGCCATTGTTAAAACTGTTGTTGCATACGAGAACAGACTTTTACACAGCCTGGTGGAGTTTTGTGCTGAACGGTTAGTTTTGTGACTTGAAAGACGTCCATTCTATACAGAAATCCTGCAACAATTTCTAGAAGCTCACATTAATAGAACTCCACTGAACTTCAGTAACGTTGAAAAATTGACCAAATAATGAATAATTGAACGTGGTAGTGGCTGCAGTCGCTATCGCTGTTGCTGTTATAGCAGTAGCAGTGCTAGAGTTGCGAGTCCAGAAATGTATTCAAATTTTTCCGGAAATTTCCCCTCAGAAGCATTGTTTTTGTGATTAATTTTCCCCGGATGATATTAAATGGTCGTTTTCGTTGTTTTAAAAATAGTAACTGAAATTTTAGGTGCTATGATTTTATTAATAAATAGCTCTACAATTCAGAAGCATTGTTTTCGTGACTAATTGTGCTCACAGATGTTTTATGTACGTTCCCATTAAGATGCTTAGTGGTTCAAGCCTACTGGTGTTATGTAATATTATGGGAAAATTTCCTCCTAATGCTAAATTTGTGGAAAATTTGCAACCGTAGCAGTAGCAGCAACAGCACTTAGTGGTTTTGTATGTTGTTCTGGAGAAGCATGTTGTATTTTGCCGATGTTACTTTGTTTTCACTAAGTGGCTGGTTGTACAGTGTGAATGTTCTTTGTTCATTTGATGACTTGTGCAAACTCATTAGTGAACTGGATCACTGTTGCAGCTCACACAAAGCTTCGCCGCAAGTCGACTTATATCTGAAAGAACATGAGCACCTGACAAGGTAATATACACTGTGTTTTAAAATCGTATTATTGTTGCCATAATTTTGTTCTGTTGATTATTTTTCTTAACTTTTGGCAGACATATACTATATTAAGAAGATGTGTATTTAACACATACTTTTATGTTTATGTAAGTTTATGTAAGTGCACTAGTTTGGTGGTCTGGTGCACCTTCACAGATCTTCATTTGTAATTTTGCTGATCCACGAGATTTCTAAAATCCAGAGAGAGGCACTGAAATGTAAGTAAGTAAGTAAGTAATTGATGTTGTATGTTAACGGCAACGGGTTTGCCAAGAGTGCTGCAGGCTTTGTCTAGCCTTGAACTAACTTTTTGTCACAACTGCCTTTGTCTGATTAAATATAACTAATTTTAATCAGGGGCGGCATCTTGTGTGTATCCATAGTATTCATTGAATACCCTCTAAATTAGGCTCTAAATCCTGCATCTGGCTGTATTCAATGTTTTCTGCAAACCTGACCTTTCAAAAACATTAATGATGAAATTTTGCTATTTTTTTGTGCAAAAATTGCCACTTTTTTGGCTATAAATGTGTAAGTATTCAGCACAAAACTCGAATACTTTCCTTCAACATCTGCCTGCATGCAGCTATAGCAGGCTAGCAGCACGTTGGTGCATGCTATTGGCTGAAAACATGCTGGCATACAACTTACGGTATTCACTGCCGGACCTGAATATCATTTCGTGATTGGTTGACTGCTGTTGCAGACTAGTTGCTACGATACCGGTAACAAGAAAACTGTGTCAGTTCATTTTGGCAATTTTTAATACCCAAAACCCATGCCATGCAAGCGGCAGTCTATCTTATGAAGGGAGATTACATTTCAAAGCTGGAGGACGACCAGTGCGAAAGATATGTGTTAGGTAGTAAAGTGGTAAATGTTTTGGTGTGTGTTTAAATACACATCATTGTGTAGAACAGGGAAACTAAAAAACTTAAATTGAGCGACTATGATACATTCATTGATACTTAGCCCTAATTTCGATACCATTTTGTTTAATTTATGACAATCTAACTGCCTAAACGTAGGCCTTCAAATAAATGCTTTTTAAATATGATCAAATTTTAATGTATTTTTTCATTTTAGACCCCCTGAACCCCGATTAGTTTTTTAATACCCTACTGTAAAGGTCAGACGCCGCCCCTGATTTTAATAAATTTTCATGTGGTTGATATTTTGTCTGCAGTGCTGACCGGCTGGTTGATGAACAGATTAGGTATGTATTGTCATGTCTTTACTGCCATTCTGTGTCTCATTTTTCATTCATGTCTAAATTAAATAAATATCATAACATTAAATATTTAAAGTTTAAATATTGTACTTTGCCCTTCACCGCTTTGATGCCCTTGTTTGGCCAACAGCTAGGGGATCCAACCTGTAAAAAATTCCCAAAAGTTCACTTTGGAGGTGTGGCCTAACATCATTGGCGTCAACTCACTTCAGACATTGGGGAGGTCCTTCCTTTCCTTCTTTCCCTCCCCCTCCCCCCTCTCCCTTCCGCTTCTCCACTTCCCTCCCTTCTCCTCCCCCCTTAACCCAGCTATGAGGTCTGGGGGAGCACTGTAAGCTCCCCCCAGCAGGTACGGGCAGAGCCTTGCCACCAAATGCATTTTGGTGCATTTTGAGGTAAAATGAAGCGTTTCTGGGGACAGATTTCTTGTATTTTTAACAGACAGAACTTAAAGGTACTGCTATAGACTCGTTCTACGACAGCACTAACCACGAAATCAATTATGTTGACGAAAATAGTGCATCGTACGCGTGATTGCATGAGAATTATTGCGGGGGTCCAACACATTGATGGACACCTGTAGGTCAAATATTGGGGAGGTGGTCTGGACCCCTGTGACTCCTGCGGCGTTGACACCTATGCCTAACAAGGAGTAACTGTAGAATAATTAGCTGGCCAAACAAAACCAAAAGTAGGAAAATATAGTATTGATCACAGGCTGAATGGATGTTTGTTTGCAGCATTGCTATGGCGACCAAGGAAAACATGCAGTCACAGCGCGGTGCACTGTATGCTATCACTCAACGCATGACTTTCCTAGCGAGTATCCTTTGCAGGCTGTTGTTGAAGAGTAGCAGTGATGCAGGAGGAAGCTTTTGTGTGCATTTAACACTTACTGTTTTGCCAGAAGAGTGCAGGATGCCCATTGGCCATGCTGGAACTTAGGGGGTAGACTGGTAGAGGGTGCCACATTCCTGTACAGCATAGGCAGAGTACCGTTCTCCCTCTCATTATCCATTGAATGCTAATGTGGGTATAACTCTTGAGTCTGGCTCGGTAGTGTAGTGGTTAGGGCGTCAGACTTGTGATCAAGAGGTCGCGGGTTCGACTCCTGGTCGGTGCATTGCCGGGTAGCCTAGGTCAACTCAGCCTTCCATGCCTCCGGGGTAGGTAAATCGAGTACCGGCTTACTGGCTGGGGTAAGGCGGGGCGCGTTCACTTGTGTTGGGTGGCAGGTAACACTGTGTGATCCCGTATGGCAAGTGACGTCCCATAGCTGTGAGATGGAGTCCCATTAACAGCTATACACTCCTTTGCCTTTACATGGCCCCTGTGATGCCAGATACACGTACCATCCCATCCACAGAAGTCTTCACCCTCTGACCAGTACAAATTAAACTGCTACGTGACAAGAGTCACATGTGTGATGACAGTGAATGGGCAGCAGTTGAACTAGCTGCCTTGGAAGCTCTAAAAAGTGGGATGGTGCACCAGTGGGGGGAAGGATCTGGAGAAGAACTCCCATCCTGGGCTATAGGGGCCCAGACGTGTTGCCACTGGAAAATTTGTGAAAATATAGGTGCAAATCTGTGCAGCGTGGTGCATTTTTTGTTTCAAATATGCATTTCAAACTGACTTTGGACAATTATCTTGACTGGTGACTGTGCAACAGACAATGTACAACCAAATGTTTAATTTAGATTTTAAGAGATCAGTCTGATGACATCAGGATGATCAGCTCATCAAAATGACATGGAAAATCTACGCTTTTCCATGCCACTTTTAAAAGTGGCACGGAATTTACTGTACCTGCCGGATAGGTTCTGCAGCCCCTGATTTGAATCTGCAATCTCTCACACCTAACCATTATGTCACCATGCCACATGACTAGTATTTAATTCATTGCATTAGTTACAATTCTGACTGAAGACAGTAGCTGTTAATGTAGTATAACATGCACTGATATAGATGTTTTTATACATTGTATTCCTTACATTGCTTTGTCCAACAGATCGGTTTCCTGTGATAAATTCACTGATTGTCCGAATTAATGTGCGGAAACGTCGCGACACGCTCATATTAGGCGGAGTTATTGCTGTCTGCCTTATTCTGTTGATATGGTATACGTTGCGTTAATGACAGCTGATCTTTTCTGTATTCTATCACATGTATATGTATGTATGTATGTATGTTTGTGTATATAGTTGTACATACTGGCCAGTGCCACCATCCACGTTAATGTTTCTTTTCGTGTTGATCATTTATAATTCAGATGTGTGTGGTGTGTGTCGTCTGTAAAAGTTTCTGACAGCATCAGTTTATTCTTGCACAAGATTGGTACTAGCTGGGGCTGCATAAATTAATGATTTAGGCTGTACATGTTGATGATTAATCATCGTCATCATCATGGAGAAGACGGAAGCAGGCCTGAGAGGCCTCTGTATCCGAGAAATAGACGTAATTTAATCACAAATACTTGTTCACAAAATACTACAGTAAACTATGGTTTCTAATGCCATGGAGATAAGCATTATAATCATAAAGCACTTCCTCATCAGACCAGAACTTATCTAGGTGGTTTCTTAAATGGGTTAATAGTATCAGCAGAAACCACATAATTGGGCAAACTGCATGTATTCCAAACAGGAATTACTCGATTAGTGAAATTAAATTTCATGTGATTAATTAATAAAATTATTCTGATTTTACTTTTTAACGGAACATTGTCACTGGATCTTGTTTGTTTCTTTGTGGTGCCACTTACCTCCGATAAGCACTTTTCTTCTCTAACAACTTCTCTGCAGAAAAATACAAATTTTAAGTTACTCGTTTTACGCTGCATATAATTTATAAATTGCTTGAAACCTTAAAATTTGATAACTGGTTTTGTTGACTGTGTTCTGACTGAAGTTAGTGATTAATTAGTGATTAAAGTTTTAGAAAGTTTCAAAAATTTAAGATTTGTAAGTTTGATATTGCCCATCCTAGAAATTACTATCATCAGACAATGTTGCTGTTTCCCGCATGATAATTTATCAGTTTGATTTTTTTGTCTTATTGTGGCTAGTATGGTAATGTCAGTATTTGTGTGTTTGAAGGTGAATGGAGTTTAGAATTTTTAGTTTGTCAACTAATCACTTCTGTAGTCTTGCTTATACATGCTTTGAGACTGTTGAACTTGGATGGGAAACACGAGGGTTGTTTGGAAAGTCTAAAGCAGTAGTGCTAGTTTCAGTTATATGAGCTGCATGCATGTATGTATGCCAGTGATTCAGTTTTAATAATTAACACTGCTGAATGTGTGTTTAATGTGTTAATGTACTTGCTTTTAAACAGCTTATGGCACTGGGCAAATCTGCCTACTAATACTACTGCTACTATTATTATTACAATTTACCATTGTTATTATTATTATTATTAATTTAAGACGCCCTATGGGTGCCTTTTGGTGCCCATGCAAACCTGTTTTATTTCTATGTAGCAGGTGGCACCATGTCTACACAAAGTCACGATTTTGCTAGTAACTAATTGAAGGAGTAGGGGTTGTTGGGGGAGGGGAGTGGAGGGGGTCTCATGGTCACATCGTCGGGGCCCGTGGAAGCCAACGAGGGCAGGGCCCGTGTCCGTGCAACAGGGAAGGCGCGAGAAGGTGATGATGGATACACACACACGTTTTCTCCATTATATGAAGACTATTATTATTATCATATGGTATTTTGTAATTTGTAATATGACATTATATTTACTAGAGATGTGAAAGATGAAACACGAAAAAGTAAAATGTTAAACAAAACAGGAAGCTATAAGAACTGATGTGGTTTTGCTTGTTCTTGGTTTACTTTCTTCTCTGTTGTTAACTCTTCGAGTTAATTGCTTGCATAAAATTGTAACCTTGATGAAGTTATTATGCAGGTGGTTACCAGGCGTGGAGAGTTTTAGAGAAATGGTGAATGTTGTATATATGTGTGGGGGCTTTCACTTGCATATTTTATAATATTTGTACAATAACTTTAGCTGATTTTGCAAAAGTGGGTATATTTGCAAAATGAATTGTCTACGAGTCATGTCTGTTGTCAATGCAGAATTTGTTAAGCAAAAAAATTTTACCAAATGGAAAAAGTTTTTTGAAGTTGTGAATATTGTGCTGGCTGCATGCAGCTGCCCATGTGCTTTACCTGCCTTCTGCATAGTAACTATTAGAAGTATAACCACGTGTGCAAAGTGGATATGTAACTAAATGTTATGTGTGAAATAAATTATTTCTATAGTATAATATTTTGTGGTGTTATGTTTACGTGTATTATGATATTGCATGGAAAGTTGTTGTAGTGAATGGGGAGAGGAAGGTGTTGAAAGTGAGGATAGGTAAAAAAAGTGTATGTGTGTGCAGATTACTATCTTATCATCCATTACTACATGTGAGTGATGATGTGACCAGCAAACATTCAGTTACTGTTGAATTTTGAAATATACGCTAAGTGTCCTGGCACCCGTGTGTCATCTGTTGATTTTGTTCTTGCCTGGATCAGTGAAGCCTAGCTATTCCACAACTTAAATGAAACTGATCTGATTCATTGCTAATTGTGTGCAAGCATATGATAATTAATTAGGCCTACAGTGTGTGGAAAAGGTTATCCCATTCCCATAATATTTTTGCCATGTTCTTTGGAACCACTTGGAATTTTGATGTGAAATTTCAGACACATACAAGTATTTACTGGTTCGTGCGCACATAAAATTGCCAAGTGACATTTCATTTATCGTTAACTGTGGCGAAGTTGTTGAAGTTTTTGGCAAGGTTATTGAATTTTGTGAGTACGTTCTCGAAGTGTACAATGTCCACTGCCAAGTGGATGCATTTAATTACTTAGTGACGGTTTTAACAGACTTGTGAATCGGTCCTTGCTGCCGGTTGTTCTAGATCACTTATGCTTGCCCATGATGGTAATGTTAACAGTAAATCCTTTTTACAGAAATTACCAATATATTGTAGTCAAGTAAATTAATCAGATTTAACTGTTTACAAAGTTTACGCCACTTTGACATCAACGTTCCTTGGTGTTTTCAGTAAGCACTAGTCAGTAGTAGTAGTATATTACAGTAATTAAGACTGTTACTGTTCAGTTTGCGAAAATCAAGGGTGCACTTGCCAAATTTCTCTGAGTTTGCAGTAGTTTAAAGACAATTCATATGCCACTTGGCATTTCTACAGTGTGAGTCAAAAACAAATCGCCCCCCTGAAATTTTCTGACATTTTTTCCCAAAGAGTTGGGAATTTTTAGTCCAAAGTTTGCACACCTATTATACGTTCCTATCTACGCTGGACTACAAATTTTTATTCATTTATCTGCAACTTTGACGAAGTTATGCCATAATAAGCACGACCACCATAATGTGCTCAAAATGTCCACCATCGACTGAAAAGCATGCTGGGTGGTCGCAGTTAATATGGTATAACTTCGTCATAGTTGGTGAAAATTGAATAAAAATTTGCATTCTAGCATACATATGAACGTTTAATAGGCGTGTAAAATTTGGTCTAAAATTCCTAATTGTTTGTATAAAATGCCAGCGTGCGTTTCGGCTGAATTTAGTTGAAAAATTCTCAACCGTTTTGGAAAAATTGCTACATGTCGGGGGATTTTTTTTGACTCACACTGTATATATCTATGAACAGACAATAAATGTGTGAAATTTCAGTGGAAAATTCCAAACCATTGTTTAGAAAGTGGCAAAAAAATTATGGATTACTTTTTCCACAATTTTTGTTTGGTTTTGTGCAGTAGACTTATGCTGCCTATACTTGTGAATTTTTAAGCATAAGCACATATTAAAAGTTTTCATGTCATATGGCGGGACCTATCGCATCATTAAATAAATAGACTGATACAAAGTCAAGTTCATATTAAGGCTGGTATTGACAATATAGATATTGAACATAGCACTCGTAGGCGTAGGAGAAGGGGGAGCATGCCTCCATCCCAAAAAATATTCGAGAAAAATATTTTTGTGGGCAATTATGTAAAATTCGGGCATTTTGTTAATTTTTCATGCATATATTTTCGGGCAAAAATGTCTTGCCCCCCAAAGTTGACTGAGCTCCTACACCTATGATAGCACTGCCTGCAGTGCATCTACAAAAACAGTCTTATAAAAGACATATATAAACCACCGACGTTATCCGGACGTCAGAACTCTGGTGTACAAAGTTGCAAACAAATGAGCAGCAGCCTGTCTGACTAGGTCCTAGGTCTCGAGTCCATGTCATCCGCATTGTTGCACAGGTTCGATCAGTGACCTGTTACTTATTTTCCGAGTAGCAAATTCAATTCAGAGTAGCAAATCACTGGGTTCGATGCATCATGCATCAAAAAGTCTGCGAGATGGCCTGGCGAATCAGCTGTCGAATCAGGAGATACAATCTACGGCAAATGGCGTTTAAGGCACTAAACTGACGTATTGTAGGCTTGCAAAAAAGTTTATCTTGCAGTCCCGCTGCGTGTCGAAAACATTTTCGGATAATAAATACAAATATTGAAATATCCAAGAGCAGGAATACAGTATACTGAAGCTGTCCAAATAAATACATGCTAAAACAGAACAAAGTGATGAAGGTTATCGGTTGGTAGCGGCGAGCTATACTGTCGGATGAGAAGACGCTACTCTACACGTGCAGTTGCAGCACGTTGTCGTAGACGGTGGCTTTAGATTCGACCACGTTGTTGTGTTCGGACATGAGGGTTCCATCGGTTCCATCACAGTCGTCGTCGTCGTCGTCGTATGGATAGAGTATGCTGTTGCTTTGCGGCCCGAGACCGCTGCGACTGGTCAGTGGTGTTACGGTGATGACCGATTCGCGCCCCAACTCTCGTCTGACCGGTCGTCCGTCGCTGGACTTACCTCTCAGCGCGCTTGCTGGCGACATGAAGGCTGCTTCGGGCGACGACGTCAAAGTACCGGCTTTACGCTGTCCGTCTCCCCGCCAGTCGACGTTGGTCAGCGGCCGGACGCGACACACGGCCGTCACCGGTCTGACGGGCACCTGAAACTGCGACGATCTGCCGCCCACCGCCGCGGATACTTGCGGCGGTATTGTCGTGTATTGGTGTTGATGAACGTTCGGCGTCGGATGACCTGGCGGGGTAGTACTCGTTGATGACGACGACGACGAAGTCGGGCAGCTTGACGACGTCTGACTTTCGCTGTCGTCGACGTCCACGGCCGTCATCCGTGACAACCTCGGCCTGCGCTCACTGGATGACTTCGTCGACGTCGAAGATTTTCTGGCGCCGATCACTGGACGAGTTGCCGGCGAGTCCGCCAGCAGTCCGCGCGCTTCCTCGTGTTTGCTGACCAATTGACGCACATCTAGAACTTGAATCTGCTCGAACTGCCAATCAATCAACTGTCTTAGTACAGTATTCCTTGGCCTAGCAACAAATAGCAGTTTGAGTTTGACGCAACGTACTGGATCAGTTATACGGGAAAAGCTCTCATCTTCAAATCTACTAATGTACAATTTACAAACAGCATGGGTTCACGTTAACACAGGACTTTGTTCAACGAAAACGTTAGGCTTACCAATATAAGTAACAATTAACTATTAGTAGTGCTGAATAAGTAAAATTTAAAAAAGTAGCGCCATGCAGTGTCGTTCATCGGACTTAATACATTTGTGCGTAGCACTTACGACGCGCTCATCGCGTCGTGATAATTATTTATAGGCCTAGGTTGCTCGGTGGTGTACCGGTTAGGGCGTCGGACTCGACTCCTCCGGGGCATTGCCGGGTAGCCTAGATCAACTCAGCCTTCCATCCCTGCGGGGTAAATAAATCGAGTACCAGCTTACTGCATGGCAGGGGTCAAGGCGGGGCGCGTTCACTTGCGTCGGGCGGCAGGTATAAAACTGTGATTCCATATGGCAGGTGACGCCCCGTAGCTCTAGGACGGGTATCTCGTAGGGCTTTATTCGGCTTTAACCTTTTAACCTTTAATCGGTTTAAAATTATGTGTATCCCGGTATACAAAAGGAGACAATAAGTCGACTAACTTTCTGTTCAGTGAGTCCAGGTTGACGGTTGCGCGTGACGGCGTTGATGACGAAGTACGCGTGGATGCAGAATATGACGCATATCAGCATGAGGCAGCAGCCGCAGCCGAGCATCACAGAGCCCCACGACTGATACAACCTGACACATTTCAGCCAACCGCGGCTAAACTAGAAACGGATCGGTTATCACCAGCTGGATCGTTATTTCTACAACAGCGGTCACTGTGTCATAATACTGTTCTAAAGCTGTAGGCAAGATTCCGCAAGAATGGTTTTAAATAAGTCGCAACTTGCAAGTCTGGATAGGCATGGGCCTACACATACTAAGTGGTCCAATAGAAAGTACGGCAAGCCGCTGCGTCACTGCGTGTTTGGCGTAACTTCAACAAAGAGGCATTGAGTTGACGGTTGACCGATGTTCAACGATTCTACAGGTAGGCCTACCCTATAAAATAAAGTTTCGGAATACAAGACCCAGGGCCAGTATTCACGTATAGTGTAGCGAAGAGTTTGAGTTGTGATCGAATCTTTAATGATCTGTAATATCACTAATACAAATGTAGTAATGAGTATCAGTGAAAGAATTTTGAAACTTTGCAAGTAGCCTATTTGTTGAAATTATGAAGTTATGAATTTTGATTTTGATGGCGGGGGGCGGGGATAGCCGAGTGGTAGCATCTCGGACTTCAAAGCAAGAGGGCCCGGGTTCGATTCCCGGTGGGGGCAGAAAGTTTAGTGATGGAACTTTTAAATATTTACCATTCGTTGAGTTGCTCCTTTGTTGAAATTAAACGTTTGTATGTTGTTTCTGTTTGTATTAATTAAGTTACGGCATTGTTGGTATAGCCTGGCGCTCGTGTTAACGTATTATAGC
>Ga0209781_1000358_pt1 | contig 11613 bp, 3 predicted proteins | sample WorMetHERISLAND1_3_FD_187386 | JGI IMG/M metagenome (GOLD analysis project Ga0209781, IMG submission 187386) | Marine gutless worms symbiont microbial communities from Max Planck institute for Marine Microbiology, Germany - Olavius albidus HERON... | ecosystem: Host-associated > Annelida >...
CCCCCCCAAATACGTCCCAGCGTCTGACCCCCTAGTTCTTTTTGGCTAATTCCCACACTGACTGTGTCCGTCAACACAATGACTCTTGATCTATTACAGATATCATCACGAAATTTTCAGGGCATCATCCTATGGTCTAAAGGGCGGACAAATTCGAAAATGGCTATATACAGTAAGAAGATAGGTGGCCATATTGGGTTCAGCTGGGGCTTTAAGGTAGATAACAAATTAACAATGCCTTCTGTAGATTAGTGTAGAAAGTTGCACAGTATTATCTGCTTTAATTAATGTTAGCTAGTAAGTTAGCTTGACAACTTAAAAGTGAAATAATCTGGGCTACAAACTACTTACATGTATGTGGCATGTACGATGTTGATTTAGTTTTCGACAGCACTGACGTCCGTCGCTACAGACAACGACCCATTCGCGTGAATCAACAAAACGATAATGAGTATTTTGCAAATTTGTTCTTTGTACTTTACTACATATTTAATCAGTTTCGGGCTTCCACAATAAGACTGTTTAAACATGATTTATTAGATGTCTTTGTTACCATATTTCATCTTACCATTTTTGGTACGTTATGCTTATGCAATGTTCCCCTAACTGTTTTTCTGCTATTCATGATGTAGAGTGTACGCATTCTGACTGCCATTGCCATTATTTCATTTATGCCCAGATGGGCCAGATGACCCACAAGTTTTTAAAATCTATTTTGCATTCATCTGACTTTAATTTAATCATTATTCAATCAGAGAACGCTGTGCAAGACATTCTTCTGCTAGTCTCTGCTAGTCAACACTCTTAACACTGAATTTCTTCAAACTGGGCTCGGGCAACAACTATAGAGAAGACATTCTATACTGGAAATCTTGGTTTTATATTTGGTGAAAACCTCACTTTCTAAATCTCGACAATGGCATGCATCTGTTAAACGAATTCATGCAAGCAATTGTGATGCTTTATGTAAGCCTATACATCAGAACTGGTAAAGCTAGCTTATTTAGTCCATGCTGTTTTTTTGCATGGATGTTGTGGTTGCAGAATCTACATGTGCATCTGCATCTGAAACTGTCGCAAGCTGTTGTCATCACTGACAGATCGGTACAATAGCCTACCTGCTGGCGTCCAGTGCATGTGAAGACAGTCTTAACACGTTGCTGTAGCTGATACAAAACGACTATACTTGCGACCGTCGCTCGTCGTACGCTCGTCGTGCGCCGTCGCATTCGATCGTTAGTTCGTTACGATGTGGAAATCCTCTTGTCCACTCTTGTTTTACATGTATCAATAATGCCCAATATACACCGCCGACGCCGACGCGACTCAACTCGACAGTTGCGTCGCGTCGGCGGTGTGTATTGGGCTTAATGAATCGGAATAAATAGCATCCCAGTTACTCGGTTCGGCTTCCTATCGTACCCGTATCGTAGCCAGTTGTATAGTGAAGATGACAGTCGTTTAGCTCTGCAGTTACTGAGTATAGGCCTAATATTGCATAAGGTAGGCCCAAGAATTACAAATAATACACATAATCTCTATGGGTACCGTTATGTGGCCAAAATCAACACAGTTTATCGAGGCATTGATTGCTAAACAGTATTGATAAATCTAGTAAACTCGCTTGCTATTTTCTATCATTTTATTCAAAATTCTCTCAGTTTATCTTGCTGGTATAATGACTGAGTCGACCAGTGGGCCACATATGTGATGACACCCAATAGTCGTATATCCTGTGTTAAGGAGCGATCACAAGTAAAATAAAACGTGCAATAAAACATAAAACAATACTGCAAGACTTGCACAACTGTTGCACAATTGTTGCCGCCCTCATTAGCATTTTGTTTTAGCTTGCAGCCAATGACGGCATACCGTCCAGGACTGGACGGTACGCCGTCATTGGCTGCAAGCTAAAACAAAATGCTAACGAGGGCTGCAACAGTTGTGCAAGTCTTGCAGGATTTGTTTTATGTTTTATTGCATGTTTTATTTTACTTGTGATCGCTCCTTAAGTTTTATTGGGTAGGCATATATAACTCCTGTCTGTCTTGGGACCATGTTAGCGCGTCATACTTAAGGGGCGTTCACATTGAGTACGACGTCGTACGTCCCTGCGCATCGGACGTCGAACGACGTCGTACGCAATGTGATGTGAACGCCCCTTTACTTCCCTAATGCGACATAACTTATAGTCTAGTCTACAATTGAAACCAGAACAAATCAGTGGAACAGTAAGGCTCCCGGATAACCTATACTGTGTTGGTGGAGACATTAAACCGTGCTCAATCAATCAAGGTGTTTGAAGGCTGATCGATTGACAACAGTGGTTACATTTACGTATACAATGGCTGCGATGACCATGTTGGTTAGTTTTCTGCGATTTATTTGATTTATTTAGCATGAACGAATACCCTATTCCGCGATGTGTAAAACTTAGTCGACGTGTAATTACTATTAATAATGTTGATGCTTGTATTTATCATTATCATTAGGCTGAATTGTTGATAACATTTACGCCGTAGAGACAGACAGTATAGGCCTACTGTAGACTGTAGTGTGTGGTCTTATCGTTTGCACTGCAGCCAGTTGATCGCGTTATTACCGACGATTGGTAGAACCATATAATGTAATAAATGTCAGGAAAACAATAAAAAACGTTAAAAGGCGTTTTTATGGATAAATAAAAGAAGTCTGTAAACGCAAATAACATTTGTTATCCTGTTCATACTTATTTTTGACGTATTAACTAAATCCATAAATAGTTGACATTAACTGAATGGTAGAAAATATATTAATTAATGGTGCTGCGTGACTCGAGTGTGTGGTATGACGCTAAAAGTAAGTAAATCTAAATGCAGAATCCGCCATTAGACCCCTATAAATGATCTTTTTTCGTTAAAACTATTTCTAGAGTCGCAAGATCGCCAGGAAATCTTGTTCACAGTGTTAGTGTGATTGTTTTGATGCACCACAACTACAGAACTCGACAACTAAGCATCTTGTGCCAGTGCCATCGGGCAAGGTCTGCACTGCAGCGCATTGGCCCCGGCCAGTTTTGAAGTAAGTAAACTTGGATTCTATAGTGCATCGCCTCCAATGCGCTGAACCGATGACGAAGCGGTTTAACGTTTAACTTTGATCACAGATGTCGTGAAGTCAAAACCATGAGGGACAGCAACAGCAGTAGAATCGTGGTTGACTTTTTAGCCTTAGGCGTCCCGATTTCTTTTTAGGACTAGGCCTGTATTCTCGACGCCGATGATTGGCGCGTTACACAGTCCGTTTAGTCTATAGTTGAAGCAGATCAACCACGGAAATTACTTCGTGACGAAAGTCGTCGTCGTTTGTTGCATACTTGAATTCAGCTGACAGCCTGTTAACACTGTTCCAAGGTCTGGGAGGAACAACAGATAGGAAAGCTGTGCTGTCGCAAAGATGACCGCGCAATGCATCCCATGTATGGGTGCCCTGAAAATTTTCGGGACTCCCTGACTATGCCCACGGCTACTCTGACCAACATTTATTTTCTATGGGCTTTTGTTCTGATTCACCCTATGAATGTGCGTACAAAATTTAAAGTCCGTAGCTTTACCGATCCTGAGATAATAGGGGGTACCCAAAAATTTGGGAAGTCCCTGGATATGCCCAGTGCCCAAGCTCCCTCTTGTCCAAAATTGTTAATGGGCTTTAGTTCGGATGCATCCTATGAGTGTACCTGCAAAATTAGAAGTCCGTAGCTTTACCTGTTCCTGAGTTAATAAGGGGTACCCCAAAATTGGGGCTGTCCCTGGCTATGCCCACACAACAGGAGACCGTAGGGGGTCGGGGATGGTACCGTTCGAAAGAGCGTTGGTGAGTTTCTATAGGCCGTCCATAGTAACTTTTCCTATATCTTTATGCGTTTAAGAGATATTACCACTTTTGTTCTCCAGAACGCCAGTTTTTCCTACCCCACCTCCCCAAAAATTTCTCCATGCTTCCCTGGGAGTAGGTGGATCGCCTTTTGGCTGCAAAGAGCGAAGGTGTTGGACTAATTGTCTGTGCAATTAGTTTCCAAGATTTCCAACCTTTGTGATCACAAATCACTAACGTCACAGACGGACGGACGGACGGACGACATGCGATCGCAAGACCGCGCATTTGCACTAAAGTGCATTGCCCTGTAAAAATGCTGCGCGGTGTTGGTGCTGGCTATAAAATTCCCAGATATTATAAACCGAGCACAGAGATTTGGCAGGTTGAGGCGAGCTGATCAGCTGAATGATTATACATGTGCCAAACAGTTAGACACCGGCGCATCACCTCCCGCAGGGGCAACATTAATATCGAGTTGGAATGTTGGAATAGTTCACTGCGAGTAATGTACAAATACTGTAAAAGGCGATGTCCGCTCGTTCCAACATGAGATTCTTGCATACAGATGAAACCAATCGCCGGCGGCAATGACAACACTGCCAAGTGGCAACCTATGAATGTGTATAGGCCTACGCCATCAGTCGTCATACGCCGGCCGATCACGGCTATATAGGCCTATTCATAAATTGCATGGCAGCATATTACACCACTTAAACCATTTTTGTCCCGTTTAGTTAAGTTTAAATTTAACGCGTTAGTATTGCACCTCAATTCGACCAAGTAGGCACCCATTCAGGATGAACATTTTAAGGAACCGAACTATGTTGCCAGATGTCAGCGATCTGTCGACTCGTTGAATGCACCGAAAGGCTGCAATAAAACGGCTTGTGAGATCGAAGCTACGAGTGCCACAGTCTACAAGAAAGCTGTGCTATCGCAAAGATGACCGCGCAAAGCGCCTCATATATGGGTGCCCTGAAAATTTTCGGGACTCCCTGGCTATGCCCACGGCTACTTTTCCCAAAATTTTTCATGGGCTTTTGTTCTGATTCATTCTATGAATGTGCGTACAAAATTTAAAGTCCGTAGCTTTACCCAATCCTGAGATAATAGTGGTACCCAATAAATTTGGGCACTGGGCAGTCCCTGGATATTCCCACGCTCCCTCTTCTCAAAAATTTTTAATGGGCTTTAGTTCGGATGCATCCTATGAATGCACCTGCCAAATTAGAAGTAAGTATAGCTTTACATGTTCCTCAGTTAATAGGGGGTACCCAAAAATTGGAGGGGTCCCTGGCTATGCCCACACAAGGGGAGGCCGTAGGGGGTCGGGGATGGTACCGTTCGAAAGAGCGTTGGTGAGTTTCTATAGGCCGTCCATAGTAACTTTTCCACTATCTTTAGGCCTACATGTTTCAGATATATTGTCGCTTTTGTTCTCCAGAACGCCACTTTTTCCCTACCGCACCTCTAGTCTCCCCAAAATTTATCCACATTCCCCTGGGAGTAGGCGGATGGTCTTTGGGCTACCAAGAGCGAAGGTGTTGCACTAATTATCTGTGCAATTAGTTTCTAAGATTTTCAACCTATGTGATCACAAATCACCAACGTCACAGACAGACGGACGGACAGACAGACGGACGACATGCGATCCCAAGACCGCGCTTTGCACTAAAGTGCATTGCGTGGTAATAAATATGTTTATTTATAGACTGTGACGAGTGCCATTTACAAAATAAATTTATCAAAACAGTGTTACCTTAACCAGTAAATGTAAATGTTCATATTATTAGGGAGCTTGTCAATTTGCCTCCAGATAAAATCCCCCCAATAAATTATGGCATGCAATAAATTATGTCTAAAGAAGGACAGACGACGACTGCGGACAGTGTCTGATCGAATGGCTGCCCAGTGCCCAGTGCGGGGGTGTATGTCGCTACAGGCGCCATGCCAGAATTGAGTGCGCCAGATCAAGATTCGATGTGAAAATAGCTCATGAACCAAGGTCATCGATTTTGATACCAATCGAAAGCACATATACATATTCCTGTTAGTGATCAATAGCAACTTGGACCCTGTCTTGCACCGTTTCAGAGATACGGCGGCTTAAATGTCGAAAATCGACAATTTTCCATACCCCACTCCTATTCCGGTTAAAATTTGGGGATGTTCCCGTTGGAGTAGATCCGTCTTGTTGGGGTCTGCAGAGAGTGAAATGGTTAGGCTAATCAGCTGTGAAATTATTTTCGCAGAATTCCAACCTATATGATCATGATACCTCAACGTTACAGACGGACGGACGGACAGACGGACAGACAACTTGCCTTGGCAATACCGCGCTCCGCTACGCTTCGCGCGGTAAAAATTGCCATTAACTTCGATATTACATGTATAGTCACGGTAGTCCAAATATATAGATCAGTTTTATGGGCTCCAAATGTTGGGGTCATGGCCTCCGTTGTAGCGACCCTCCGCATGTTCGTATGGTAGGCATATGACGCCGTTAACCACAGGCACATTGGCTGCGATTGGTCGTGGCCATAACCGTTAATAGGATCACACTGGCAAGCTGCGATGCCAGCCGACAGCGACAGGTCTATAGTTGACGTCGTCGAGCATACCACCCAGGTCGTTGTTGGCAACGCTTCAGTTAGTAATGATGCGTCTCGACGTGACAACACGCAATCTCGGCGGCATTTCGCAACTGTCGCATCCGCGGAATATCGGCTTCTGCAGCTAGGAACATCGCCGTCCACATGAGGCAAGCACATTACTCCAATTTAATACTAATATGTTTTATTTCGAAGAGTGTAGCATCAAGTTAACAGACAGTAAAATAGGAGTTAATGCTGGTCGCGAAATGTACTTCTGTACCTCAGAAAACCAGGAGTGGGGAATACGAAATAAAGTTATTTGTAATAATAATTGTTTGGGTTAAGCTTATACGTACTCACTGACTCACTGGGTAAAATTACTAGCAGCCATCTATTTTTAAATGATAAATTTAAGTTACGTTACTATTTTATATTATATATTATCTTATTCTGCTCGGAAAATCACCAGCTTACAGTTTTAGTTGCCTCAGATTTGTGTACAGAAGAGGCATATTAAGTGGCACAAAAGTATAGAATAATAATATAATTATAATAATATATGTGCAAAATAAACTCGGAATATTGAAACATTCTCCAAAAGTAAAAAAAAGTTATAGTGTGTATTGTTGTACTCTGTTAGTTAAAAAGGCCACTTTAAAAAGCTGACTGACTGGCTGACTTGTTGATTTTCTATGACAAATATCAGCCCCATGCGAACGTCATGCTTTATATCATAATGATGGATGCTGTGTTGCCTTTTAAGGCTGTACATTAATCTCGTGTTTTGACGTATTGTGACAAGGTTGTTTCGTACAACGCGTGACTTCATCGCCTTGCGCGCTGACGGGATCAGGCTGTACATTACGTTTCGACAAAGAAAGTACCGTACATAGAAGATGGAGCAGGAAAACGCGACCCGATCACAGCGACTGCGCGACGAAGATTTCGACGTTCGTGGAGCGCGAAACATAAGCAAACTCGAGAAACTGGAGTCGGAGCAGACTCAGACGACAACCAGCAGATCAGTAACCACTAACGGCGCCACACAGTACACCAACCGCGACGACTCGATGCCGCAGTCGCAGTCGTCCGAAATTCTCATCGACGACGTTTTCGAACAGCGGACGACACCCGCAATTGCTGACGAGACCGACGACTGGCGCTCACGAAAGACGGTGCAGCGCTCGGACGTAGTAGAGCAGCGCTCCGATACGCAGGCGCAACGCTACGGCGCCGAGGAGCGTCGCTCTGGAGCTGCCGAGTATCGCTCCGACGCGAAAGAGCAGAAATACTCAGCGGCGCCGCTAAGCCGCCGTGAGAGGAACGTCGCTGCCGCTGTGATGGCGTACCGCATGGCCCATTTACCAGATGACATCGAGCTCGGTCAGGTGACGAAGCGATCGAAGGTTGTCAGCACGGACAGTCAGACGAAGTCGCGCGGCGGACTGAGAGGGTTGGGAGACACGGCCGACATGATCGTCGACGATACGATGGAGCAGGCAATCGAGGCGCTGTACGGAAAGAAAAGACGCCGAAAGATGGTCAGAGATGTGAAGACCTCATCGTCCGGTGAAACGAGGTCGCTCGACAGACGCGCCAGGACGACAGCAGCCGTAGACGAGCGAGCGCATGCCGGTTATGACACGATGCTGTCGGAGAACAGGGCACTCGGTCGAACAGTCAACGAAACCATGTCGAGGGACGAGAGCAGGAAGAAGGCAGTTTCGTATCTGAGAGCAGAAAAGGACGACGAAGACGTCGAGGAAGACGTCGATCTGCGTAGACCGGCCAGCGCTGACGGCCGTCTCACTAACCGCGTCGACTACACGGTACGCAAGCGGGCACAAGGGGCTCATCGACTGCAACACACAGCGCCGTCTAGACCCCGCCACCAGGCCACCTACATGTCACCAACTACATCGCATTACCAGCGTCGGATCAATCTGATGACTGCCCAGCAAGTGGGCGGTTACTCGTCCGAGACGGAGCTGAGGCAGTCTTCCAGGAGAGCGGACCAGCGGCGACACTTCAGCGGCGACGATTCCGACTTCTCGACGACCGTCGAGATCAGGAATCCGCGTCCCGCGCAGCTGCGGATCGAAAACGGCGGTGGCGGCGGTTACACTTCTGACGACAGCGAGAGCTGGAACCTGCCGAACTCGTCGCACAGCCGAGCTCCCACGCTGACCAAGGGAATGGTGACGAAAATCCTCCACGGCAATCGTCCGCAGCCTCAGACGACGGAGACGTTGTACACTGAGGTTCGTCGTCCCGAAGTTCAGTCGGCGACATCACCGGTACAGTTTACTGCATCGCCGCCATCCAGTTTCAAAGTCATGTCCTATCCTACGGTCCACCGCGACGGTCAGCTCTCAGCCGTCATTCCAGTCTGGACTGAGACCGGGTCCAGATCGTCGTACCGACCGTCGGCAGTCGACGAAAATTTCCTGCTGCGGCAGGCACCGGCTTATCAGTCGAGGTTCGACGGCGCGCAGTACTTCGCCCGGGCGTGCGGAACCGGCCGCAGTACACCTGCCAGCATCCAGGCGATGGTCGAGACGGACGACTGGCAGCCGTCGTCGTACACCGCCTTCAGCAACGAGCCGATCATCGTCACCAATCTGGATGACGACTACGCCACGAACGCCATGTCGATGCGGCGGACGCAGAGCCTCTTCGCTCTGGATGCAGCGAGTCCGGTCGGCATCGGCACCGGTCGCAGTCAAACACCGGCCTACTCGTCGCGACCCGACATAAGAATGACTAACCGGCAGGTGCTGAATCTATACCTGTTCAACAAGGTAGCGTCCGGTGATACAGGTAGGACGCCCGAGCTGGAGACGATGACGAGCACGATGATTTTCGACGACGAGGCGCATCGCACCGCGATGCGAAACCAACAGACGCAGACGACGATTTCGCCGGCCGCCGCACGCCGCGAGAATGTTCCTCTGAAACAGGCGAAACGGCGAAAGCCGACACCATCTCGCGTGACCGAAGAGACGGTGATCGTGAAGCCGAGTATTACTGAGACAATAGAAACGGAAATGGTCGGCGACGTGTTCGCAGATAGACGTCGAGTATCGCCTCAGGAGCCCGCACCTCCCACCGTTTCGGCCACTAGGTCCAGTCACGCTGGCGTGGAATTACATCAAGAAGAACCGGAAGAAGAGGAGATTCTTGAAACGACTGTGGTCGAAGAAAAGGAACAGCGAATAGAGATGACGATCCGCGAGGATTTAGAGTTCAGTCTGCAGCGATCGAGAGGAACTGCGGGCAAGGCTGTCACCGGATCGACTGACGAAGGCAGAGTGGAACCGTGGTGGATTCCGGATACGTTTGAAGCGTTCGTCGAACGAAAACGACAGAAGACCACGCAGACCAAAGACACAGAAAACAAGGACGACCACTCCAAGAGAATCGATATCGAAAATAGCGCACGTATTACGCAGGAGGGCACATATCACGACGCTTCCGAAAGCCAGAACTTCCAGAACAGTTCCTACAACGAAACGGATTCCCATAACCAAAGCACCAGGCGAAATCGGAGAGCAGATGCTGGCGGAAATATCCGAATTCCGATATTTCTCGAGGGTCGCTATCAATCGCCGCTGCACGGAATGACTTCGCCGTCTTCGAATCTTGTCCGCTCGAAAATGACGACGCACAGCGAACCGGACATGGATCGAAGAAACCAGTACTACATGGCGAAACGCGACAAATATTACGGCAGTTTGTTCGACGATTCGCGCCGCAAGCCGCTGATTACGGACAGCCGGAACAATGAAAGTTCTTTGCCGGTCGCGTCGTCACGTACTAAAAAGCGACAGCAAACGTCGTCTGGCGACGTTCCAGAATTTCGTCTGGAAGTGGCTGTCGACGATGAAGCATCTGATAAGTCCAACGCGGTGGCAGAAGAACCGCGTTCCTCCCAGAGACGTTACGTGTCGTCCTATTCGCACTACATTTCACCGCCGATCAGCTCCGGCGATAATGTGCCACCAGTCGCAGACGACGACTACCTCACACGCTCTCGCGGCCACTCCAGTCATCAGCCGATGACCGATACAGTCTTCCCGACGTCGAAGATCATCAGTCTGCCTCGCGTCGAGCTCAAAGGCGGTGGGACGCATGGAACTGACGACGATCAACTTCCAGCAAGTCTGGACCACTTTGATCGCGTCTTGACGGAAATCGAGGACGAGCTTCCACCACCACCGTTGCCGCCTCCACTCCCACCTGCCAGCAACCAGGCACGGAACACTTCCAGCCAGCCGTCGCTAATTGCACCACGGAGTTACTATGTCATAAAATCATCCTCAAAACTGTCCGCAGACACGCCTCCGATGCACAAGACGTCCAAACCCCCGCCTCCCGAAAAATCGTGGAAGCGCGGCGGCCATTTGCCGGCAAAGTCCGGAAGACTCTATTCGTCGCAAGAACGACCAGCAGACTCGACCGCCAGCAGCGCCGAAAAGCAAAGAAGTACCGCATCGAAGTCGGAGAGCCAGTCTACCGGTTCGAAAGCTACAGACAAAGAAATATCCGCCGCTTCCAGTTCGAGCGGATCAGCTGGCAGACTGCAGCAACAAGCCGGGTCAGACTTCCGTCGCGAGCTGGGTGATGGCAGCTACATCAGCTTATCGCTGACAGAACCCGTTCAGCGCGAAGAACGTCGACGGATTGAGGTGGTGACCAAAGGGCAGAAGGCTGAACCAGACGGGTTCACGTACGGCTGGGCAAGTCAGGAGCAGAAGAAGCGAAAACAGTCTTCACAGCCTGGTAGCTACCAGCTGCGTCACAGCCGCAGCCCGGCAGAAGACTACGACATGGCGGCAACCGCTTTGTGACAATTTATAACACTAATACTAATGTACAACATCCGCAAACTCATTTTCATTCCCTCTGCAGTGTTATTGACGTGCGTATCGATAGACTACACTTGTTGAGTGGACGCGCTGCCAGGAACGCTTACAAAATAATAATTGAAATTTTGTACAGAACTGTTATGTGAAGAAAACTATTTGAATTTTTACTCTACCACCTGTTGTTGTTAATAATCCATTGAACGATATCTGGAATAGCATACCAGTAGTAGACATTTTCGCCGTTTTATATGCTACTGTAAGCCAGCGGCGGATCCATGATTTGCCAGGGGGGGGGG
>Ga0209781_1000359_pt1 | contig 11582 bp, 8 predicted proteins | sample WorMetHERISLAND1_3_FD_187386 | JGI IMG/M metagenome (GOLD analysis project Ga0209781, IMG submission 187386) | Marine gutless worms symbiont microbial communities from Max Planck institute for Marine Microbiology, Germany - Olavius albidus HERON... | ecosystem: Host-associated > Annelida >...
CACCACGTGTCACAAATTAAGAGATGATAGAGCAGAGGTAAATCCAGTTTAATAATGTCAATCACAAGCAGCATTCTATGAGGACGTCTGTCTCGGCCTACGTTCCTCAGTCGACTCCCCGGCTCCCTGCAGCCGCAGCCTCCGCGTCCTTCTATCCTAGAGTCCACTCGCTAGGCTGCAACTACGGGAAGCCGAGACTGCCTACTCTATGACAACAATATAAATCTCATTATCCAAGCACAGACTGTTGCTACGTTTCGGACCTTTTGTGATAGGCCAACTTGGGTTTAGCGCAAGAAATCCGGTAAAGTCTGGTGAACTAAACATGCAATCACAATGCTGCTGAGTGTGCCAGGAATTTTCCAGGAATTTTTTTTTCATGACAACAGATTGGTTTCCAGGGTATTTTCAAAGGTTGGTCAATAGTCATACAATAATCTGGTCTGATATATCTACATAATAAAAGGCGATATGTCTGTCTGCTTGTTTGTCTGTCTGTTGCCGATGGCCGGCCAAACAGCTGGGCCGATCAAGACCAAACTTGGCATAGGGACTCATGTTGACTCAGGGAGTGTTTTAGTCAAGGTCAAGGTCATTTGGCGTCACCTGGTGAATGCTAATAAAACTTCTTATAGAGGCCTGCAAGGGCCGAGAGAATTCGAGCGCGAAGTGCGACAGTTTGTTCCTGCCAGAGGACGGGTACTTACAGCTAGTTTTACATAAAAGTAAATTTGAGTACTTACATGGACCTTCAAAACTCGAGAGCATTCAAGATTTTATAGGAAAAACCTTTTCTAGCACTTTCCTGGCCTTGAAAAATCAGAAAAAAAATTTCCGGAACTTTTCATAACCGGGAACGCTGATTACAAAAACACAAAATGTTACTGCAGCACACAACCTCATACTCATATTTGACAAACGCCACATGATCAGAAGATGTGAAAATAGGAACACATGGACACTGGACAATCAGGTGTCACAAGTACGAACAACATTACATGATGTAGTTGCCTTGTGACTAAGTCTTTTATGCAAAGTCACACCATAAAATGCACGTTGCACAACCACCATTCTACTAAAAAATTCTGCACAAAGATGCAAGTTATCATTAGCAAATGGCACAAATTAAGTCAAAACACTGCATGATAGATCTTGCTACCGGTAACTTTCAGACAGTAACAATTTAATTATTAACTGTTCAATGCACTGCTGTTGGCTGGACAACAGGAGGGAAAAAAAGTCCGGCAAGACTTCCTTATCGGAACACCGCCTGTATTAACAAGTGTGCTGCTTATTCAGTGAATACAGGTGTTGTTCCGATACGGTAGTCTTTCCAAAAGTCATGCCTCAACAACTAAGTTCAGTTGTTTGCAGTTTTCAGGACATGGCCAAATCTGTACTAACTCGTAAAAATTGGAAGTCGAAGTAATTTCGGATTTTAATAACCACCAAACTAAATAAAAGCTCTAGCAGCCAGCAGTCTACATGTTGTTATAAATACTGTCAAACTTCTAATAAATGCCAGGTCTCAAATAAATGCCAGACTCTAGCTATAACACTTGCTATAGCGCTGCTTACATGGGCCAGCCTCAAGACCAGCAGCGCTTTACAACAGCGGCGTAGCTGGCCCGAGGCGGGTCCAGGGGTCCGGATCCCTCTGAGCTGCCCAGTGGGGTCAATACAAAATGTAAAAATCCGCTGAGAATTTTTTTGTACATGGGGTGGGGGCTAGACAGCTCATGATGACCCCCCTTGAACCATCAAACCCGCCTACGCCACTGTTTACAATCTCGGAATTGGTAGCTGATTGGCATGAGCTGATGACACTGCGGCGCATTATACGGCCATTCACTGCCTCAACCCGTAGCCCATAAGCTACTACTCATTTCCTGTCAACTGAGGGTAGGAGGCTGAGTTGGACTGAATATCAACCAGATACCCAGTACTAGATAGCAAGTCAACACAAAAAAAGGAAGTGAATTAAAAGATCAATAAGTGCTGATAGAGATAATCCAACATTTAGGCCACGTTGCACCAATGAGGTTCATGATCTCGGTTCAGCTGAACCTAGTTCATTGGTGATTGGAGATTTGAGTTCAAGTAGCATTACATTCACCTGATGGTGGATCAGCTGATCCACGGTTTGAACCGTGGTTATATACGAGATCAACGCTGACTGGTTACAAGCACACCACGCCCACTGACGTCACACGGAAGGTACATGTACTTTTTTGCTGTAATTTTGGTCGCATAATTTGCTCTGTTTTTGATAAAAAAAGTTGTACTGAAAAAGTTGTATTGAATAGGCTGAATTTCGTGCACGAAGTCGAGATCATGTTTTACATAAAGCCCCTAGATCATATATTTAATCTATGTTGCTGGGTGTCATGACTCATGGTTACCTTGACAACGGCGCAGGAATGCAAATGCAATGGATGCAACAAGCCTCAAGACCACTTCACAAATAAATGTATAGCAAACGTAACATATCCAGATCACAAGCATAATTAGCATTATTTTTTCACTAGTGCGTAAAGGCGACTTGAACCGAGATCAAAATTTGATCCCAGCTTATCCGGCAGTTCAAAGTTAAACCGAGTTCAAGACGAATTTTGATCTGAATGGCGGTGGTGCAACGGAAATTATGGCTGAACTGATATCAAAGTCAACTTTGAACTCGGATCAAGTTTGAACGTCATTGGTGCAACACGCCCTTATTTAGCTAACCAAGTAGATATAAATGCCGAGAAGTAACATGAGGAATTAAATTAACAACTGCCCTCGTAATATAACATGTAAAATAGTCAGTGGCCAATAGCTTGAGGCCAGTGTTCTAATTAATGCTGTGTTTCCATTAAATGCTGGGGTTCCGAGAATGTGTTCAACTAAATGCCTCCAGAATTTATTAAAAGCTTTATGGTAATCACAATCTACAGTACATAATACGGTGCGATCTGCAATCACTGCAGTTACATCTGATGATGAAATACTTAACAAACGAAAGAAATTGCAGTCACCCAAGAGAACACAATTGCCACATACCAACATGATTTTGCAGCGGCTTGTACAATTAGTTCCTAACTTCTAACGTTATTATTTCATTTGCCAATATGCCACTGGCATATCTTTGTTCATTCTGTTTCTTTTTCGTTGTATAAATGAGAACCTAAAAGTTCAAGGACAAGTACCTGCATCATAGGCGTCGGAACCACGGGGGCAACAGGGGCACTCGCCCCCGCAATGTTGATTTCGTTCCGACGCCACTGCCCTGCATTATGTTACATGTAAAATGGAACTGAAGCGAACACATAGCTCTTAATAGCACTCCCATGACAGAGCTACTGGACGTCACCTGCCATATAGGACCACACAGCTAGCCGATACAAGCAAACGTGCCCCACCCTAACCCCAGCCCACAGGCAAGTACTCAATTTACCTAACCCAGAGGGATGGCAGGCTGAGTTGACCTAGGCTACCCGGCAATGCAATGGCCGTAAGTCGAACTGGCGACCTCTCGATCACAAGTCTGATGCCGTAACCACTGCAGTAGGCGATATCGCATGCACACTACACATTGTAGTCTGAGGTCGCAGGAGACAGTTACTTAAGTATTTACACCCCCAGTAAAATGCAACACCAAAAAGTCCACAATCATAGTATATATTCCTAATTCATGCAAAATGCATTTCACTGTATCATCAGACCAGGGTTCCCATTCTTTTACTGACAAAAAAGTCCAGGACTTTTCCAGGACCCCCATGAAAAATTTTCGAGGACCTTTTCGGAGCCCACGAATGCTTAAATATAAAGAAAAAAAAACCCTTCCCTCTCCTCCTGACCCCTGTAGTCCCTCCCTTCCCCTTCCCCTAGAAGTAAGACCCTTTAAATCCAGCTAGGGGATCTGGGGGAGCACTATGAGCTCTCCCATCGTGTGGTTGTGGTCTGGGGCGGAGCCCCAGCCGAAATTGAATTTAGTGCATTTTAGCCTTAAAATATGACATCTGGTGGCAACAATTTTTCCAGGACTTTCCAGGACCTTAAACTTCAATTTCCAGGACTTTCCAGGACCAAAGTGATTTTCCAGGTCCTGGAATTTTAAAGAAAAAAATCCAGGACTTTCCAGGAGGCTTGGAAACCCTGTCAGATATTAGATTACATTCGGACAATGTCGGCGGCTGCCTTAAGAGCAAACGGTACAAGCACTCACTCACATTTATACAGTGTGAGTCAAAAAAATCCCCCCCCCTAAAATTTGCAGACATTTTCCCCAAACGGTTGGGAATTTTTAGTCCACATTGAACATGCCTATTATATGTTCCTATCTACGTTAAATTAGAAATTTTTATTTAATTACGTTCAACTTTGACGAAGTTATGCCATATTAAGTTTGACCACCATCATGTGCGCAAAATGTCCACCATCGGCCAAAACGCACGCTGGGTGGTCGCACTTAATATGGCATAACTTCATCACAGTTGGAGATAACTGAATAAAAATTTGTAGTCTAACATAGATAGGAACATGTAATAGACGTGTCAAATTTGGCCTAAAAATTCCAGACTGTTGGGGTAAATGTCAGAAAATGCCTGCTTACATTTTCGCCGATGGTGGACATTTTGCGCATATTATGTGAACTGGGTAGTCGCACTTAATATGGCATAACTTCGTCAAAGTTGCAGGTAATTAAATAAAAATTTGTAGTCTAGCGTAGATAGGAACGAGTAACAGGCAATGAAAATTCGGACGAAAAATTCCCAACCGTTTGGGAAAAAATGTCAGAAATCTTTAGGGTGGATTTTTTTGACTCACACTGTACATGAACAACATCAACAAAACGTAACAAAGCGACTGACTACGGAACATGTACGCGTATATCTCTCACACACACACACACACAGACAGCTAAATGAGTACCATAGTTCGAGAAAACGTATAAAACAAAGCAAAAAAAACAAAAAAGTCACATTTTTGGATTTTGAAAAAAAAAACGTAAAACATAACTGAAATAATGTGGGCCTGTAGGGTTAAAATTTTAGGCCTAAAGGCAACACTCAATCAGATTTATTGTCCCTTATGCAACTATTAAGGCCGTATATAGTTTAATCAACAATTATAATATATTATTGCATGTATAATTCGTATATATGTCTAATTGTTTCAGAGCAAAGTCACGATTCGAAACTTGGATTATATTTTGTACGTTTTTAAATATCACTTCAAAAGTCACGTTTTTTGGATTTTAAAAAATCATAAAAAATGTATTCTCGAACTATGATGGGTACGGAGCAAAGTCCATCATAATAAATCCAGTTAACGCAACGGTCATTTATTTATCCATCAGTTTGGCTTCTCGCATCTTGGCATGAAAGAACTTCTCGACTTTGTTAGCACACTCGTAGTAGTCAGTGTCGGGCTCGTTGAACGACCGGCAGTTGTTGAAAAGTCTCGTCATGTCGGCAATGAACAGGTGCTTGTGGATATAGTAGTGGTTCTTCAGGCGGTCGCTTATAGTCTTCAGGTCTGCCAACACACACACGCACTGACACAGTCGCACGATGATCATTTGGGATCAGGAAGAGTCCCTAATCGCTACAAAGGTTGTTGTTGTTATTACCAGTTTTCAAAAAATGACCTAGTCTTTTTTAATACACAACCAGTTGTAATCAGACTTCACACAGGCATTTTGTGACCATATGCCACATAGATCTACCATCTTGAGATACGTGTGGATCTACCATCTTGGGATACGTGTGGATCTACCATCTTGGGATACGTGTGGATCTACCATCTTGGGATATGTGTGGATCTACCATCTTGGGATACGTGTGGATCTACCATCTTGGGATACGTGTGGATCTACCATCTTGGGATACGTGTGGATCTACCATCTTGGAGTTTTCAGTTAATTTGTAATTAATTACAAGGTTCTTGACCATTTGTCAAAATCAAATTCAAGGACTTCCGAGGACCATACGAACGATATATAAGGAGAACTAAATTAAATCAAACCGGCAACTTTTGACGTAATTTAGTTCTCCTTATACATCGTTTGTATGGTCCTCGAAAGTCATAAGCTCCCAGGGGAAAGCCGCGGCCGAAAATGATTTTATGCACATTTGAAGTCAGAAAGAAGCCATCTGGAACCCCTTTTTCAGTATCAACTGGTTCAGTCACGGCGTTTTAGAAAATCAAATTCAAGCACTTTCAAGGACCTTCAGACACAGATTCAAGGACTTTCAAGGACCTAAAGACACAGATTCAAGGACTTTCAAGGACCTTCAGACACAGATTCAAGGACTTTCAAGGACCATGTCTATTTTCAAGGACTTTCCGGGCCTTGAAAATATGGAAAAAAAAATCAAGGACTTTCAAGGACCCGCAAGAGCCCTGTAATTAGTACTGAGTTAATTGTCTTATTGTCTTAGGAAAGTGAAATGAAACACTCCACTACAATTTCCAAGAAGTTTTCATAGATTTCCTACTAATACAGATCTTTGAAATAACAGTGCATTTGCTTTGATTTTCATTCACAGCTGTTCAAAGGCTAAACACCAGAACTAACAAAATAAATCTTTCAACAAACCGATGGGATATTTGATGTAGTCGTAGTAACCAGGTGCCTCGGCTTTATCCACTGGCTTCAGAAACGGCCAAGCACTTGCATGACTCTGGTTATAAACAAACACCAATACACAGGATTCAATCTCACTATGAACAAAACAGCTCACAGCAAAACAGGAGGAACAATGGATTCCTTTGTTTTCTCCTATATTCCTACTGAATTTGGCCAAACCAGAAACAGCATCATTTGATCCGCCGACCCCAAAAACCCAAACCTAGAACGAAACACGAAGTGGATCGGATAACCAATTGTGGAGATATGGCCATTCAAAATTTTCCAAATGAGAGGTCGGTCGTTGTTTAGTCAGCTGTCAATACTTACACTGATGTCATGTACTCCTCTTTGCCACGTTAGGAACATAAGGAACATAGTGTGTGAGGAGTAATATACAAATAGTTACTGGCGGTGAGGTGAATATTTAAAATTATTTCCCCGAATTTGGGAATATTCCCCGAGGCTGAAAGCCGAGCTGAAAGCCAAGGGGAATATTCCCAACTGAGGGGAAAGAATTTTAAATATTCAACGATAATGTCAGTAACTATTTGTTTTATACCTCAAACAATACATAAAATCAGACATAAACAACGTAAATCACAAGTAACTAATAAGGACGTTATGTCAAGCGTCATGCACATTTCATAAGGTCTACTATTCGTATACGCTCGAGATAATTACATATTTTTTTGGTGATAAATGTTTTCCAGTGTGGTTAGGAATATTTATAAAATTAGGAATTTATGTACTTCATAAGAATTATTCCACATTTTGACCAGAGATATACGTATGAAGCGAAAAACTGTGATTTAGATTTGTCAGTCAAGTGGTTCTAACTGTTGTTTAGAAAAATCAAACTGGACATGGAAGCAATATTGATCATAATAGAGGCAATATTGACTTACAATGGAGGCAATATTGTCTCGTGAGGGAAATATCCGGATTTAGCAGATTTAGTGAACGTCACATGATGCGATTTCGACCAATCACATGCACGCATTTCGAGATGAGGTACAATAATAATAAATATGACCCACTGGCTGGCTCAGTTTCTCAACATGGACCACATATCCCCCTGAGTATGAAATACTGCATAGCAACCTGCACCTCTGATTCTTTTTTAACTTTGATGCATTACCAAATATTTTACATTACATTACAACTGAGAGTACCACAGTCGTATTAGTACTAATAGTCCACTGACCCGGACTTGCTGAAGGACAACCTTGAGACTGGAATACAACTCATCTGGATCCATCGGCTGCTGCTCTTTGCTACAAATAAAACACGCTATAAATACACTGCGGATTTAAATGTTTAAATAACCAATTAATATTACTTATCTGTCTCACTGCTATAGCATAGCATAGGACAGGTTATCAGATCATTAGCATCTGTTGGTTCTGTTTGTCTGTCTTTGACCTCTCACATCATCACCATTTTCACTCGATTTCGATAAAACTCTGCACTGTAGTTTGGAACAATATTCATTTGAGGTTAAAATACAATGACCTTGACGACTATGTTTACCTTTCTGCATGACTGATATTTTCTGTTAGTGTTAGTAATTTATTCCACTATACCAATTATATGTGTACGTCTAGCTCAGTCGTCGAGATGCTGTTACACTCAGGAGGCTTCGCACTGGTGAAGTCTCATTCGTATCTCCTCAATTGAGAAGACCAACCACAATGAACCTTTTGTGACTATGCATTAACTGTTGTACATGCTCCTCGAATGTCCTCACTGCAGTATTGTAACACAGAGATACTTTTCCATCAAAACTTTTAAAGATTTATTTGAAAGGGTCAACACCCACACTATTTTGGATTTTATTAAAGAAATTGGTTTTTACAATCGTATTTAAGCTGATTTATTTTCTCTCTAATAACCTAACTCTAACTGTTATTTTTCTTCATGGTTCTATCTGTATGTAGCCACATTGCCTATATTGTGCTGAAGTGCCGTTAAGAAACTGCTCACTCCACTCACTCACTAGGTCTAGCTTGAATTTTATTATGAACATTAAAGTTTTACTATTTCTCCGGTGTTGGCTTCCAGCCGGACTCCAGAACGCCTGGAATGCTCTCAATAGGAATCTGTCGGACTCCGTCACGGAAGCACGTCAGACCCGGATAGACTTTCCGTAACTCTTTCCGTTTCCTCTCCGCCAGCTGACGAACAATCTGCAACCCAACAGCAGCAGACCTTTCTACTTACTTAACAAGTACAAAACATACAATGGAAATGAGTGAGTGAAACAGCTGTAAGAGCTGTTTTATATCATCTGCCTGCTCTCTCTTCCCCGGTTGGGGGGACATGTACTGCCCCGATCATCTCCAGGAAGCTCCACAAGCGTCTTGGATTGCTTTGCTAGTGGAGGTTGGGCCACAACTCCCGCCAAGCCTGGTCATGCGCTGGGCAGTGTAGCAGCAGATGTTCTGCTGTCTCGTCAGCACCACTGCAATGTGGACAAGTGGCGGAGTCTCAGCATCCGATGCAGGCTGCCAACAACGGAGAACGGCCCGTGCGCAGCTGTGCCACCATGATGCACTGATCTCCAGCCCAATCATGTGGCCATCCGGCTAGCCATCCTATCAATAGGGTTAGGACAATAGTCCCATCGTACTATCATATCGGCCTATAGTCGGACTATCGGATGACAATCGCTCCGGCCGATTGTTTCAGACCGATAGTTTTGACCAATACTATTGACGATCGGACTATCGGATTTTCACACAATCGTCCTAACCCTACCTATCAACCAGTGCTAATAGCTAGCATGCACAACATGCTTGCAACTCCCGCTGCAGTAATACGATGCCTAGTGCAGCATATACTGCATAAGGCAATTAGGTAATTACTAAAATAACTTAAAAATCCTAGATTGTAGATCGACGGGGAATATGGTCAGAAATGCAATGTCTAAATACGACTGGATGAATATTAATAAAGCCTTAGGGATTTCCACAAATCTAACAACAACAACAATAACAACAATGGCATATCTGAAGTGAGATGCTGACCTCCTTCTGTTTACGGATGACTTCAGAGAACTGTGTGTAGACGATCCTTGGATTCAACTCACAGCCCATCAACAGAGCACCCTCGTAGTCCTTTATGTAGCCGAGATACGCCGACTTCTGCAACCGTATCGTCGTCGAGAAACCCTGAAAACCCAACAAAACATGACAGCATGAACTCGAAATGATAATAACAACAATTTTTACAAACTTGATGCAAAGCTTCAAGTCAGCATCATAAATTTTCTGACATTAATGTACAGAAACTTACCATAAATTCGGCATTACAATTGCATGCTGTATTTTTCGTAACTATTGTATAATATAATTATTGTAACTATTATAACTATGTAATAACTATTGTATCGTATAATCCAGCCGACAGGCTGCAAGGTCAACAAACTAGTGCAGGAGTGTCCAACATACGGCCCGCGGGCCACAATCCGGCCCGCCAGGCGTTTCTATCTGGCCAGCGGGGTCTCCCAGAAATGTCAAAAATGATAGATCTGTGTGTATCAGGTGTGTTTTTTCAAGCTCTAAATTCACCAAAACTCGTTTTCTGATGGGGCTCCGTCCTGGACCCCGCTGGGGGAGCTTACAAACCTCCCCCAGACTCCCTATAGTCGGCAGGGGAGGGGATAACCACCTCCCCATTCCCTTCTCCCCTCGACGCTTTCGGCGTATCACTCTGGCCCCCGACTAGCTTGAAATTTGTACAGTTGGCCCTCCGGTCAAAAAGGTTGGACACCCCTGAACTAGTGTGTGTGTAAACTGGTTACAATAATTCATAGATTACTGTATATAAATTATTAGGGACAGTAGAAAATCACGGCAAAAAATGGTGAAAAACACGGCAGACTTTTGTGAAAATCGCAAAAATCACGGCAAAATCACGGCAAAGACACGGCATCAAATCACGGGCCCAAAGACCATTATACAGTCTATAAAAGTCAACATCTGGCATCAACGACCATCATTACATGCAGTGCAAGGTTTTCTTCTGCAAAATTTTGTCATTCTGGAGCACAAACTAACTCCAAAAATACATTCTAGATAAAATAGATGACGTCACGGTCATATATACAGCCAGTAAGTAACAAAGCAAAAACTGACTTTTGTAGCAGAGGCAAAGTTAAAACATTTTCGTGTTAAAATCACACAATAAACTTCAAATTACGCTAATTAAAAACAAAGTTTTATTGCAAAAACGCGAAAAACACGGCATTTTGGCCAAAAACACGGCAAACACAGTATTTTGGCAAAATCACGGCATTTGACGAAAATCACGGTTTCCGTGATTTTCTACTGTCCCTATAAATTATCTAAATAACGTTATCAAACATCTACAAAATAGTGCCACGTACATAATACAAAGACAGAAGTACCAAGACCAGAACAAATGCTTTTCATCTAATCGGTCAATAAACAATGTGTTAAGATAAAAGTGAGAGGTTCTGCACTAAAGTTACAATGTGGCGAACAAAAAGAACAGCAAGTGATTTTTTTTGTACAGAAAAGTGTGGTGCACACACTACAGATTCTAAAGCACGCACACATTATTATGCACATGCCAGTGTAAAAGCATCAATTTATTTATTTGGCTATGAAGTTTTCAACTAGTCATAATACAGAATTGTTATCACATGATACCTGTTTGCGGAAGTATCCAGTTGCATATTCATCGGCATAGGTAAGAAAGTGAAGAACACTGTTCTGTATGTGATAGTCTTTTAAGTGATTCATTAGATGCGTTCCGTAGCCCTGCATGACAACAATTAACCATGCTTCAATAACAGTGAACTTCATGAACATTACAGTGTTCATCTCTGCCCATGTGTGCACGACAAGCCAGGCCAGTGAGAACCCCTGCCTCAAACCATAAGGCTAAGAGATATAGATGGGACAAAGCAGATCTCCTTTCATGCTATTATGCCACACTGTCT
>Ga0209781_1000360_pt1 | contig 11570 bp, 13 predicted proteins | sample WorMetHERISLAND1_3_FD_187386 | JGI IMG/M metagenome (GOLD analysis project Ga0209781, IMG submission 187386) | Marine gutless worms symbiont microbial communities from Max Planck institute for Marine Microbiology, Germany - Olavius albidus HERON... | ecosystem: Host-associated > Annelida >...
CTATAAAATATATTAACCAGAAAATATGTAGGTCATGTGTCACACCAAACAATGGGGGAGTCTGCGTCCTGGTCTTTGGGGGAGGGGGTTGGACCGTGACGTCCCTGATTGTGGGTACTAGTAATTTAGTGAAAACGTTAAATATTCTAGGCGAGTACTCGGGTACTCGCTAAGGTACTCGCCGAGTACTCGAGTAGCAAATTACTCGGATAGCACAGCCCTAAAGGACATCCTGCCTGTAATTGTTCTGATGCAACAAATGCCAAAATTTTACTTATAAGGCTCCTGGCTTAAGGTCACCTAACCCAGGTGATCATAAAAATTGGATAGTTAAACAAAAATCGAAAGTTGTGTTCGATGTATTAAGTGACATCTCAGCAACTAACAACTGCTGTCAGACTGGTATTGAATGTATTAAAATGTGTTTTGTAATAGTGTAACAGACAAATAGCATGCTGTCGTTCCAGCAGTTTTGATGTTCGTTAGTAGCAGAAATGTTGTGGTTCATTGGTGCAGTGAAAAAGTCACAGGACACAGGAATGTTGCCACTCGAATGCCCGTATCTGAGCCGCAATGCTATGCAGTCTATAGCTGGTCAACAGCCTCTTCCAGTGAAGCATTTTGCTCTCAAGCGGAAACCGAAGTCGGCAGCACTGCGAGCTGATCTGCTACAGAAATGTGAATCACAAGTTCATTATCACTTATCGTTAGTTGATAACATTTTGTTATAAGTATGGCTGTGTGTACTGTGAGTTCTGCTGCAGTAATTCTCGGCATTATTTTGTTTTTTTTTTGTTACATAAACATACATACTAGTTTGCTGATGTTACAGATATTTTGAGACTTCATGTGACAGTTTGTTAATTTTTGTCTTTATGGTGTATGACTGTAATTGTGTATGTATGATGTGTTATCAGCCGTTGAAGTGGCTAACAGTGCCAAGAAGAACTGTGGAACAACAGTGCCAGTGAAGATCAGAAGTTTTGCAAAGAATATGGATGATACCAGTATGTTGAATCAATGTTCAGTGTTGCTAGTTTGTTTCATGTTATTTTTGAACATGTTTATTGTTTAATTGACAGTACTTGGACTCAGGTGTAATTGAGACTGAAAAATAATGAGTAATTTTTAGGTTGGCTTTCAGAACAGTCTGCAGATTTATTCAGTTTACTATGTCTGCATCTGCAGCCTGCTGGGTTGCACGATGTCCTCTCTGTCATATCCCCAAAGATTCTGCCGTGGGGAACTGGCCTAACTTGGACTAATTAGAAAAGTGTGCCGGCTAAATAAAAAACGAAAGTAGTAGTAGATGTCATCTGTAGCACAGAGTAATTTAAGAGTAAGTAAGTAAGTACGTATGTAAATAAAAAATATCTGTCATTATAGTACATTATGACCATGAAAGTCTCAAATGTGCTGTGTACACTACTACTTGCAGGAGTAGTGTACACTTGGACCAGACATAAGTTGATGAGAGCTAAGGATGCTACTTCCGAATTTTTTCCATATTCCATAATTGAATGTGTATTAACCAGCTATTAATCGATAATCGTATTTTCATTCAACATGTTTGTTGAAGTAAATAAAGCATTCACTGTCGCAGTCAGGTACCCAAACCCCACCGCCGACACATGGTCTCTGTTAATATAATTAAGCCTAGTTTACAATTAGCAAACTGTCTAATGCAGCAGTGGTGCCTGGGAAAGTCGGACAAATGCGCTCCCACGGTCTAGCTGACCATATCAGACGGCCGCTAGTCAGTATCACGTGGATGGTCTAGACAACCTGGGTGGTCAGCGTGATAGGCATCTTCCGCGGAATACAATGAGTTCCCAGCAAACAGCGGGTGGTCGTCAGGTCGTGTCATGTCTTGTCAAGCCGCTGTCTTGCCCACTCTCATCACATGCCACGGCAATAGCCAAACAACCAACATATGGCGTGTAAATTAACAGAAATGCGACTAACAGTTAAGGGGCAATGTTATTCGACAATTGATTAATTCGGTCAACTGTCAGTTAATCGAAAGTTGTTTTACATTTTTAATGAGAGCATGAGATAATGTAGAATTATTAGCTGATACCTTATGCAGACCATCGTCAATGCGTTATCAACTCATCATCATCATTGTTGTCATCAGTGGAACTCTGGAAGCAGGCTCTTTTGTTGGGAATGTGAATACCCCTTAACACCAAGCAAGTTACCGACATGGGCGTGGCCGTGTAGAATGATTGGCAGCAGACCTCTGTGTACGCGATCACGTGACGTCTGCATGCCAGCGAGCTGGGCATTCACTCTTCGGCCTTGGAACTGGTCGCATGTCGTGTGTTGGGAACGATGCATGGCCGTCGCATTATTAATGTCGATAAATGAGTTATGGAATAATACACGATGTCTGTAACGGCGCGATCTGATCTATATACACCTACACGACACTTCTGACGGTGACGGCGCTGTAGGGTCTCACGATTGAAAGCAGCGGCCCATGGGACCTCCACGCAGAGCGAGAATGGAGAGGAGACTGAGTTCGGCCAACCTAGACAACAAGGACGATAAGGACACACAAACCAATCCTAACACTTTGCCTCTGTAACCCTGTCTGTGACATCAATCAGTTATGAATACTTGCTGTTCTTGTGCATCGTCAGAACTTCAGTGACCTTCTGTAAGTGTTTCCGTCTCAGTATTAAGCACACCATCATATGCTGTTTGTTTTGGAAATTAGTACTGATGAGTTGTATAGTCGTGTCATGTATGCCTGTTGACAGCTCCGCTGCGTGGCATTCCCAGCAACCGAACACCGTCATCTGGTGGCTTCATTCGCAGCAGCTCACTGGCCGGCCGCTTCGGCAGCAGTACTCCACTTGGACCAAGCCGTAGCTCAGCTAGTCATAAGGAAGGCGGAATTAAGGTGGCTGGTTATACGTGTAACTATACTGCAATTGTGATCTTGTAGCAATTAATGTAGTATCTGTGTAACATTATGTAAAATGCGGAGGAAATTTTCGATGGCAAAGCTTGAAAATTGCATTTAGGAATTGTCTAGTATTTGATTGAATTGTGTTGCACATGTAACTGAGTGTGTGAGTGGTTATGCAGCTACTAGATATCACGGAGCAGCCTATAGGATCTAAAGAAGCTAAGAGACGGAAAAAGCAAGCAGCTGGTCAGTCCCATTTTGTGTAGTGTAATCTGCATTGATACCTGTTTAGTGTTTAGTTTAATTTAGTCCGTTTCTATATCTCTGTGTGGTTATGCTTATCGTGATAAATCCTGATATTACTCAGAGTGTCAGAGCTTCATGTTCCTTACATTAATGATGGTACATTTAGGAATAATGAATTACGTGTAAGCTGCATATGAGTACTGTATTTGTTGTCATCATGATGGAACAAGTAAATGGAATGCAACTGTGGGTCCTCGGGCAGCATTTCAACTTCAGAGGAACCATATCACACTAATAACCTAGATAGCAGTCTATGTATGTATAATGAAATATGAACTTCGGTGATGACTAGTGTGTGAACTACCGTACTTAGCTCTGTATGTTACATTTTGATAGTTGACCACTTTTTCGACCAGCCTGAGTGAAACATGCCGTGTGTGTTACATGCAAGTAATATTGTTGTGGCAGAGCAAGAACCGCAGGAACAACCAGACAAAACCGAGTCACAACCAGCTGCAATGCCAGACTATGCCGCTGGTCTGCTGCCACCTACATTCGACGTCAGCATCAGTTTTTGATTATTTTAATTAGTGTGCAGATTTTAACGATTAATCTCACAATTTTTATTGGCTAAAATTTATGATTAAAACTTAGGAAATTTGAGTATTCAAGTATGTAATGATATACTAATGAAACTGAATTGTACTAACGAGCTGACTAAATTAGACAGCTGACCAGTGGTGGGCAAAATCAGTTTAAATCACGATTTTAGAGTGTTGGCAATTTGATTTGAAAGTGCGCGATTTGGGTTTTGATTTGATTCAAATTTTTGCGATTTGATTTAACAGAGTGGAAGATTCTAACTAAAATCGCTGTTTTGGCCCATCATTTCAATGTGTGAACCATTGTGCTATTATTGTCTTTTTTGTGGATATGTGAACAGTTCAATGCTATTGCTAGCAATAAAAAATAACGAGATTTTTGATTTTTGCAGATTATAATGATTCCTTGTTTTTGATGCACATGTTTTACTGAGTTTTTGTATCACAAGGCCTACATAGTAATGAAACTGTGATGATGTGCTCATGATCGGGATTAGACATTTGATTTTAGATTTTATGCAAAGTATTTGAGATTTGAGGTTAAAGATTGGCATTAGGATTTGAGAATTGGACCCTGAGATTGAAATCTTTATTGCCAAAGATATGAGATTTTTGTATATGGGATTTGATTTGAGATTTGCCCATCACTACAGCTGACACACCTTTGATATCTTCAACAGTGAGCAGATAGATTGCACGTTGATTTACCGTGGCAGCTTGTGTTGATAAGATTCATTCACAGAGCACTTTAGTAGCTGATTTTAGATGACATTGTAGGTCAGGGGTGGATCCAGAAACTTGTTTTGGGAGGGGCAGATTGGACTTGAGTCGCCGAAGACGACGAAGCGAGACGCCGAAGGCGTTGAGGGGGAGAGGTCTGGAGAGGTGATTTACCCCGTTCCCAGCCGACTAGGGGTTTGGAGGAGCGTCGTAAGCTCCCCGGGTGAAGTCTGGGCGGAGCATCAGCTGCTAATAATTTTTGGGCATCAAATATGCAGTTTCGTGCGATTTCATACATGTTTTAGTGCATTTTTGAATCTAACCGGCAAGACTAACAAAACTGACCCGATCCAACCACTTCTGCCGGCCATTGGTTTGGAGGGGGCACGTGTCCCCTGTACCCAACGTCTGGATCCGCCCATGTTGTAGGTTGTTTCAGTTCACTTTGATACTTCACTAACTTTGGTTATTTTCTCTCCTGTCCTTATGATCGGTAAATGTCGTGGATTATCTCAATAATTACTGACCACAAAGCTGCTGACACGATTGACAGTCAAGTAATAGTTAATTTTCTCAATGTTAACTGTTAATTTTTTACTTGTTACCAGCCTTAATTATAGTTCAAGGTAAAGTTCTCATTTAATAAATTTGTTCTTATTGCTACAGTTGAAGTTCTTCTGTGGCTTTGTTGCTGTTTTATGCAGTAATGTTATTACATGTTGGTGCTGTGTAGGATATCGCCAGCTCTGTGACTACTACAAGCCTTCCGTCATATGTGCCTATTGCTGGCAGCAGTATTGCTGTTAATACATCCATTCCACCACAGTCACCCAAAGTCACACCGAGCATTATTCCACCTCCTGGTTAGCTCAGTATATGTGTTTCTTTTAATAATTTTCTGCGATTGTAATTTAATGCTTGCAGCATTTGCGCCTGTGATGTGTATTCGTTCATTTGCTGTTTCATGTGTGAGTTTAGGAAGTAGGCTATTTCTTTAGAAATTGAAACTGTTTGCATTGTAGAGATGCAGAGCTGTTAGTTTCGTAGTTATGAAGTTTTTTATATAACAATAATAATAAATTTAAAATGATTATAGTAATAATAATAATAATATTTACATACATCACTTACTTGATTTTAGTCTTTAGTTTTTAACCCTCTTGATCTTTACTACCGAGGGTAAAAAAAATGATAATATAATAGAATATTTCAGTACAGTTCGAGTCAAAAAATGTACCTCCCCTGAGGTTTTCTGACATTTTCCCCAAACAGTTTGAAATTTTTAGTCCAAATTTTACGCGCCTATTGTACGTTACTTCTACGCTAAGGTACAAATTTTTATTCAGTTATCTCCAACTGTGACGAAGTTATGTCATATTAAGTGTGACCACCCAGCGTGCATTTCAGCCAATGATGGACATTTTGAGCATATGATGTGAACTGGGTGGTCGTGCTTAATGTGTAAAATTTGGACTAAAAATTCTCAGCCGTTTGGGGAAAATGTCAGAAAAACCTCGGGGATTTTTTGACTCACTGTAGAGCTATACATTTATGATTTCAAAAGAAAGGCATTGCATAATTGTTGCCTTCAGTTGTCTAGTTGTCTAAAACATATTAGTTAACTCATCATTCAGTTTCTTAAACATTTTGATGAGGTATTTTGTAAATATTGTTTTTTTCCAGGATGGTGCAGTAGATGTCGTCATGCTTGTCACAGTTTTGTACTATATATGGTTGTATTTCTCATTGTTAGCGCGCGACAGCATGCTGAGCACGCTATATGCTATCTCCTCTCCGTCTGTCCATCCGTCCATCTGTCTGTCACATGAGTGTATCACTATAAATGATTGAAGTTAGGATCATGCAATTTTCACCGTACAGTAGCCCCATCCCTCTAGTTTTAGCAGGATAAGTTTCATCCAGAAATTCTGACGGGATCCCCCCGATCGGGGGTGTCAAACAGTGGTCGGTTGCGGCCTTGCGGGAAACAAGCTATTGTCGTAGTTCTAATGCTTTAGCTAGGTGGCTACCCATGTTAGACATTCTGTCGCAGCTACTTCAAACGTATTCGCCAGGTGGCGGCCCTGTCGCGCGCTAACCGTGGCGTAAGCTGCGCTTTCTTGTTTTTAATTTGTCGAGATAAATCTCATTGGTTTAAACTGTTGTTCTGTTGTTCTTGTCACGTGTCAGTTCCTGTTACTCCGATGGTCACTTTGCCGTCAACTAGCGTCACTACGTCAGTCGAGAATATACAGCAACGGCTGCTGGTGCAGCTGGCGCAACAGTCATCTACTCATCCTGGTGCAGCTCGGCCAGCCATCAGCGTTATACAGTTACGACCCGGCAGCACGACGGCCCCACCAACTACCCTAGCATTCCCATCACCGCTGACGATACGCAGTGGTCAGTCACCACTGACGATACGCAGCGGTCAGTCACCGCTGACTTTACGCAGTGGTCAATCACCGCTGACCATCCGCAGTGGTCAGCCACTCACTTTGGTTGCTGCGCCGACCACCTCAGGAGTGCGATTAAATCAGGTCCTTGTCTCATTGTATCGTATCGTTGTAGAGAAACGCAGGCTTGGAAGCTTCTATGTACTCCTTCTTGTGACACACTTTGTAACAATAACATATTACTCAGATTGACACAAACTTCTGATTCCAGTTATGGTTATATCACATTTAGAATTATAGTATACTTCATGACTAACCCAGAACTTGTCTAAATTGTTCTTAAAACTATTTATTGAAATGAATTTACAACGTGTGATGGCAGATTATTCATGCAGCTACTGTGCAAGTTAGAACTCTGAATATGATGGCTGCTGCAGCTGGAGCTCACCCTAACTCCAGTTCTATTTATTTATTTATTCGTCTGTTTTATCTTATTTTTATTATTGTTGTCGTCTTTAAATCTATTGTAAATATTTAAATTCTATATGTCATTTTAGTATGGCACTGTATAGCCTATACTGTCATGATATGTGCTGATGTGCCGTTAAGAAACTGCTCACTCTCTCACTGCTGCTGGTGCAGTAAGCCTTGGCTAACACTGGAGCAGTGCAGTGCACAGTGTTATAAGATGTCTTTTAACTCTGTAGATCACCTTGTGTCTATAACAGGGGTCTCAAACTCGCGGCCGCATGCGGCCCGTGAAGGCGCTATTGGCGGCCCGCAACACATTATTTGAAATTTCAAAAAATTTGGATAAAAATATGTCGTTTTATTCATTTTACAGCATGTTTCTTCTAGTAACCTGGCAAAACTACTATTTTTCTCACTTGCATGCTGGTGCTGGCAGCAACAGAAATCCTCGGGTGGGAAATAAAATAAAAAAAGTTGGGGGAGGGCAAAGGTTAAATTTGATCAGTTGATTATCAGGAAAATAATTAAAATTGTTGCCACCAGATGTCAGATTTTAAGGCTAAAATACATCAAATTCGATTTCGGCTGGGGCTCTGCCCCAGACCCCGCTGGGGAGATCGCAGCGCTCCTCCAGAGTCCAGACCATTTTGTCATCTCTTAAAAACAGTGCGGCCTGCCGACTGACTGATATCTTGCAGTGTGGCCCGCACCCCCAGATGAGTTTGAGACCCCTGGTCTATAACATGTTAAGTTTTCCATCTGTTAATATTTCTGTGTGACTGAATTGTGTGTGCAAGACGTAGCTGACAGAAATGCATTTCCAAAGAAAAAGTACATAAGCATTAAAATTATTGACAGCACAAGTTAATTAGGAAGTTTAAAATCCATTTATACCTGCAATGATACTGATATTGTTGTATCATTAGATGGATCCATGGTGTACAGTCCAGTGAAGTAGTGTTTAGTGTCCGATGTGATGTCTTGTAGCCGGGTACAATCCTAGTACAGCGACCAATAATTCACCCGGGAGGGTTGGCCCAGGCAGGCGTTCGACAGATTGTTGTACAACGTCCAGCTGGCTTACAGCAGCTTCGTCCTGGTCAGCTGATAGCTACACAACAAGCGGCTGTGCCTCGAGCTGCCGTCGTAAACACCGTGCAGCCAGTGCCAGCCGCCAGCGTACAGAATCAGCCAAAGAAGGGCCTGTCGTTAACGGTTTGTGACACATTAGTTAGCAGTGGTAGGCAAAAGTTAACTAAAAAGTTGCCAACTAAAAGTTTAACTAAATTTTTTTAGTTAGACCAATAGTTTAACTAAAAATTAGTACAGTTAAATCATTAGTTTAACTAAAAATTTTAGTTGCCAACTAAATAGTTTAACTTAAATATTTTAGTTAGATTATCACAATAAAATGTGCAATTATTTGTAGTTCATGATTGTTCTCTAATTATGAACTGCCAGACCTGTCCGTAGAAGCTTGGAACCTTTGTTCTAATGTAATTATAAACTGGTTTGACATTAGGAACTTAGAAGTTTTGAGTGTTCTTGACGTCGAGAACTCGAGTTGATGTTAAAGCAGGGGCGTAGCGACGGGGGCGGGGCGGGGGGGGTATATGGGGTATATATATATACCCTCCAAAAATCAGTCCAAGTAAACTTTTTATGACATCAAAACGGTAATTGAACATGAGTATTACAGTTTTATACCTCCCCAAAACTTATACCTCCCCAGAATGAATTTCTGGCTACGCCCCTGTGTTAAAGATGACCGTCAGCATGGCACTTTTTGTCTGAAAATGCTACAGGCAATGTGCATAAAAGTTGAAAATCAGTTGGAAAAGTTTGACTAATTTTTTTAGTTTAGTTAACTAATTTTGAAAATTAGTTGGCAACTAAAAGTTTAACTAATAAATGTTCTAGTTAAAATTTAGTTTAGTTTAACTAAAAAATTTAGTTAGTTGCCCATCACTGTTAGTTAGTTAGGACATTTATATAGGCATTCATTCCGAGTTGCAATGCCAAACATTACCAGCATGGTTAATTGAACAGTGAATCGATGTGCATTTGGGAATAAAGGTTCGCCTGTGAACTAGCTTCAGAGATGAATTCATTTATTTACACAGTGCTGTGTAGTTTTGTTTTATAACTAGCACTTCGATACAGCAGTATCTATTATCTGTGATATTTGCCTGTGCAGAAAGAGCAAATGATGGAGGCGCAAGAAATGTTTAGGACATCGAACAAAGTAACGAGGCCAGAAAAGGCCTTGATTCTCGGCTTTATGGCTGGCTCACGAGGCAAGTTTTGCAAATATATTGTCACTTGGTTTTTGTCATTGTTACGATACATTGCTGGTGGAGATTTAAGCGTCAGATACAGTGTCAGTTGAAACGTAGTCTCCCGGTTTAGCGTTCGGCTTCTGTTACTGTTGTATGCTGATGACTTATAATCTCTGCCAGGTTGTTGCGATCACATGAGTTTATTGGTTGGTTTGTTACGCTTATTTCTCAAAAGTCAGTAATTTCATGAAAATCTGGCACAGATCAGCATCTGTGCCAGATTTCAGTATTAACTTTTGAGACGTCAAGGTCAGAACCGCCATAGTGAAAATGTTCCAATCATAGTTCAACCGTCGTTTAAGATAGCTTCACCATATTTGGCACTCAGACAGATGTTGAGCTACCGGAAGTATTTTGGCATGAAATATGAGTATGACTTGAGACAAAATTCAGGATGGCGGCATGGCAGAAGTTTGCACCGTTGAGTGATTTTTCTGGTTGAGTCTGTGAGTGCTGTGACACTGCTGGTTCCACACAATTGAGATAAAACAATTTTTTGATATTATCTTAGTTGTGTCTTAATTGTGCAGACGGCTAAGACTAAGACATTTCCACGTTGTTGTAGAAATGTCTTGTAAGACAAAAACCGGAAAGGAGGTTACCATCGAGGCGGACGAATTTTTGTTTTGTCTTAATCGTGTCGCAATTGTGCGGACGTCTACGAAAAAAACAAAATTCATCTGTCTCTATGATGACCTCCTGTCCTTACTGCTTCAGTACTTAGATGCTGTTGGTTGGGTCTTTTGACCTGTAAAACCCACTACAGAGTCGGGAGAACCGACTGCAGCTTGACAGTGTGTCGACATGTCAACATCGATCGTTTGACAATGGTTGACAATACGTCAGCTGTGGGCAACGACAGCCGCCCTTGAGTGGTGCCGCAGTCAATAAAATGGCTGTCAACTATCACGAGGGAGAGACGGATCCCTCCGGATTTAGAGTCTGGTGGATTTCCTCATCTTTTCGGGACATTTTTGTCCCCCCATATAGGCAGTGCCTGACGGGCTCGTCATGACAACAACAACCTCCTGTCCTGTTTTTGTTTTTGTCTCATCTTAGTCTTGTCACAATTGTGAGGACGGCTTAACAGGAATTGCATCTGACCTGGAAAAACTGGCTGTGGAAATCCCCAGAGGTTCTGCTTTGGTGACCCGGCATAACCTTGAGTAACTGCAGGTAAGTTAAGGCAAATAAACAAAAATTGGTGGTGGTGATAGTAGTGCTGCTGGTGGTGGGAATTTGATGAGGACTGGAGAGTGGCGGCCCTGAATGACTTACTGCGTGTTGTTGCTACAGACAATCCGTGTCCCAACCAAGGCGACATCATTAACATTCGCCTGAGTGAAGCCGTCGATACTGTACAGACGCCCGAAGGCATATTTCGGCCGATGATTGTTGAGACTTATTTCCAGATGAATTATGCGACGGGAGAGTCAAAGCGCGTGACGAAGATGCGAGAGGTTGAAACTGAAGAAAATGTATAATGTACATGGAAGCATAATTCTTGTTGTACAATGTACATGTCCAGTATGCATTCAGTGTTGACTTTTGTTGCCAGTTCTGTGACTATGCCACAATCCTTAAAGGTAGGGACCTGCGAATTGGCCGTTTGCATTCGAATCGAATCTCGAATTGAATCGGACGTTAAGATTCAAATTCAAATCGAATCTTCGAATCGAATCTTTGTAACTCCAACGAATATTAATTATTGAAAACAGTGATTACAAATGAAGCAAAAGAGATGTGTGGAACTACATATTCCTCATTACAATCCTCAAACACATTAAACTACCGGCGTATGATCACTCATGGAGCTAGCGAGTCTGTATACTGTACCACTAAGCACCATTAATGGTTTGAGTCGTTTCACTAAGCTTAC
>Ga0209781_1000361_pt1 | contig 11554 bp, 7 predicted proteins | sample WorMetHERISLAND1_3_FD_187386 | JGI IMG/M metagenome (GOLD analysis project Ga0209781, IMG submission 187386) | Marine gutless worms symbiont microbial communities from Max Planck institute for Marine Microbiology, Germany - Olavius albidus HERON... | ecosystem: Host-associated > Annelida >...
ATTGATCGAAACGTACAATGGCATCGCGCAGTTTCCCTGCGACAGCACGGCTTTTTTGTTAGTGCTGCGATAACTTTTGTACATGGACAACGATTTTAACTATTTTGACTATGGCAACCAGAAATGTATGACACATAACAAAACTATGCCTGCCACCTTAACTTTATTCTGTGGCCATGCTAATTAATAAAACAAACACTACCGCTAACATTTGTGTTATGTTCGTGGACCATCGACAGTCTTAGAAGTAAGCTTAGTAAGGTACAGTTGCAGTCTTTGCAGATGAGTAATACTCTTGTTTCGAAGCTGTTTTAACAGGTGTGTTTATCACCCCATTTCTTCTCTATTTGCAAATGTAAACCCATTAGGAAATAGATCGTCCCTTGTTATTATGCCCATATAAAACCATGCGGATAATAAAACAATTAAAACCATTAAAACAACAAATACACACATTATGACAAAACAGTGACACCAGGAAGCTTCCGCTGTGGACTTATTTTGCCAATGGAATCTATAAATACTGTTTTGTTTTAATCTTGCACATACCAAATTACTAAATTTATAACAATGATACTAGCAGTAGTGTTTGTTTTGCTAACAGGGTGGTGGTCACTGAGAAAAGGTGATTTGGCAGACATAATCTGTCATAGAGTTCATGATAAAACAGTGAAAATGGTTAAAATTGGTGTACAATTCCAAAGTTTTGCAAAAAATTAAAAACGGGTATTTCACTTTATGGAACACCCTGTATGACACAGCACTCTGACGGGAGTCATTCACTGCGGTAGTCATGAAAAGAAATCCAACACAACTTTCTGATGCAACTTTGGATACACTCGATACAAACAGCATAGTTAGACAACATCTGTGCATAGGCGTTTAGATAAATATACACTGAACTACACAATAACAGGGATAATACTGCAGAGAGTCAAACACAGTTCAGCATTAATATGCAAACACAGCAACTTGAATTGTGTGTGTAAATGCTCACAGATTAAGGCCATTAGTCAGAACAATAGAAAATCATTACATACAAACTTCTGAATAATGTGTTCCACTTTTTGTCAAATAAACATACTGAAACACAAGATGATCCAAAATATATCTTACACGAAAGTCTGGAATGGCCAAATCTGGAAAATCGCAATTAAAATAGATCAGCAGTGAAATTCAAAAATTAAATTCAATCATCAGTAAAAACAAGTGGCACAGACAACAGCAAAAGTTAAAAAAACAAAATTAGAAATTAGAAACAAAAAAAATAGAAATTAAAGTTAAATTCATTCAGCTGTAAAAAACGGCATTGACAGCAGCAAAAGTTGCATAAAGCAATGCGATTACTTCCATAAGAATTACATGTTTTACTAAGAAACCAGACAATTATGTAAAATATATATACATACTACATAAGCAAAAATACACTTATGCTTCAAACAATTTCGCAAATAATACATTCTTCCAGAAAGTATATGGTATAATGAAACTGCCTATTGCTGTAAAGTATAATTATATAAATGGGCGGATTAATTGTTTCTACAACATATAAAATAAACAAACAAGCACTTAAATTTAACATGAAAATACTGCAAATACAGCAAGACTGATAACACGATCTGGCTTATGGTGTCCTTGGAAATACATATCATGACAAGGCCAAAAAAACACAACTCAACAAATTTCAATGGCACAGTGATTAGCGATTATAACAGAGAGTAAAAGTTAAAAAAAAACAATATGACAAAATAGAACAACAGATATATAAACAAGCATCAAGATGAAAGATTAGAGAAACAGGGTGTCTACAAATCTAGGTCAACAAATTTCCAAATTTCCCGCAGAAAATTATTTTGGCAAAGTCCAGAAAATTTTCACAAACATTTATTCAGCACCGAACATTCACTCAGCTTACAGCTGTGGTCAGGATTGTAAATATAAATTGGGAGGAGTTTCAGTTCTTATCCATGATCACCAAGTGACAAAGTTTATGACCAAAGGTTACGACTGATCATGTACACACAAGCGCGGCGGGGCGTCCACCCCCAAAGACTGGGATGCAGGCGTAGCCTATGCTTGCTGACTATGATGTACATGCACTTTTTTGTGCACTTTAGACACTGACTGCCAGGTTAACAAAACAATGAATACAAGAAAATATAACTGGGATTAGTAAAGTCACACTATATGCCCCAATTACCAATTTGGGATACTATGCAATGTGCAACAAAATTTTGGTAGCAAATGAGAAAGGAAGACCATATAATGCAGATATATGTTTAATAAAATTAATCTTTCTTTACCCCACTTTTGATTTTTGTTGCCCCATTTATTCCAAGATGCAGGCCGCATCCACGTTCCTATGAAATGGATACTGCGTACACATGTGGAAGGATAATCACTAGAGAATATAAACAAAATATAAACTCAGCACAGTGTTGCAGCTATGAGATTGCCAGACAAACAGACTTGAAAGTTTCAAACCAATGTGGCTCAAAACATTTACATGTATTACTGCACAGTGCACACGTCTATTGGACACAACTTGAAGCTAAACATGCAATGTCAATTTACATAAGAACGGAGCATGTGACGATTGGCTTCAAACAACGCCCATTATCCAGCCTTTTACATTTATCCTTGTGAGCAACAAAACATTCTGAACAACGCTGACTTAGTTATAGCTGACAGTTATCAGGCAGGGTGCTAAGCCCTGAGATCATAATGATCCTGTTTACCCAAACTCATGCTCCATATAAAAATTCTTTCTATGCATTCATTTGATCAACAATAGCAGCCACATTTTATTTACAATAATGAAAATATAATGGTCCACCAAAAAAATTTTCCAGAAGGATTTACAAAATTCCAGTAGATTTTCAGGATTTCTAGGAGCTGCAGACACCCCGGATTGAATAATAAAAACAAATAAATAAATTTATTAACAAGAACAGCAGCGCAGCATACCTGTCGGACCCAAAAACGGCGAAACGTGCACTTCACGTCTATTCGCCAGGTGTTGCTGTGATGTGGCACGCAAGGCCCGCCACTACTCCGCACGCTGCAACAGCACTGCTGCTGCAGCTGATGGTCCTGCTATAATGCAATGTACTGATTACTAATTTGGACCTTAATGAAAAATCCGCCATGGTAGCGATAGCTAAATTGTCACGAATATGTGTGGAAAGTGTAACGACGATTGTTCGAGAAACGACAGAGCCTTAGAGGATTGAAAATTTGATAACAACAACCCCAAGAACAAGCAAAATAACAACGTTCATAGCGCTTGGAGACCCGTTTTCTGGTCTAAAAATAAAGTTAATAAACCAATTTATGTCATATGATATTCATACCTCCATTACCCTTAAAAAAGACTGCTTAAAGATGTTTGGCAAACGATGCAGAAATTACCTTCTTAACAAATGCTTCACGTCAGAGTCTTAACACGCAATAGCAGACTTTTAGTTACTGTGGCAAAACAGTTACAATCATGATCGAAGAATAACAGAAACGATAACATTTCATGAAACAAAGACGATAGTCACAGCAAATGAGGGAAAACGTCAGCCGATAATGGCACGACATCGTGGAATTTGGTTGAGCAGCTCGACACTAATGACAAGCAAAGCAACAACATTACGTGCAACACTACAACATCTAGCGGAAAGCTATCACTAGAACTGAGAGATGTACACTGTGTACCACGCGCACACCAAATCTGGAAAATACATGCTGAATAATCGACACACTGATAAGTGAGCACAGCGGTACTCAAAACTCATTACCATTTACGCTGCATTACCGACATGTAATTGTGTACAAGTGGCCAATGCAATGTGGAGTCAAATGTCAGTCTGCAGTCTGACAGTCATTGCAAGTCCTTAGATGCAAGTCTAAAGTCAAGTTCCTAATCCTTTTGGCTTAGATGACAGTTTAGTCGCAAGGGCTGAAACAAAGTAAACATAACAGTAACATGGCATCTGAAGAAAAAAGATGAATTTCCGGTAAAAGCACAAATAAAAGCAGAGATCCAAAACGTAAATAAACTGGAGCATGTGATGATGGGCTCCAAACAACACCAAGCGCTGTCATCGAGCCTTTTACATGCTCTATAAAAAGCAACAAAACATTCTGAGCAACTGCTGACTTAGTTTTAGCTGACAATTGTCGGACAGGGTGCTAAGCCCTGAGATCATAATGATCTTGTTTACCTAAATGTACGCTCTATACAGATTCAAATCGAACATCCAGTGTTTTGTTGGTCATCAATCTGCTGGGTTTGGTCTCACTGTTGTATCCAGGAATATGCTCAAAAATATCCAAAACACATATGAGTACTAAAATGAAAACAAGTAAATTGGTTACTTGCAGTAAAGCTACAGCTACTTCTTTCTCTTACTGATGAAAAGTTAGCAACTGAAAAACACAATAAAGCATATTAATACTACACCGCAGATTGAGCAAGTTCAAAGTTACAAGTGGCTAACATCAAACGTCAACTATAGAGGAAAGTCTCGAGTCATTAAATGTGTAGGGGCCTGGGGCAAGTCTCCAGTCAAGTGAACAGATGCAGCTCCAAAGCAGGGCTCGAAATATGGAAAAAGGAGAGCAGGAGATAAGCTAAAGGCTAATAGAGGTTTGGCGGACGGAAGTCTCCCTGCAGTGGGGTTCAGTGGCAGAGCCCACTTGGGTGGTCTGGGAGGTAAGTCACTCAGAAGCCGAGGCATACTTCACATGGATGTTTGAACTTGAATTAAAGTAAGTGTGACTTCACAGCTGGAAGGTAAAATTTATGTGACCATCAGACTCCCGAGTTACATATATATAGGCTATCAAATAACTTTCAGTTGAATGCAGATTTCCAAAAAATAATATTGTGGACCTAGGAACAATGGAAATGGGGTTATCTTAATTACAGAAACGGGAATAAATAGCATCCCCGGCTTGGATGCTTTTAGCTACAGCACTGCTGCGGATACCGACGACCTTAGCTTACCTTATCTTACCTTCAGGGTGGGCAATGGGCAGTGTTACCGGTATGCAGTGTTAGCTACCCAGCACTGAGGCGGTGAGGCCATATCATACCGACGACCAGTGCCAGGTAATCAGCAGCATTCATGGGGATAATTTGAGCCTGGTCCCAAGTCCCAAAAACAGTCACTGAAGTCTTGACCCCAGTCCAAGTCTATACCACGTGTTTTACCAGCACAGAACGTGTTACCACATCGTGCAAACACCTCAAACTACTTTTGCTCATTGAATCGCAACACCTACAGAAATATTATTTTATGCTGAATTTCATCAAACAGTGACACTGAGGTACATCTTCTACTGAACGTGGTTGTTGCTGAACTGCTATTTACGTGGCTTGTAGAAGAAATGTTTGAAAAATTGTGAAATATTTGAGTACCGCTGTTTCATATGGTGAAAATATCAACAACAGATTCACACTTGAAGATCTCTCGTGTCACTCAGTAGACTCGCCAGCAGCATTTCCATCTTCAGACTGACTCAATTTCTTTTTCCTCACTTCCTGGGCATGACGTTCCTGCAGCGTATGACAAATATGTGAGAAGGTTGCCGAAATCTAGTGGTAACGTTATTAACCCCTAGACTTCCTAGCCGCCACTGAATATCCGGATCCACCGAAATTTTCGCTGCCACCAAAAATCTGCCGAAAAATATGCAGCCATCATAAATGCTGCCGAATTTCTGATATCCATTAGCCACCACAAAAAATTCGGCTAGCATATCACGGTTACCAGAGAATGTGAGAAATCCCTGTATCAGGCCTAAACCTCCGAGTCAACATGGCACAAAGTTGGAAATATTTTGGAGGACTGTTCGATTCTGAGGGTCACAATGTTGATGAATATGGAATACATTGTTCATTATGCCTTTACATGCAGATGTCATCTGGTGAAAAGGGCCATTTGTAGCTGCATTTCAGCCGAAAATTTTAGCATCAACTGTATCTTAGCCATAAATTTTTGTTCGCGACAAAATCGGATAAACCAAATATCAGCCACATTTTTTACTCAGACGGATTTATTTTAATTTTTTAAAATTTGGCTCGGTAATCTATTAACTCCAGTATGTTTACCATACAGCCTAGCAGCACTCTAAAGCCCTGTACGGGCTGGGCCACCCGCAGGCTGGTCAGAACATTTTGTTACATAAAATTGGCCAGCCATAAAGTTCAGCTGGCTTAGCCGGGCCATAACTTTCAGCCCACCCAAGCCCGTTTTATAGAAATGTCAAAAATTCACAATACACATTTGTTGGTTCATTCCAATGCATAAACATGAAGTTACTAGTCAAAGGAGTTATCAGACGTTGTTTCACAATGATGACGTTTCTATGAGTCATGTTTAGAAGTTTATTGCCTGAGATCTGTTATCGCTTCGTTCAGTAAGTATAACGGGAAACAATTGCTTGGTTTACCTGTATTGTGCACTGCACAAGGTAGGCAACATGTTTGCACTCCACAATACGTGCTAGTGGCTAAACCATGCTAATAGCCTAATACCGGTGTGACATAATTCATTAATGATAATAATAAATACTACTACTACTAATACTAATAATAGTAATACCTGGACTACATTTATGGTGCTGTCATTGTACTTAGTTCACATGGTAACTGCAGAAACAGCGCCAGTGGCCACTAACCTCTGAACCAAGCCAATCAGCCTCAACCAGAAGCCCGCCAGAGAGCAGCCAGTACTACATCCACCATCGCCATTTAATTTATTATTACTCAGCCTGAAAGCTAATACTCATTTTACTGTCCCATGCAATGTTCTCTCTAATTTATTTTCTGGTGTGCGCGGAATCGAACTGTGTCTGAGCAACCCACTTTGAAGCCTGAGCATTTCCAAGTGAGCCGTTTTCGAAAACGTCAACTTAATGGGGAGTGCTGTAAGCTCCCCAGCGGGGTCCGAAGCGGAGCCCCGGCCGCCAACGCATTGCATTGTATTTTAGGTTGGGAAATTGCCGCTAGTGGCGACGAATTTCCTTCGTGGTATCCATGGCCGTACTTTTATATGGGCGTCTCCAACACCTCCCCGAAACATGGTCGGGTCCACTATGGGATGGACCCTATAGGCCTCAGAAGTGGTAGGGTCCGGACCCAAGATTCGGGTGCCATGGGTGGAAATTGACGCCTCAGGCTATACATAAAATGAAATTAACTTAACGGTCGCTATACGTGCTGCGCGGAATTAGAATCTGCTGCGCTGCGTTGTCTTATGCACTGCGCGGCCGCGCAGCTTAGAGGGAACCTTGGTCCCATGGAGGGTAGAAGGCTGAGTCGACCTAGGTACCTGGCCACTTATCCAGATGGTTAATCATGGTTTACCTGTCCGCAAACAGTCACCCATCCAAGTAGTAACCAGGCTGACTAGTTTAACTTCGTTGAACAAAGCCAATGTGCTAATCAGTACACTAAGCTACCACCCAAGCGGAGACAACACATGTGTTGTATATACTGTTATAGACTGCATTGTGTCCCAGTGAAGGAAAAGTTACACTGACAGTGCCTGGGCTGCCAGAACCCATCCACTAGAGCAAGTGACTGGCATGGACGGAAACCACGGAGCAAAGTGCTACGGACAGGGTGGAGGATGAGGAGTCAAGCCACTTGTACTTTACACACAGTGTCTTCAAATGCTAACTGCAGCAACAGAGCATTAGCTGTCACTGCAAGAACAAAAACTGCACACAAAACATACATGCTCCTTAAGGCGTTCCTGCTTGGCCAGCATCTGAGCATTCTTGTTTTCCTGTATGACCTCCATTTTCTCCGACAGTTTCCTCTCTGTTTCCTTGGAAAACGACTCGGACAGTTCATGTGCTTTCTGACTGGCCTCCTGCATGCGCTCCTTATCCTTGTTCACAGGTTGTAGCTTTGACGCTTCCATAGACTGTAAATGAACAACAGATTTGCTGCAATCATCATCGTCATCATCTAGTTTTATTTCGGACAACTAGGCCCACAGAAAGAAAAAAACACAGTACACACAAAAACACATGTAGAACAACCACACAAGAAAACAGAGACAGACAGAAGTTATAGATAGGGTTGTTAAAACCGCCCTATCATTTTGACCGGTTAACCGTGATCAAAAAGACCGGTTAACCACCGCCGCCTACGCTGCTATGGTACCACACGCTTCCTTGTTTGCCAGTCATCCTTCACTCACTGCAGTAGGCCTAAGTGCAGTAACTGAAGTGTTGCCCTTGCATCCTCTAATCTCTATCACCACTGCAGTCAAGCAAAATTTGACACCTGTCAAGAACCGACATCCAGGTTACATGCATCACAATGAAAATTGAAAGCGGCAGTGCAGCCGGCTGGGTAGTGGGTAGGTTAATGTCCTGTCCAGGGATGTAGAGATGACTGACCATGGACCAACAGTCCGACACGTGCTTTCACTGTAGGCCTACTGTGTGCTGAATACCACGGCAAATGTTTCTTTGCTTTGGCACATAGAATAATGAAGTGAAAAATGCGGCGGCGGTAGCAAAATTTGTGCGCGGGCGCCGTTAGCGCCATTAAATGCAGGCACTGTATTACGGCACGGTTAACCGGACCGGCAGTTTCAGGACCGGTCTTGCCTTGAAGACCGGTTAATCTTTAACATCCCTACTCCCTAGTTATAGAATATTGACCAACAACCAATGCCGAAGTGACAAGTGACATGCAGTGGCAGTGCAAGCCTCGTGATGCCGCAGTAAATTACTATCAATAAATCGAATGATACGATAGCTGGCGCTTACTATTTTGCATACTAAATGTGGCATGCCTCCGAAACAGGTATAATCCAGTGAAAAACGAAACACATGAATTATATTGACTAAGGAAAAGCAGAATATGCATCATTACTTAAGAGATCGTGCGGTGATAATAGGCCTATCTATCATGTTTTATTATGTAGCTGTTTCATAGGCCACATCATGCATCTTGTCTATCCATCTGTCCCATATGGGCTCCTAATCAAACTAGAAAATCTATCGACACCACACATCGAGTTTGCAGCATTCGAGGAATCAATGGCCTTGAATCTCGCTTACAGGTCATTCAAGGTCATACATTATGGCACAAATTGATACAGTGTGCTTGATTTAGTATGGGCAGTTCATAGTAACTTTCACTCGATCTTCAACTGTTTCGGAGATATTGCCACTTTTCTATGCCAGCAGCCACTTATTCAATACCCCACTCCTATTCTGGCTAAAATATGGGGTGTTCCCTTTGAGTAGATCAGCTGTGAAATTATTTGTAGAGTATTCCAACGTATGTGATCACAATACCTCAACGTTTCAGAGAGACAAGCCATAAAATATCACAGTTGGTCACTTCAAAACTAGGGCTGTGCATGTAACATGAGTATCTTGAGTACTCAACTGCAAACTGAAGTCGAGTAATTTTTTACTGCTCAAGTACTTGCACAGAATATTGAATAAATAAGCAACTAAATATAAATAAATATTAATTTCAACAATTTAAACCTTTAAAAAGTTAACTATTGTTTGTTGCTCACGATTTAGTAATAAGAAGTGACAATATTAATTATCTGGTGTCATTTCCTTCACTTCAGATATTTGTGTAATACATAAACTGCACATCACTATTCACTAGTCACAAAACTTGCATCATGGGTGACATCATAAGTGATGTAGGCCTATACTAGTCAAAATATTAACACCGGGCTTGAACTACCATTCAGCTTGTGATGCTGGACACATTAGATACTAGATGCACGTCACTCACGAAGGTTCTCGCGGAGTACTTGAGTAGCAAATTACTCAGATAACACAGCCCTATTCAAAATCCCCTCTACTTTGTTGTAATATTGGCACTTCAACGTGAACAATAACATTAGCCTAGGTCAGAGTGAGGGAATAAGTTTCAACAAAAACTCTACAAATCGAGAACTGAACAGTGAACATGACTAACCACATGTGTCTACACTAGTTACATAATCAATCACGTAAGATTTCTTTCTAATGCAGGTATGTAATTCAAACACAGTCAATGTCAAACTCAAACTGTTGTCAAACTGAGCGTAATCGTATATTACATGGCGCCTGTCTTCCGCTTCTTTGAGTTTTCTGTCAATATCGCCCTGAGATAGCGGCCTGTCTTTAGTTGGTGAGCCAGCATGTGGAGGAGCAGCATCACTGCTCGCTGGCTTCAAGATTACTTCAAACGACATTCCTCCAGCTTTCTCCGTTGAGCTCTCCATACTCCTACAGAAAAACAATAAAACGGCTAGTGTACTTCATCCGCTCTGAAGTGTGACAGTATCTGTCTAATCCATTCAAAAAAATCAAATCCCAATAGTGAATTTAAAACAATTCTATCGGATGTGTGAAAAAAAGAAAATAACAAAATACCATAAAACTTCTTATAAAAGCCCCCAGCTTCTATTACAACAAGTTACTTTTGTCCCTGGCTTGTATTACAGACCCGGCTTCGGCTTCTATTAAAATAATGTCAAATGGCCATATTAGACTTTTTGTGTATACAGACACATACATGAGGTCTCGCGTCATAAGAACCATATCCTCCTGTTTCAACATCCTACACCACCTACAAAGTATCCGCTGATCCGTGTCGAGACCCTCCCATACATTGAATGGTAGTCTCGCTTGTACTGTCTCGGCTGGACTTCGGTAACGCAAATCTGACAGGTGCACCTACATACCTCATGCAACGACTTCAGTCAATTTTTAATGCAGCTGCTATGCTGATGTTCTCTTCATCGAGGTTTGACTACATCAGCCCGCTGCTCAAGTGCTCAGCTGGCTTCACTGGCCCAAGGCGCCTGAGCAGATCTCCAACAAGGTAACTGTTCTGGTTTACCAATGTCAACACAGTCTGGGGCCAACATACCTGTCTAATGAACTACGACGACCAGCAGACACTGAACCAGACCAACGATGGTATTCCGCCTTGTCAATGTCACTAGCTGTCCAACACACTCGGCTGTCTGCCAGTGGCGACAGAGCGTTTCCTGTTGCGTCCGCTCGTCTCTGGAACAGTCTTCCATAATTCCATTCCATGGGACTGCTGGCTGCTGCTACATCTCTCTCTACCTATCTTGACTCGGTACTGTCGATGGACCGGCATGTTACAGAGGTCGTCCGCAGTTGCAGCTATCATACACGTGCTCTGCGTCATATCCGACCACTGCTGACACTCGACGTCGCCAAGTCAGTCGGTCACAGCATCATCGCGTCTTGACTAGACTACGCAAACGCACTGCTGCATGGTACATCAACCAGCAACCTCCACAGGCTGCAGGTTGTTCATAACTCTTTGGCCAGAGCGGTCTGTCAGGCCCCACGCTCTGCCAGTGCCACTGAGTTACGTCGACAGCTCCACTGGCTTCCAGTCCGGCAAAGAATCAGCTACAAGCTTGCCGTCATCACATACAAGACCAACTTAACCAAGACTCTGGCTTACCTGTCTGACATCATTCACGAATACCACCCTACACGCACTCTGCGATCTGCTGATAAACTGGTACTTACTGTACCGCGAATG
>Ga0209781_1000363_pt1 | contig 11542 bp, 9 predicted proteins | sample WorMetHERISLAND1_3_FD_187386 | JGI IMG/M metagenome (GOLD analysis project Ga0209781, IMG submission 187386) | Marine gutless worms symbiont microbial communities from Max Planck institute for Marine Microbiology, Germany - Olavius albidus HERON... | ecosystem: Host-associated > Annelida >...
CAAGGTCATCCAAGGTCATCAACCTTGGTGCCAATCGAAAGCGCATATGCAACTTCTATTAGTCATTAATATTAACTTTGGATGTATCTCCTACCATTTTAGAGATTTTGACGCATAAAGCTATCATGTTTTGCCCACCTCACCCTTTTTTGATGCCCCGGCTCAAGGGATCCCGTCAGAATTTCTGGATGAAACTTATCCTACAAAAACTAGAAGGATGGGTTACTGTACGGTGAAAACTGCACGATCCTAACTTCAACCATTTTTACTGATCCACCAGTGACAGACAAGAGAGACGGACGGAATTTCCATAGCATATACGCACTACAGCATATATGCTGTCGTGTATGAAAGTGAATTAGGGCTGTCAAGCTATTAATTTTTTAACCACATGTTAACTGCAGTTTTGAAACATAATTTTCGATAATAAAATGCATACCATATCCTAAAAGTGGTAAAATAGACAGCTTAGTCTATCACATGTATCAGAAATCAGAAAAAAAGAAAATTAAGGAAAAATAAAAAGAATAAAAGTAAAAAAGTAATTAGCAGTTCATGCCGATAGGTAGTGCTGCTGGTTTAAACTGCCATTATTTGATAACGCTTAAATACACCGAGATGGCCGTAATAGCTGATACACAGTCATTATTGCCTCTGCATTAATTCATTATTTTTAATCATGATTAATGCGTTAATTTGACAGCCATAAAATAAACAGATAAAGGCTACACAAAATCAAATGGCAAAAGCTGCTAAAAATCAGTTAAACGTAATGAAATACATTATGATGTATACACAGAGGAATTAGGTTTGAAACATATTGCCTGCATTTGGTGAAAATCTTTTAATATATCTTACATTTTAGACTTGTAGAAACATAACCCATTGAAAGGAACAAAGTAAAAATGATGAGCTGATCATCCGAAATAGTCAAGTAATGCGTGAAGGTAATCTACAGGATAGAAGGAGTTGGGCAGGATTTATATAATGGAGTACAGCACAGTGCAGCAGGTCTTCAGGCCTGACATATCGATAACTTGAGCAACAATTTACATTCAGACAATGGGATAATACTACTGGAATGGCTTGCATACAAAAAGACCAAACACAGCAAAACATCAACACAAAGACGAATAAACTGGGATCAACCACATGGTTTAGGCAATTCGAGTGTCTTTTGTCACTCACTTATTCTAACGCTTCTTTGTAAATTACAAAATATCTGCTGTACTGTAGTGAGGTTCAGTCGCAATCACAATCAAGCACCATCGAACCAGTAAACACGATGCTTCCATCACTTCATGTCATGTGAATATTTCAAAAGCAAACCACATCACAACAACTGAACGTGAACAAGTAACGTCACAAACCTCAACCGGTGTGCGTATGCTGAAAACATTCCAGTCAAGAAGTCGGTGACTGAATGGTGCAGGTAACTCGTGGAACCAAAGCTTAAAATTTATTTTATGACGAGTAACATGCATACAACATACTACCATTTAACAAAATGCTCCACATCACAACCATACTCAGAGCACAGCAAACTACTTACAAGTCTGCCATGCACTTAAATATTACCACAGTGTGAAACTGTGTATAGAAAAGTGAGCCCCTTAAAAATCCTGATATGACCAAAAGACTACAAAGAATCAAAGAAAATTTTACACACACAATGTGACATCTATTTGAATCACTGATGCAATATCTCATAGGAATCCAGTGTTAAGAGATTTTTTCAGTGCTGTCACAGACCTGCGTTTCCAATAGGACAGTAATGTCACTTCGTGTTAAATGTTTTTAAACAAACAGAATGTTGTCAAAAGAAGATCGAAGTTTAATCAAAATGCCCAGAGTTTAAAAAGGATATCATGCAAAAATGTTTACGGGGTTCACTTTTTTCTGGTCACAGTGTAAACACACAATTTTTAAAAACCGCTTTACACAATAATACATGCATATCGACACCAGAGAGCTGATCTAAACACATGATAATGCAGTCGAGTTGAAAGCAACAGCATATGTCTAAGCGCTGAACTAGCTTGGTGTTGAAGCCCCAGTTGACTGGCTTGAAGAAGAAGATTGGTCAGCATTCACTTTCTTCCTTCGTTCTTTGTACTCACGAGTGCTTATAGGAACAACCGTCTATGCATCACACACACACATCAACTCATGCGTCTAGTATCTGTATCCATTTATCCAGCTCTTACAACCAGTTAGCCTGAATTATGTGTTTATACAACTAGTACAGAAAAACCTTTCAAGCAACGTGTTCGAACTAAAAGCTGGTCAACACTTCATTAACATTGCATTAATCTATCAGTCAGATCCAGCACTTGTAAAGTGCCACTTAAAGTTCTCGAAGGTGCCTTCTATAAGCAGGCTTGCACACATAGCCAAGTCTTAAGGCCCGACTTGCAGTGTTCACAACTGATGTTTCTGTCCTTGAGATGAGACGGCACGTGTTCCAAATCTGGAATGCCATGATGCCATTCAGAGTCACACTCATGTCACTGGTCAGCTGTATGAAACTGCTCTGATTCTGGCAACTTTTAACAGCGACCTTGCATCAATCAGTGACACTGTTTGAAAAAAGCATCCTCCTAAATGAAGTATGCTTTCACTTAACAAACAGGTAAATATAAAATACTGTGAATTTTTATACTCAGATGTAAGCTCTAATCAGACAGGATGCAACCAAAACAGACATGCACATTCCCACCTAAAATGTAAAAAACTTCAACTCCAGTTGGTCTGAACTAGAAGAACATGAACACACCCTAGTACATATTTAATATCTACACACACACAGATAATGCTCCAAAAATACACTTTGACTTTCACCCCTTTCAAGGTGGAGATGAAACTGGAATAAAATAGACAACTGGGCGTACTGAAGGACGCGGCCGGTGAGTATCGACGGCTTCAATCTCGAAGTCGATGCGCTCTGAACGACAACCGTACGCTACTGGCGTCAGCTTTATGACAGCGTGCAGCGGTACACGGATATACGGCAGCTCATCTGATACAATAAGCACAGAGAAAATCTATGTCATTAAACAGATCTACACATAGCCAAAGAGGGGTAACTGAGTCTAATGGTAATCAAGCATATGTTTCATTTGACAAGATACATAATCAACGGGTCCCAGACTTTGGGTACTCAGCCTAACCTGGACTAAATAAAAGGTAAAAAGGTAAAGGTCTGGGTACTTGTTATAGCGCTGCTTACGAGACTCGGAACAGCAGCGCTTTACAATCTCGGAAGTGGCAGCTGATTGGCGTGAGCTAATGATACCATGGAGCATTATGTGGCCATCCATTGCCCGCGATGGCGAACAATATGACCCGTGGTGTAGCACACAGACATACCATCGCCCCAATCAGCGCACTAGGCCTTCACCCCGTAGCCCGTGAACTACTACTCATTTCCCGTCCCGCTGAGGGTAGGAGGCTGAGTTGGCCTGAGCACACAGTAGGTTAGCAACTTGCTCAAGGTCTTGCTAAATCCCAAATACTAGTCAGTTAATGGTTGCACAGAAATAGAAAGTATCCAGTTGACATTTGCTATATATGCTACACATGCAGGATACATCCTGGCATGAAAGATGTATGCATATGCATATCTTGAAAGTGTGACGTCACATCAAAAATCTAATTCCATCAATCGATGTGTATTCACTTGAAGAACAATTGTGACAAATTACACAATTATCCCGGTGATCTGATTTGAAACGATGGAGCATTAGGCTTTTTAAAAGTGTTGCCCCAGCAAGAAGGACAACAAGAACAAGATGAGTAGCAATGTGGGTACAGTTCTTGATCCTAGAAATGATTCAAAGTCTATGAAATATTTACAGATTAGACATACGGGACAATCTAGTAAAACAGCATCAGGTGAACCTTGAGTGATATCAAGAAAGTATGCAAGCAAGCAGCGTGCAACAGCCTGATGACATACGACGACAACGTCTTCTTGTCGTTCCAACTCCATTATCACCGGTTCCAGCCTCATCACAAGGTCTTCATACGACTGTTTCACAACACAGCCTCATCACAAGATCCTCATATGACTATTTTATGACATAGTCACAAAATAAGGTCGTCGTTATTAAATGAACACAGACTAGAAATTCACAGTTTCAACAAGTAACATGCAAAATACAAGTTACTCTGCACTACTCCATCAAGCAAATAAACGACAGTAAAGCATGAGAGGGACCAATAATGTGGCTACATTACACAGTACACACCTCCCCAGCTGGATAGCGATAGTGATATTTGTCTTGGTCACGACGAGCAAAATCCTCCGGATACCTCTCCTCTATCTCCTGGTATGTCAGTCCCTCACAGACACCCTACGATCAATGCAAACATTCACTGCCGACAAGTCAGTGCAGTTAATTTCATTACTGGTCAGCTGGCACTTCAATAACTGCACCATTTTCTGCAATGATATTATCTAATTATCGATGCAACAATTTATCACTAATTATGCTTTACAACACAGCACTATAGGTAGGTATAGGACCTTGTGATGACTGATGAACATTTATTGAGAATGTATTCTCCAGTCAGGATTAAAACAGAGTTTGGCTATGACTCATAGTATGATACTGTCGGTAATAAGCAACTTGCTTCATATGTGTTAACTATATTACTGTGTAACTATAATAATGTCCGAGCTGCATGTGATGAATGTGATTATCTGGGCTTAGGGACTGGAACTACCTATCTGTTCATTTCCGACAGTTTGGTTTTTATTAGACAACTTAAACCATACTTTTTAAAAGTCAGTTATTTAACTGACTGTTACACTTTTGTGATGCACCTTTGAACAGTTCAGTAATTAGCATACACTACACACTTACATCAAATCATATAACAAAACAATTGCAGGTGTTTCACAAGTCTGATCTTCCACAGAGTAAGTCGGCATCCTTAGTCCAAAGCTCAAACATGGTCATGAAATCTTGCAGCTACTTACTGCGCAGAAACCACTTATGCTTTCAATGGCACCTAAAACTGGGAGACTGTTTGCTGTAAACAGTTTTACTTGCGGTTTCAGTTCACTATTGCTCGGTAAAGAACATATCGTCATTACGGTACAGCGTCAATTTCGTTGAGAGCTTTCCAATGCTCCTTTGAAGTATTGACGTGTGCCACAGTCTGAACTGTTCTCTTTAACAAACTCGTCCATATGTGGATATTCTTCTTGTTGCTCTCCTTTTCCTTGTTCAAATACTCGGCCAACTTCGCAGCAAACTAGTACAGCCACAAAAACAGACATCGGCATACAAAGTGCACATAACTTAACAACAGAAATGATTAATGGAGAATGCAAGTATATGAACGCTGAATCGCTTGAGTAGATACATAGACTGTGTGCTTCATCAGTGATCAGTCCTCTACAGAACTGTCAAAATCTGAGCATTTATATTTACTGTGTTGTTTAAAATAAACATTTATCAAAGAACTCACAGAAATAAACTCAAACAGTAGAAGCACGTATGCTCAACTAATTCAGGCATCTGACAGCATGCTGTGACGTTAAATTTCAATTATATGGGCATAATGGTGACGTTACAATCCACATACAATAACAGTTTTAACACAGTAAATATAAATCCTCAATATTTTGCAATTAGGACTGCACCGGATTTGACTTTTTAAATCCGACCGGAGCCGGATCTGGTCAGTTTTAGGAATTGGCTGAAAATTGATTTTGGGTCACAAAACAAAACACAAGTGATAAAACTAATGGCATCAACAATGCTGTCAGCTGCTAGTATACAGGCAGTACAGTTCAGTGCTTCCTTTGTTGTGTTACTGTTTGTCAGCCTTCGATAAAATTTACAGAATGGCAATGAATTTAGTATTTTTCGTCCATACTTGCATTACCAGAACCAGTATTGTGAAACTTGTTGCGGTAGCGTAGGCCTAATGCACGGCCGCTATTGCTCGCCTACTGGGCGTAGTAAGTGACCACATCACACTGCCGTTTGCACCGACAGGCCTACAATAGTACGTTTGGTGAACTGTTGTCATGCTACTGTTGCAATCGTACTGTCCTTCTGTTTCTGCTATAGTTCACAGCGTTGAAATTATTTACTTCCTTAAGTTTCTTACTTTACGAAATTCATCACATCATTGATCGTGGGGCCACATGGACTAAAACACAGACCAAATAAAAATAAATAAATAACACCAAATTTACTTCCAGTAGCTTGTTAATTTATCACAATGTTATAATTGCATATAAAACTAATTCAAATGCAAATACATCACTTGAAAGGTCAGTTTCGTTAGTTTTTATTCGAATTAACTGAATGCTCTGCAGCTGCTATGGCGTCTGCCAAATCCGGCTAGAAATTTGGCCAAAGCCGATTTGGGAAAAATGGCCGGCTTTCGGATTTGCCAGAGCCGGAGCCGAAATCCGGTGCAACCCTATTTGCAATTCTATGGATGACTGATTCCGTGGCGGATCACACAATCTAAGCTTATGTATCCCCCGAGTCGAAGAACACACAGAATTAATTTCCAGCTTATCTTTAAATTTTCTGTAAAAATTACCCTTCACTTTTACTTTACTTTTATTCATACTCAAAAGTTTTTGCATGCTATAAAGCTACCGTAGTGATAAGCCTCTGGGCACAGTTTGCAATAATGTTGCTGCTAAACTGGTAACTCAGCTTGCAGATATGACATAATTATACAGCAGCCTAGTACATATTTAATATCTACACACATACAGATAATGCTCCAAAAATACACTTTGACTTTCACCCCTTTCAAGGCATGCATTAATCCAAAAACAATAATTCTGATATTCAGCAATACAATGACACTTCTCAGATTACATAGTCCTTGTTAAATACAACCTTCTATAATATATGCATACATTAAGCAGGTGCAAGGTATTTGATATTTACTCCCAAGGTATTTAGTAAATTTAGTAAACTCCCTCTTACTGGTAGCAATGCTTCAGTTGCCTCTGTCATCTAGCTGCACAACAAATTTACTCACTTACTTACTTACTGTTCTATAACTGTGGCACGGCAACTGGGAACAAACCTCTTGACCATGAGCGGAAAGATCACCGTCACCACCAATCCTTCCACAGTTGTTCATGTCCGACTCTCCATGCTATAACAAAACATACACCAAGCCAGCCTTGACATGATATATTAAATCAGTTTCTGTCTGTGTCTGCTGTCCGTCTGTGCCTGCCTGGACAAGACTTCACCAAATTTAGAACACAGTATTCCATTAACATTCTGATGAAAAATTTTTTTTGCAGATCAACTGGAAGTTGTATATGCACACTGCACAGGTATGACACTTAAATCAATTGCAAGATACAACTGCCAAACTAATGGAGAAACAATTATAACTGATTTCACTAACCAGTAGGGACAGTAGAAAATCACAGCAAAAAAATGGTGAAAAACACAGCAAACATTTGTGATAATCGCAAAAATCACGGAAAAATCACGGCAAAGACATGGCATCAAATCACAGGCCCAAAGACCATTATACAGTTTATAAAACTCAACATCTAGCATTGATGAGATTCAGTTTATAACTTTATAAGTAAAACTCATGGTTTCAAACTCCAGAAAATATGATATTCTAGGTAAAAATACATATTTCTACGATGACGTCACACTCACAGTCACATACCGAGCCAGTAAGCACACAGACTTTGGTAGCAGAGGCAAAGGTAAATATGTTGGTGTTAAATTCACACAATAAACTTCAACTTATGCTGATTAAAAACAAAATATTCTTGTAAAAACATAAAAAACTATGGCATTTTAGCAAAAAACGCAACAAAGCATGGCATTTCGGCAAAATCACGGATTCACGGAATTTGACGAAAATCACGGTTTTGTTTACAATTTCGTGATGAATCTTCATGCAATGTATGTCACCATGGCATAATATTTAGCAACAAGACTGGACACACACAACAGAATATAATTTTCAATTCAAGTGAACTACAAAAAAGGCACACTAGTGCTGCTCCGTAGTGTAATAAACAGCATTCTCAGGATGTGAGTGAGTCAGAATATTTAAAGGCGCATAAAATCAGAAAGTCACTATGCGCCGCGGTGTCACTTGAACAAAAACGACTTTATGTAGCTTTATGTGTAGCTGGAACAGAAACATTCTGTACTCACTCTAGTGATGTAAATAGTTCTTGGCAGTACGCGAATATTCATCAGATAGTAGACGACGCGACTATGAATGTGACCTGAAATGCACAAAAAATGTTCTCAGCTCCAGGCTACTGTAAATCACAGCCTTGTACAGAATGACTTAACCCACAATGACTCTAGTACTGCTTTTGGTTTTCATGTCACCTTCTTACTTTACCAGAATTACTCCACATTATTCTGGGTACCATGGAAGAATGTCTGGTGCAGCTGGAACAGGCTTTACAGGCTGGATGCCCAACACCCACTGTTAAAGCACTATTGACTTTTAAGTACTAGTTATTACGGTAAGTTATAGCATGATGTTTATCCAAGATGTATTAGCACATAAATATTGTTAAATCGATTAAGATTAATGTCAACACAGCACTGTTGGCAAGACAGCTTACCCTGCACTCTGTTGACGAGGTATTTTTCACCCTGGTTGAAGATCTTGATAAAAGACAAGTCTCGATCGCGCTCTTCGTCTATGGTCTCGTATTCACACTTCATCGACTCGATGCGTTTCTTGAAGTCAAAGACGGCATCATCTAATTCAATGCCTCTGTAGTCAGGACTTGAGACTTTCACTTCCTGCAATGATCAGTAATCATCATCAACAACAACTCCCAGTGTTGTCCCACTGTTAGCTAAATTCAGTATTCTTATCTGTAATGCTGTTCTGGCTTTAAGATAAAACTGTTTGAAAACTTGGAGAGCTATACATATACTGTCAGCGGCAAAAAATGTAGTGCAGAGAATCTAGTTTCATATGATGTAAGTTTTATGGGGTTATTCGCTGGGGTTCCCTGAAGAAGGAGCGTAAAACAGGAGAACTGTATTCACAGCTCCCACACACGCTATTCACTGACATCTACAACTAAATGCATGGCTACTGCGCCAGTCTGTCAGCCTTGCTGAATTTCTTGTCTTAGTTTACACTGACATAACATTGCAATCATGCATGTGAAATTTCCATGAATTAAAAATAGGGTTAGAACGATACCAAACAAGGCACCCAATACCCAATACCCAATACCCAATAATATTGGCCTATCCCAATGCCAATCCCCAATACCAATACCAATACTGGTGTGTGATGAAACGCTGAATTGAATGCAAGTCAAAAACTGTTCAAGTCAACATACTATGCATACTACAGTCACATGCTGTTACGAATTTAACTTAAAACTGAATTTAGATTATTTTAATTTAAACATTTAATTTAAACTGCATTTGATTTATTTTTAATATAATTTTAAAATGAAGCATTGTATTGATTTTTCAACAAATGTACATGTATACAGCACTAGCTTACCCATACTATGGCTATTAAAATAACCATGTATGTTATAAAAGCTAATATAACTGCTTGTTGTATTTCATTTTGAGTTCCTTCATTTGCCAGGACTCTAGCTTTGCTTTACCTCCTGTCCGATTTCCCTGCTGTCATCTGCTGGCAACTGGTATCAGGGTGACCAGGCAGTATTGGTATTGGGTATGACAGCCAATAAAAGTATTGCCCAATACCCAATACTACCCATTACTGGAAAATATTGGGCAATACCCAATTCTCCAATGCCAATATCGTTCTAACCCTAATTAAAAAATCTATCCAGGAATTTCATCATGTTTTCAAAAAGCTCCTGTGAAGTATGTTGGACATGATGATAAACCTCTTGGTCTCAGCAACTACAATTACAGTCTCGCACACATGGACTGTGCACGGTGCTATTTGAAAAACGACTGCAGTGCCAGTGCAGACAGCCTGCTTCAATTAGCCGTAACTTACAGCTCCTTAGAACTGTTACCATTACCTGGTACTATTAGTTATCACATGAAGCAGCTGTGGCTTAGTGGCTATGCTGATGGACTATTACAAAACACAACAATGACAAAAAACAAAGTAACAAAAAATGGAGTTACACAAAATATGAATCTTACCACACACAAATTCCACTTCAGGCAATAGTATAAACAGTAGATTTTATGAAACTGCTCATCTTTACTGACCATTACTTGAACACATGATGAACTTCACTGCACCAAATGTAGTAGTCCAGCAATCACTTAAGAGACAGTATATCAGTCATCATAACGGTCAATTTACGTTCCCACTGAAGTGAAAGGTTCAATGAAACATACCCTGATATTGCCATCAACAATGGCTGCATCTGAACACACAGACTCCACAAACATGACTTTGAATCCATTCTGCTTGGACAGCACGTCAAGGAGCCATTCACGGCGTTCATGAGACCCGTTCGTTGCATCGTACACCTGCATAAACCACACACCATTGTCAGTGACATCACCGTGTCACATATACTGCAGTGAACAGACATTAAAGTGAGAGCATGACAAAGTCGCAACAGGACACAGACAGCGGCTCTTATTGCTGTACATTCCCTGCTCCAAGTGTAAAGTGATACACACTGTTAAAGCACGTCAGCAATTTGGGCTGGAATCTGTTCCTGATGCCGGCAACAATCCAGTGACAACTGAACCGCGTGAATAACCTCAACCACTAAGCTACGGCTGTAATTTACACCCAACAACAGACAGACACAGTGGAATGAACACTCACAATATAGTCACTGACACTCTGCCAGCCTCAAACTTCAACCCAACGACAATGTGCTGATAACAAAACAGGGAAAATGAAACCGTACAAAAACTGGCTAAATTTAATCCACAAACACGGTCGTGGCTTTTGTTTTCAATGGTTATCCTAAAAGTTGGTGGTTATCCTAGCAAGTCAAAGGTCTCTTTAGAAAACCTTTGGAGATTGACAAAACAAGGTTTTTACAGGCCAATACAAACACCCAACAAACAGTGTCAAAAGACTCGAGGTATATGCACCGGAAATAACTGTAGACTAATAATACCTAAATCCTAAACTGTCACTAGAAACATTTCTTATCTCTGCTCTTCTCCAAGTTCCACTTCTTAAATGATCCTATCTACATTATTCCTATATCAACAGCACAGTAAATATTTCATGCTCAGCACAGATGTAACGCAACCGCAACTGACCGCAACGTCTCCGCCATCCTCATCAAGCCACTTAACCGTATCATCCAGAGCAGCTTTAGCGCTCTCACTGCACACATAACAGGACAGCTATACTGTACAATTTTACTCATGTAACTGCTCATGGACCCTATGACTTTTACTGTGACAAGTTACTAACATGGATGGGACAGACTTTAACGTCCAACAACAACAACAACAACAACAACAACAACTGTTTATTAAGAAATGACAGAACGCATCTCCAAACAAGTGACAAGACAGAATAAAAACGAAATAAAATGGTGTAAAAGTCAGTACATATTATGATAAAG
>Ga0209781_1000364_pt1 | contig 11539 bp, 4 predicted proteins | sample WorMetHERISLAND1_3_FD_187386 | JGI IMG/M metagenome (GOLD analysis project Ga0209781, IMG submission 187386) | Marine gutless worms symbiont microbial communities from Max Planck institute for Marine Microbiology, Germany - Olavius albidus HERON... | ecosystem: Host-associated > Annelida >...
CAGGCACTTTTGTGCTGGCACGAAAATCGCTTCTTCTCCTAGGCAAATGGCTGGATCGCGACCAAACTTGCACACAATGGTCTCCAGGTCAGCCTGCGTCCAGGGTGTGCTCAAGGTCAAGGTCAAAGGTCACGTGATACGCGCACTTTCTTGGATTCTTGGAATGAGCTACTCCGTCATTGACGGTCTGGTTTGTATGTGAAATATTGAGGGTCACTAAGTTCCGCAGTTGAGCACAGTTCGTCTGTCTGTTAGTGGTGTAGTACTTGTGGTTAGTGTATTCTGCTTATTTGTGTTTAAATAAGAGTGTTCGATCATATGACTGGATACTTTGGACGTCATGACTTCAAAAACAATTACATATTTAGTCCTGCATTATCTTACGGAATCAATCATGTAATACATGTTTGTTCTTGGTATAGTGATCTGCACCGTGAGGACATTTTTTAAGCCGATGCCATGTAATGCAGGAATTCTCACCTAAAGCTGGCATTGGGTTCTTGTCTGTTAATTTACCTGAATTAATTTTTGATATCAACATCCTAAGGTTAGGGTTAAGGTTAGGGTTAATAATTTGGGTGAATTAACTGACATGTACCCGGCATTGTTTACTGGTACACGTTACTGATACATTTAGCTTGGAACTATATTGTTTGCTTACCATTTTCAGATATTAAATCAAGCAGCTGCTGATACTAAAATATGCATCCAGTGCTGGTTTGTTGTTTTCAAAACTCTGTTATCATCTTTGTGAAGCAGTTTGCAGTTAATAAAGTGTGTGTATAATGTAGACGCCTGGCGAAGGTGAACACAAGATAATGGATTTTATTCGGTCGGAAAAATCGATGCCGGGTTATGACGAAAACACTCGGCACTGTCTGTACGGTCTCGATGCCGACTTAGTAAGTGGTGCTGCTGTCAGGATAATTTTTCTGCTTTTTATTAACAGCAGTGGAGCACCATAGAGTTGACATTTGCTTTATCTATGTGCTGACATTTTATATAAGCTTTACCAACATGTGTAACTATAATCGTTTTTGGTCGGATCTTATTCCAGCATATATGCATGTCAGACAGGATATTTCACAATGTACCAAGGTTGAAGTGTATATGTGCACGGTTTCACGTGAAAACAGTTGGACCACTCGGTTTTTTTTTATAACTTTTGGTTCACAGCTGCCAAAGTGAATGTGAACACAAGATAATGTCAGAAATCTCACCCAGTGTCTGAGTTATAACTTGTAGTGCATATATAGTAAAAGTAACGAGAAGCTCAGCTATTGCTTGGAGACCGTGCGACACGAAAGCATGCCAAGGATTGCTGAAATGGACGTGAAAATGACAACCTAGGCTGAAATGACCTTCAAATGTACTTCAAGGTCATCAAAAGTGGCACCAATTGAAAGCTAGTGTATGACTTCCTATTAGTAATCTATAGTAACTTCTGCCGTATCACACACCGTTTTTGAGAAATTTGATGTAAAACAGTCCAGTGAGTCATTGACAGTCGTATCATCTGAAAGCTGTCGTGTGGCCATGCATGTAAAATGTTCGGAAGACAGTGAACGAATGAAGCGAAAATTGCCATCTCTGACCCCACTCTCATTTGACGCCCCCTCCCCAGCGAACCCCCACGAATATCTGCATAAACTTTATACTGCTAGAAACTACGTTCCCTGGGCTACATTTTTGTCGCTGACAGTATATGGGTAGCTCTGCAAATTTTCGTACAGTTTTGCCCGAAAGCCGGAGACACCAGTTCATTAGTTGCTGAGCCAGAAACATATTTTAACGCAAAATGGCCATTCAGGGTCACTCAAGGTCATCTATTTCGGTATCATTGAATAGCCACTAATGGGCTACATAGCACAATATAATAAATGCTGCCTTAAATGTGAAGGTTCGGAAGATATAGCGAGCGAAAGAAGCAAAAATCGCCATTTTTGACCACCCCACTCTCATTTGACGCCCCCTCTCCAGCGAACCCCCGTGAATATCCACATAAAACTTACCTTGTTAGAAAGTAGGATCTGTGGGTTACATTTTTGCTGCTGATAGTATGGGTCTATCTTCATGCAAATTTTAGTGGTTGGCTCCGAAACACGTGTGTAATGCAACGGAGTGCACAATTGCTGTCCAAGGTCATTTCGGGGTCAACCAAGGTCGTTGATTTTGGTACCAATCGAAAGCGTGTATTCGATTTCCTATTAGTGATCAATAGTAACCTTTGTCGTATCTCGCACCGTTTCAGAGATACGGCGGCTTATTGGTCGAAAATTGCCAATTCGTACCCACCCTACCCTCATTCATCGCCCTCGCTCGGGGTGACCCCTTCGAATTTTGGGATGAACGTGATATCCCGAGAAACTAGAATGATGGGGCTACCATACGGTGAAGAAATCATGATCGTAGGTCGAACCGTGTGGACACAGTCCACGAGTGTGACAGATAAACGGACAGACAGACGGACGGACAGGCGGACAGAATTACGATGACTAAGACCGTGCAATGCATAGTGTCGCACGGTAAAAAGTGGTCAAGTTTTTATAGGAGACACTGTGTTGGCTATTTCTGTTGCAGATAATGCTTGGTCTCATAACACACGAACCACATTTCTCGCTGCTTCGTGAAGAGGTGCGGTTTACTGGCAAAAATTCACAGAAACGCAGCACGGCGCCTGAAGAGACGATTTTTCATCTACTTCACTTATCATTGATGAGAGAATACTTGGAGTTGGAGTTCGGAGAACACTTGAAGGTATTGACAACATTTTGTTTTACACATTTAATGTTCTGCTGTGCTGTTCACTGGATACCTTAGTAGCTGAATGGTTTTAACATTTCTGCGTAGTTTTAGGTCTGTTTGAGTTGTATTGGACATGTTCAGATGTTTGGCTGCAAGTGTTGGTAAACCAGCATACAGTTTCACTTGACATTGAAATTATGGAGTGTATTGTCTGAGCACTGTGGACCGAAGTCCACTGAGAGCTTTCGAAGTCCACTGAGAGCTTTCGAAGTCCACTGAGAGCTTTCGAAGTCCACTGAGAGCTTTCGAAGTCCACTGAGAGCTTTGTCCGTTTCTGGCAACATTAATATATTTATCAGTGTTTTTTTCATGGACTAAAACTAAAATTAAAACTTCGTCAACGAAAATAAATTAATTTTCGTCATGCTGACGAAAACTATAACTAAAAGTCGCTAATTTTCGTCGACGAAACTAAAACTATGACGAAAATTTGACTAAATGATGGAAACTAAAACTAAAATTTGTGAAGTTTTCATCCACATTTTGTTGCTACTTTTCGTCCGCCGGTCGTAATTTACCGCGAAAATGCACATGCTCACTGCTCAGCTGACAGCCATGCGTACTGCATACTGTGTGATTGCGTCAAACTCAGTATTCAGTAATATTGTTAGCAGTCGTTTAATTACTCCAGGTATCTGGTATGATCGCATTCATTTTGGTTTGATACTTGAGTGACTAAAACTAAAAGGTGACTAAAATTAAAACTAAAATTCAGCAAATTTTCATGACGACTAAAACTAAGACTAAAAGTGTCCTGGTGACTAAAACTAAAACTTAAAGTCAACACTTATAGTCGACTAGACTAAAACTAAAACTAAAATTAAACAGCTGACTAAAAAACACTGATATTTAATCCCACTTTCAGCCATACTTGTAGTACGTTACGTTTCAATTCTTAGTGAACTTCTTGCTTTTAATATCCACTGTATATAAGTTGACATTTTGCACATGTTTGTTCCTGATACATATTTATCTATTTATTGTGTAAACAGGTTATCAGGTTTACCACACATATGTTCGCTTCTGCTTTGGTTTTAGTTCTGGTAGATGTATTCATTGTATTTATTATGAAATCGTAAACACGTTACAAAAATCAATGCCTGTTGATATTTGTTTCAGTCGAAGTTGACATTTGAGTACAGTCTGGAGAGAATAATTGATGATTGGGTGTTGATGGGATTTCTAGTCGGCAATGACTTCATTCCTCACCTGCCACACATTCACATCCACCAGGACTGTCTCCCACTACTGTGGCAAACGTACAAGACCGTCTTACCAACACTTGATGGTGACTGGCATCTTCATTGTGTTAATTGTACGAGCATATAGGAGTCGTGCACCCTCTGTGCACCACTGTTAGTTAGGCGCATAGAAATCATCTCTGACAATTCTTCAAACTATGCTTTTGTTGGATTGAGCCTAACCTAAGCTGCAGTAGCACTATACAGTGTGAGTCAAAACCCCCCCCCCTGAAATTTTCTGACATTTTCCCCAAACGGTTGGGAATTTTTAGTCCAAATGTTACATGCCTGTTATACATTCCTATCTACGCAGGACTACAAATTTTTATTCAGTTACCTGCAGCTTTGACGAAGTTATGCCGTTATGCCATATTCAGCGCGATCACCATAATGTGCCCAAAGTGTCCATCATCGACCGAACGCACGCTGGGTGCTCGCACTTTATATGGCATAACTTCGTCATTGTTGGAGATAATTGAATAAAAATTTGCATTCTAGGGTACATATGAACGTTTAATAGGCGTGTAAAATTTGGTTTAAAAATTCCTAACTGTTTGCGAAAATGTCAGAAAATGCCAGCGTGGATTTCGGCCGATGGATTTCAGTGGACATTTTGCGCACATGATGTGAACTGGGTGGTCACGCTTAATATGGCATAACTTCATCAAAGTTGCAGATAATTGAATAAAAATCCGTAGTCTAGTGTAGACAGGAACGCATAATAAACATATAAAATTTGGTTGAAAAATTCCCCATCATTTTGGAAAATTGCCACAAGTCCTCAGGGGGGGGGATTTTTTTTTACTCACACTGAACAAGAGTGTTGCATCATGCCCTGACCAGCATTGTATCTTAGCAAAACTCTGCACTCTGCAATACATGTGGTAATGATATTGAGCAACTGTTTCCACAACCGAGAAACAGAAGTTGTATGTATGTCAGCCAAAAATGCCAGCAGTCATATGTTACATATTGCTGTTATGTGTCTGGTTAAATCAGCTCTGGCATGACGTTTGGTGCTGTGACGTTTTTTTTGCTTACTGTAGTGTGAACTGTGTTACAGCAAGTAAGCAAATAATAGCCGATGGTAATGCACATTGCTCGTTTTTGATGTGAAGGCTACTTGAATGAAGACGGATTTCTTAACCTGCCGAGATTTGAAAAATATCTTACAGCACTTGCCGAGGTCTTTATGGTGGATTTATTGCTTTTATTGAAGTTATTGGCAAAACTATGGTAGAACTTTTGTGTATATTTTTGGAGCTTCCTATGACATTTCTTTACAATGAGCCATTGACACATCCACATATTGAGCAGTGGTGGCATATTTACACATTAATTAGTTATCCAAATGACGTTTGTAGTTGGCTTACTAATTTTTTTATGCGTATTGTTGATATCAGTTGCAAGCTCAAAGACCAGGAAATGAATAGTCTCGCTGTGTAATAGCTATTGATTTACTGAATGTCTTGTTTTGATTGCTGATATGTAATTAATGTTAGTGTTATTGACATTATTGTTTTATTTTTGTTTGAAATTGTCTCCAGTACGACATCAGTAATTTTCAAGAGAAGTTCGCCGATCTGAAGTGGGCCGCTGATAAACGGAAGAAAATGGTGGAATCTGCATCTTGGCCGCCCGGAGATACAGCAGAAGCAAAGTCTTTCATGGTCTTTGACAGTTTTGCTTTTTATCACTACCTTTATCAGTGTTAATGGTTGATGTGGTTGGAATTGATAGTTCTAGATTTTTTGCCAAGATGCCGACTTGTTTGCAGCTCATATTCTTCGATAGACACTGCTTTCTTGTTGGTTGTTTATTTTTATAATTTAATATTTCTTATATATTTAATTAACTCCTTCATTGTTTTGACACTATAGGTTGGCTAACAGGAATGATAGCCGGCCTGTAATAAGTGCTGCTCTAACAATGTCCAGAGTTTTACTTTAGGGATACGCCAGCCTCGAATAACTGCACAAAATTAGACCAGTTAAAGAAAACTGAAAGTAGTAATAATAGAGGAGTAGTATACTAGTCATCATGGCATTTATCCATGACCATTCCATGATATGTCTTTCTTGTGTTTTGTCATTGTCATAACGCCAACAGAAAACCATCCATCAGGTGGAGGTTGATTGTAAGGCTGGTCACCTATGTTGCAAAAGCAATCAATTCTGAAAACCACGTAGTGATCATGTGCATTGACTAACTAGACCAGGGGTGTCCACTGTCCAACCTTTTTGACCAGAGGGCCAGGTGTACAATACAAATTTCAAACTAGTCGGGGGCCAGACGACCGAGGCGCCGAGATCGAGATGCTGAAGGCGTCAAGGGGCGGAAGGGAATGGGGAGGGGGTGTCCTGACTAGAGGGGGTCTAGCTGACTAGAGGGTCTGGGGGAGCGTCGTAAGCTCCCCCAGCTGGGTCCGGGGCAGAGCCCCAGCAGAAAAACGAGTTTTGGCATATTTTAGAGCTTTAAAAAACACACCTGATAGACACAAATCTATCATTTTTGACATTTCTGCAGCATATATTCACAACCAATAAAGCACGATAAAACATAAAGTAATGCCGCCTATGCTACATTAGAACTACACCAGACGATCTTATAAGCTTACGCAGTGATCAGTTTAATGCAAAATCTGGCATTGCTTTTGTTTGCACAAGTAGTCAACGTCTACTCAAATGGTGGAAGTCGCAATACGTAATTGTTGACGATCGGCAAACCTGATAGTTGTATTACAATGGCAGGTGTCTATTAAATTTTGACAAAATTAGGGAGACCTCGCAGGCAGGATAGAAATGCCTGGCGGGCTGGATTGTGGCCCGCGGGCCTTATGTTGGACACTCCTGAACTAGAGAGGGGGGGGGGGGTGTTTGTTTAGCCTTATAGACTCGGTGGCTGGACAACACACTGTATAGATAATGTTGTGATACACATCTACCATCTCTATGTGATGTCATCTCTATGAAATCACCTGTGATTTGTCAAACAGCACTCAGTCACTCATTGTGGTAGCTGCAACTTCATTTGTTGAGTGTTTTGATGCTGTTGTAAGGTCGTCCAGCCTGTAGGTACCTATTGCATCAAACCAAAGACATTCCACCTGTGGAACCCAGTCTAATGTAGATTAATTCCAGATAAGTGGATCAGAGAGTCAAGAACAGAATGTTGTGTTGAACTTGTTGCTGAGGAGCAAGTTGAGAGTTATTATTGTGTGTTTTCCTGGTGACTTTATCGTACAGACGAGCTCACTGAGCAGTGATATGGTCGGCATTCCAACGGCCGATGAATTCATGAAACATAAAGAAGAGTTTGACGCAAAGATTGACAGCGGCAGTGATGATCTTAATGCTGGTCTGTTGTCATTGTGTTCATTGCAGAACTTTATTACTGTACCTACATTACTCTGTTTACTGTTCACTGAGTTACCATCTTATTTCATGTATCAAGGAAATCACGCTTTGTTCTGATTTAATGGAACTTCATATGATATTTATTATTGATTACCATTGCGTTTCTGTTTTTTAAAAATTTTATTCATTTTCCATTCTTTCAATGTGTAAAGCAGAATGTACGCTTCATAATGTTGAATCCGTAGACATCACAAATGTGTTTCAAGACTATATGAAGCTGTTGGAATTCCTCGTCTCTTCAGAGTACTTGCCTCCTTATAGTGACACTGCCTTACATACAGTAACAATAACCATCATCTTAATCATTTCACGTTAATTTTAATTTGATACAATTTGCCTAGATCACTAGTCTTATTTGTAAACTGTTGGTGTGTGAAAATGATGACGTCGAAGTTGTTTTCTGTAATGTAGTATTGTTCACAGAATCGGTTTCTGAAACGTCATACGTAGAGAGTGACACGGTAATGGGGAACGGTAATACCGCACTAACTGCGGTGTTACCACAGTAAATGGGGAAATTTCTACGGCACTCCTGCGGTAAGGGTAAAAATTTACGGTAATCCCGCGGTAACGGTAAGAAGATGGCGGTATATACCACAGTAGCGGTAAAACAAAATTAGTTCATTTCCCGCCGCATACATTGTAAAATTGAGTATTAGTCTTAGCACTGTTGAATGCTGATTAAGAGAATGTGAGACAGACGGTCACTGACTGCTCACTAGGTGTTACTTTGCACGGGCACTGGTTTATTACCTGTCAAGTAATTAGTGTCACCCACTTAGCGCGTCTGAACTGAGATCAATCAGTTGCCCGCCGACCGCCGCCTATCATGTCCAGAGATCTACAGATGGACGGCGTGAATACGCCCATTAATGGCCAGGTCTGGGTGACTAGTGCCTCATGTAACTCTGTAGCCTACAAGTGGTATTTCTTGTTCTTAGTTGTAAAGACATTGAAGACAGTTCAAACATTTCTTTTTATCTGTGAACATGAAAGACAGTTTCTGCAATAGACATTGTAGGTTTTCATTTTCATTACATGACGTGAGTGGTAAATCGGTTCAGATTTTAGATGCTGAGGTGGGGTGGGGATGGGGACGGGGAAATTTACACGGGGATGTGGATGGGGATGGGGAATTTTTTGTGGGGACGGGATGGGGATGGGGACAATTTTATGGTGATGGGGACAATTTTATTTACCATGTCACTCTCTTGTCATACATGACTGGATTTGTAGATGTTGATTTTATGTTGATATCACTGTTGTAGTTGATGGAGACATTATGAATGAATGTGATGATGACGATGACGACAGTGACGACTCGGATGATGACAGTGATGATTTGGATGATAGTGACCATGAGTTCCGTCTGGAGTTCAAGAAATACAAAGCCCACTACTATATTGATAAGCTGGATTTTGAACGTGTTACTCAGTCAGTTTGTGCATATATTCTTGTATTTGTTCACTTATTTAGGCTCAAATGTTTGCTTTATTAGTCTGCGTCTATTAGTCTCAGTATACTGAGAAATCCATTGATTGATTTATTGATTAATTGATTGCCTTAATTTTATTTTTTTATGTTAAAAAGTAGATATCTAGTAGTATATAAAAGATGCATTTCATTTATGCTGAATAGAATCTATGTTGTCTGATACTGCTTGTTGCTTATTTTTGTATCTGATTCGTACTGCACACACAGCTGTTTTAACTTTCCACGTTACTTGGGTCAGATGGTTTGCCTATTAATGAAGAGTTTGAATCATTGTTTTACAAAATGGCTGTCCTGCCATACATCTGACCACAATATCAGATGCCTTATCTCAGTTATGTTATCTGAAGCTTTGGCACATTGAAATTTGCAGTGTATCGCTGTAATAAACAATGCTAATGATATATGTACACCGTGTCCCAAAAATTAGCGACACCCCTTGCTTCAAACACGCTTAATTCAGTTTGAAGTTCATGGACTTCAACGAAATATCGCACACTGCACTATCTTAACATTACTTACTGTCCAGAGCAAGTGTACAAGGTCAACGATGTTGATGAGCTGCGCCAGCGTATCCAGACTTCCAGACTGTATGGGATGAACTTGACCAGCATATTATGACAAGGCGATCAAGCAGTGGCGCACCCGCCTAAGAGCTTGCGTCGAGGCCAAAGTTGGCCACTTTAAGCACAAACTTTAAAGACTAGTTCAAAATGATCGTCTCTATGAATGGTTCACATTTTGTAAAAATCTGTCAGGTATTAATGATTTTACACCATCTTATCTGTAGGGGTGTCGCTAATTTTGGGACACGGTGTAGAAAGAAAAGCAAGTAGCTCGAGTATAATTCATCTTGCTGTTACTAAACCATATCAGTTTTGTCGCTGTGATTGATTGCAGTAATATTGTGTTGTAATACTGTGTAGGAAAGTATTAGAGTCACAAGCACATGGCTATGTGAAAGCAATACAATGGATTCTTCACTATTACTACAATGGTGTTCAGTCATGGAGCTGGTGAGTCTGAACTCATGTTGTCTTCTTATCCACCCAACATATTTGTCTATTACTGAAGTGAATTTTTGTCTGTGTATAACCCACCCAACAATGTCAAAGTACAGATTGGGTTACTGTGGTATGGAAGTGAACACGAGTGCTATACTACATTTGGTCTTTGTTCAGGTATTACCCGCACCATTATGCACCATATCTATCTGATGTGAAAGGCTTTAGTAACCTCAAGCTTGAGTTCGACTATGGTACTCCATTTCTGCCTTTTCAGCAGTTGATGGCTGTCCTTCCTACAGCCAGCAAGAGTCTGCTTCCTGAAGCTTTGCAGGTATGTCGTTACATTACCGTGATGAGAAATGTTTAGTGTGTAGTGTTACAAATATTACCCATTGTGGCAATGGAGAGACAGCTGATCATTGTCTCTGATGTCGTCAGCTGACAACACCTCCGCTTTGCCAGCCGTCATCAGCTGGTTGTTCCGCGTCACCGGTGCACCACACTTGGCCGTCGGGCCTTCTTTGTTGCGGGCTCTATGGCACGGAATGCATTGCCTGACGACGTCCGAGATCCGGCGCTGGGATGCAACACATTTCACGTGTCCTCAAGATATTTTTGTTCTCGAATTACTAGTTTTTCGAGCGCGTTAGAGGTGTTTCACGATTACGCACTATATAAATTTACTATTGACATTTACTTAAGTCACGGCCCAAAGTGGACAGCAGAATGCAGCTGTGTACATTTAGCTGTTGATTAATCTGTTTACATCAGAGATATGTTCCTGATCTACACGAAGCTGTTGCAAGTCCTGGTGTCTTCAGGGCATCTGCTTCCACATAAGACACACTGTCTGATGGTCTCCTCATGATGATCAACCACAGCCATTTTCTGTATTATTTCACATTATATGTTATTTTTGTACAGTTTATGATCAGTTGTCGAATGGTAAGAAGCGAGATGACGAGAACAAGAAGCAGTGAGAATATACACCGTGTCCCAAAATTAGCGACACCCCTTGCCGCAAACACGCTTAATTATCTGTCCCATTGCTATAGCATAGCATGGGATAGATAATAAATTCACTTACGTTTGTCTGTCCACCCTCCTACGGTCGCAATTCTCACTCAGTTTTGATGAAACTGTGCACTGTAGTCTGGAACCAAAATCGTTAGATCGAGTTCGTTGGGGGTTAAAATCCAACCATTCTTTCCCCAGTTTTTCACCCCCGTAATGCATTGTCAGTGGCAAGGTCTGAACACCACAGTTTCGAGCAGTGTGCACAGATTGTGGCGTTTGATAGCTCAAAGGACGCTTCTCGGCGGCCGCTATACTGGCGGATATACTTGTGATAGTGAACTATGTTGTAACTTTGTAACTCCATGCTTTTTAGCCGTAAAGTAAAATGGAATTACAGCGTAACCTTACAATGGCGGATTGCGTACATGTTTTCGAAGTCATAAATTTAACAGTTTTAGCAGAATGTGAAGCAATATATTTCGTTTAGCGTGTTTTGGCACGTTTCTAGACAACTTGGATACAGCGAGGATGTTGTTATATGCCAACAGTTTTAAAAATGGCT
>Ga0209781_1000365_pt1 | contig 11488 bp, 8 predicted proteins | sample WorMetHERISLAND1_3_FD_187386 | JGI IMG/M metagenome (GOLD analysis project Ga0209781, IMG submission 187386) | Marine gutless worms symbiont microbial communities from Max Planck institute for Marine Microbiology, Germany - Olavius albidus HERON... | ecosystem: Host-associated > Annelida >...
CCCCTAAAATTTGGGAGGGCAGAAAACCGTCCAAAATTTGGTGCCATTTCTGACAACTTTCGACTTTGATGGCGAATATCTCCGAAACGGATCCACAAATCGAAAATCGGAAAAGTAGTTGATCAACGACAACCCCTCCCACGTTGGACGAAAAAAAGACCGTGAACTTTAGTCCACGAACGAAAAAGTTATTGACGTGCATATTGACCCACCCAAGTGGACATTTTTCGGGAAACTGTATTTCGGCCTTTTTACGGGTGCTATCCCGTGAAATTTTTACGCGCACTATAGATTGATCAAAGCTACCTAGCGCACACACAAACTGGGACGGGGGTCTCCCCAAAAAATTTAATCGTGAACATTTAAAACTTGGCTTAAAAATCAGCGTGAGAAATTGAGAGGGGGTGACGTGTTCCCGACGTGAGGCCGCCCGGCGCCGCAATTCCGAGTGCAAAATCAATTTAAGTAGTCGACATTCCTCTCGCATCAATGGCAGTCGGCCTACAGCGCAGCGGTGATTGGCTGGCGTCGCTGCGCCGCAACCAATGTGCCGCGCCGCCGGCCAATCACCGCTGCGCTGTAGGCCTACTGCCATTGCAGCGAGAAGAATTTCGACTACCTAGGGCTTAAACTAATCTTGCACTCGGACTTGCGGCGCCGGGCGGCCTCACGCCTGGCTCTGCCATGCCCGTCTAGTTAAAGTTGGTGCACATTTGCCAAAGTTGTTATAAAAAATGTGGACATTTTTATGGACTTCATTGACCTACTTCCGTTTCGCATTAAAATCGTTTTGCGAAGCCGCTGCCCTAACGAGTGACACACAGAGTACACGAACGCTGTAAGGCAGAATAATTGCTTATTAAGAATGTATGCGGTTATTTCTAAAGGGACGAACCAGATTTCGTGGATAGCGAAATGAGCATATGCGAGTCACGTCTTGGCTCGTCATCGGATATTCTCGTGCGACTACGGCGCTGTAGCGGCCGGCATTCAGTAGACGCACGTACAGCACTGACCAGTGTTATATAATCAGCAGCAGCCGCACCGAGACGGACGACGATAGCAAAGAGAAGATAATTGCGGGTGACTGGTGGGTACAACGTATTGTGATGGACTGAGCAGCAGAGCGGTTTATATCATCGAAAGCGTTGCCAGATTCGTCGCGGACATATGACTTTAATTCGAGTCAGCGAGTTTAAAACGGTGCGCCGGCGTTCACTTTGCTAGCGTAGCCAAACCAGTTCCTCGTCCCCGAGACCGAGAGCAGATATGAACATCTCCGACTACGTTGGGCTGCTGGGACTGAACACGTCCACGATACGAGATAGTCAAGATGCCAACGGAACAGCGGACGACGAAGGCGGCGGCGGCGGCGGCGAGAAGCCATGGTCGACCTGGCGGCAGCCGGGGTTCGGCGTGGCACTGCTGGCCGTCGCCTACATCACGGTGGGCGTCGTCGGTGTCCTTAATAACGGCCTCGTGATAGTTGCCGTGTTCCACCACGCTTCGATGCGCACCGTTACCAACTACTTTCTCGCTAACCTTGCCGTCGCCGACATATTAGTCTGTGTGTTCGTTCTCCCCGCCACGCTGCTTCAAAACATCTATACCGGTAGGAATATATCAATAACAATAGTAACGGGAAATGAACGTTATCGATGTTGTCTCGTTATCTCACGATGCATATAATAGTGAGCATGAAAACACTAAAGTCCAAACGACTGAATTCCGTTTCAGGACCTACCTATGGCAAAAATTTCATAAAAATTCATCCACGACATTTTAAGCATTCCTGTTTACATAGGCCAATACAGGGTGCGGCAAAAAGTTTTGAACAACCCAGCACCTAAAATATTATTACGCATTAACGCATGAATATTTTTGTGTTTGTCCATAATAATGATACCTTTATTCTGTAGTTACTTTACGTATATGAAATTGGCGCAACGCCAAACTTTAAGTTTGAATTTTGAAAATCATCGCTGCTGTCGTTCTATATTATCGTTACGAAAGTAAACAAGTAGGCCTATTCAGTTTTTCTTTGCCGTGAAAGAAAACAAACGGAGTTTCCTTACAGATGAAAAGATGTTAACACTAATCCATTAATGAACAATAAGAAATGTCACGTTTAATCGCACGGAAAAACTTGGAAGTTGCATCAAGTCGTTCGCTGGTCCAACGTGCGTGCAAGTTAACACCACTCATCGCGGTATCGTATCGGCTGGGCTGGGGGTTCGCTTTAAAGGAAGCGGTGAATGCACTTAGTCGGAGAAAGGACCAACGTCAACGCAAACTACACTGTGGTCATAAATGTGCACGTTTCATTTTTACGCGACAGCATATATGCTATAGCGCGTATATGCCACGCCAATTCCGTCCGTCCGTCTGTCCGTCTGTCCGTCACACGCGTGCATTGTATCAAAACGGCTGAACGTATCATCGAAATTCTTTCACTGTCCGATAGGCCCATCATTCTACTTTTTCGTCACCAAGGGTCGTTGTGTAAATCTGAGGGCGTCACCCCCAACGGGGGCGACAAATACAAGGGGGTAGCGATTTTCGACCAATATGCGGCTATCTCGGAAACGGTAAGAGATAGAGGCATAGATACTATGAAAGACGAAAATAAAGTCGTATGTGCTCTATCGAATGGTGCCTTTTTCGATGACCTTGAGTGACCCGAACCCCAGTTTCAAGATCACAGTATAGTTTAAAGGCAAATATCTCGCAAACGGTGCATCCGATCTACTCCATGTTTGGTTAGGCTAGGGTTTTCGGGGTCGGCGGATCGAATGGCGCTATTTGCGGTTCGATAAAATCCAAGATGGCGGCTGACGGCCATCTTGGAACAGCCCCCATCCTGGAATGACGGCGCTGTCGTGCGTAACCCTTGCGTCAGCTGGGCTTTCTTGTTACTCCTCGCGCGCTATACGTTCCTAACGTAGCGAAGATGAGTATATGAGATCAGTGTAAGGAGAAGTATATTGAGGACCGATCCACGACCGACTTATCAGTTTTGAAAATTTCAAATGGCCATATCTCCGCAAGGGGTCGTCCGATCCACTTCATGTTTGGTTCTATGGTGGGGTTTTCCGGGTCGGCGGATCGAATGGCGCTATTTCGAGTTGGACCAAATTTTGTAAGTGCCGGTATGTGGGAGAAAACAATGCGCGATGAGTAATTGGATTGGTCACAATCTAAAGTATTTCTTGTTTACGATAACTTTGGCAAATACGGGCCAATTTTAATAACTCTTTCACTATTGCATTCTCAGATGAACTGCAGAAAAAAAGCTGGAGTAAAATTTAGCAATTAACCTGAAGTCTGCTGTCGCACTACCTTGCGAAAATTGAACGATCGACTGCACAGCTATTCAATTCGTTTTAGCCAGAATAACGTGCGCATCAGACGTTTATATCGTGTACGGATGACAAATTAGGAGATATTTCTGTTTGACAGATTTATGTTTAGCTTACTACATATTTGCTGTCTGCCGCTAACGTCGTTTAAGAGCATTGCAGTATTTTGCGACAGTGCTTGCTAAACGTTTTGCTCATGCTGCTTTGAACAACGCGTCACTGACGCATCCATTGACCAGTGGAGTGCTCGTATTAAAGCATACTCATTTCCTGAGAGCAGACAATTATAATACATACTGCAATATTGTAAAGTCATATGTGTAGACATACGGAACAGAACTTGACATCTCTGGTAAACAGTTACTGTAAATATAAAGAATAAAGACGAATTAGCATCACATGTGCATTGAGTAACGTGCTATAAAGCTGCACAGTTGATATTCAATTCTCGCAAGGTAGTGCGGCAGCGGATTTGAAGTGAGGTGGCAGATTTTATTCCAGCTATTTCTGCAGTTCATCTGAAAATGCGATAGTGAAAGAATTATCAACATTGGTTCACATTTGCCAAAGTTATTAGAAAGATAAGACGTGCACATGTGCATGGTGCATGAGGCCTACATTAAATATTTCTAGGAATACTGTCAGTATTTTCTGGGAAATAATTTTGTACTCCAACAGAATCGCGCGCAGGCACACGAAGCCAAAGTTACACTGGAGGAATTCTACTCAACATGCTGAATTCGAAGCCTTAGAACATTGCTGAGCTGAAGCTCCCATCCAATGCAGACGATATGGCATGCAGCTTGTGAATCCGCAACTGTTCTACGACTTCGCAGATGTCCGGCAGCACGTATAAAATTACATGTCGGACATTTTGAAGACTTGATTAATCAAGTATAATTACATCGTCTAACTGCATCTGTTAACATTAACTAACCTTTTTTGAGAGTGTCGAACATTAATATCAGCAGTATAGGCCTAAAGCCTAAGCGAACTTTGACTTCGTGTGCCATTTCAGGTAATGATAAGTCCACATTTGTGGAGAACTGTTAGCCACGTGACTGAGTAAATTGTTTGTTAAAATACTTGGGAATTTCAGAGAAATAAGATTTTAAGTGTTGGGTTGTTTTTAGCCGTATACCCTGTACACACAGAAGCGGACGGTCAGACAGTCCAAAGCGAATACATATAACGTGTTTGGTGGAGACGATAACATACATGTAATGAGCATATTTCGGAATGCTACTTGCTTGGTTCTTGTTGGTTTTCGAATATTAGCATCGTTTGCAATGTCAACACCCATTGCAGACAAAGACGAACAATTTCTATTAACAGTGGCGCATTTGCTTCCTCGAACTTCTCAAAATAGTGCAAATGCGAGTTCCTTTTCGGGAAGATGTAGTTTGGAGCTATATATTATATCTCAGCTAAACTCGAAACTCAGCTAAACATGCAACCAGAAGCGTTCTTAATCTCAAGCTTATAACAAGGTTTGGATAAAGGTCTGGGTACCACCGTACTTGTTATAGCGCTGCTTACACGTGTAGACTCAAGACCAGCAGCGCTTTCCGATCTCGGAAGTGGCAGCTGATTGGCATGAACTAATGATACCGTTTGCTGCTCCATTCCCTAATCGACTAGAGACGTAAATATCCCCACTAGCATTAGACCACTTTATTCACCATATGAATGGCAGAAAGCATCGACCTATAGCCACGGGTGGGCAAGGGTAGGCACAGTGGTATTGGCATAAGCATAGATTCGAAGAGTTTTCTGTGGAGTGGCGGTGGGATGGGGCTAGCGGACTCCGCATCGAACCTGTGTTACTTAATCAATATTTTATACTGCTTGGAAAATGCTTTTGTCAGCTGCAGCTGTGTCTCTATATCTGGATTCCGCGGGCTTCGCCCCAGACTTCCGCTGGAAAACTTCCATCCCCCACACCTCCTGTGCCATGCCTACATCTAAACGCTGGCTACGCTACTGGAAGAAATAAAATAGTTAACGCATAAAATACTCAACTAAAACAGAACTGGCGAAACTTACAAGAGAGCAATACTATCACAAAAATTTGCAAATAAAGACATTGTGACACAGTCAATATTGGGCTAAGAATTTTATACGCCGGGCTGGGTATTTAATAGTTAAATTCGAGTTGGCGATCTTGTATAAAATTGATATCGCTGGTTTTTACCGGCGCAACGCAATGCGTTGAGCGGGTCTTTGCGAGAGCAACGTGTCTGTCTGTCCGTCTGTTACATCCGGTATTGTATCAAAACGGAAATAGCTAGCGTCATGATTTCTTCACCATCTGATAGCCCCATGATTTGAACATCTGGCAAGGTATGACCTGTCGAAAAATTCGCAAGGGGTCACCCCGAGCGAGGGCGATTTCTGAGACTGGGGTGGGTTCGAACGGGCGTTTTTTTCGATTTTTCGACCTATAAGCCGCTGTATCTCCGAAACGGTGCAAGATATGACCAAGGTTACTATTAAACACTAATTGGAAACTGCATAAGCGCTTTCGATTGGTATCAAAATCAACGACCTTGGATGACCTTGAACTGACCCTGAGCGGTCATTACGCGTTTTTTACGTTACACATCTGTCTTTCGGAGCCCACCACGAAAATAACATGAATGAACATAGACCCATACTGTCAGCGACAGAATGTAGCCCAAAGATCGCTGTTTCTACTGAAGTAAGGTTTATGCGGATATTCTCGGGGGTTCGCTGGACAGGGGGCGTCGAATGAGAGTAGGGTAAGTTTTTTGGCGATTTTCGGCCAATGTCGCAATATCTCGAAAACGGTGCATTCTAGACACAAAGTTACTATAGGACGGTAATAGGAAATCATATGCAAGCTATCGAATGGTGTCGCTTTCGATGACCTTGAGTGACCCCTTATCCGGATTTCAAGGTCATTGTATTCTCTGACGTAAAATATCTCGAGAACGTTTCGAGATAGAGCCATTGTTACTATAATTGAACATTAACAGGAAGTTGTATACGATCTATCGAATGGTGTCATTTCCAGTGACCTTGAGTGACCCTTGACCCGGGTTTCAAGATCACAGTAGTTTTAAAAGACGAATATCTCCAAAACGATACATTTTCCACGCAGAGTTACTATATAGGACGCTAATAGGAATTAGGAAACCATAGGCAAGCTATCGATTAGTGTCACTTTCGATGAGACCCGGATTTCAAGCGTCGCACGGGTTTGTCAGCTACAGCTAGGCTTTCTTGTTAAAAACCAAAGACATGACGCATGAATCAAATCAACTTCTGTTCCTGGTGTTTTTTACTGGATTCTGCTGACTGAGTATAGCCTAGTACACTAGGACAACTGCACAGTGTTGCCGCTGTTTTTTGATGCCGTGAATACAAGGCGTGATCGTCACCGCAGCACTCGGCGCAATCGTCGCTCCGACTGGTTGTGCCGACCACTAGCGGATTCATGGAGTATGCGGATGAGTTACTGCATTTTTATGTTATGTGATCATATCTGTTTTTTTCTGGTTTTCGCTTGAGACGCCCTGTGAGAAACTTTTTTCTCACTAAGCCACTGTCCGGCAGCGATTAGTAGGAATCACGCCATGCGGTAAATGTGAAGATGTGCAAGTGCCACTGACGCGACGTTTTACCCCCGGCGACCGGACTATTCCGGTGGCACAAGGTCAGCTTGGAATGGGCTGCCGCAAGCAAACTCGCTGCTGCAGTTCCGGAGAGAAAGTAAAGCATATCTGTTCCGGTCGTTGTATCCCGAATGACTGGAAGCCGCTGCAAGTTTCCATGAACTGTTAATAAGTGAACATTTTGCACACATTTTTGTTTACTTTTTCTAAAGTAATGCCTAAGGGCAAAATATAAAATATAAAATACAATAATACTAATAACAACAACAACAATAATAATAATACTCTAAATAACATATTATTATAAATCGTTATAACTTAAAGCGATATCACGGTTTTTGTAAATGCAACAAGAAACCTATATGTCGCAGATAAACTGCGCGACGTTGTATATAATTTTAGAAATGTTACCAAATTGTCACGTTACAATGCCCATTGCCCGGTACATTATCTCAAGAGGATCTATTTCGTCATAAGTTCGACACGTCAGCTGACTTACATAACTCTTGGTAACCACTATATGAGACTTTTTGGTTACCGATTACACGAACAATTTAGGCCGACGTTAATTCGTGTTCCTACGCTACATGAAACTATATTTGAACACATAGAAGAAGCGTTGCTTGAGTCAGCTTCCCTGCACGTCGTTTCTTGTAGCATTTCAGGCTTCAGCCTCAGATCTTTGCGAATGGTAGTGACAGTATGGATGGCAGTCTGACGTGCGAATTCACGGACAGATTTGTGGCTCTTCGGCTTGCCCTCTTGACTTCCCACCAACAAGCCGTCGCCCGCAATATCTTCAGTTCGGGCTCTCGATCGCCATCTGTTGCTGCCTGTCGACCAAAGTGCCTCAGCTTTTAAACAGCTTTTAAGACTATACGTTTCTATCCTTTGACGAGAAATTTTTCAGTACATGAAGATTTTCAATCGAATTTTCTCTACTGGACGTCATACGAGAATTAGCTATGATATTTTATCTTCCTCTGCAAGTGTAAGGTAGAGTAGACAGTATCATAGTAACGTGTAACGTATGATATTTTAATATTAATAGAAATAGTCACGCGACTTACGTTCATTCTGTAGGCCTACATTCCTTGCTTGATGAGGAAGGTATCAATAACAATGTTAATTAAAAGAGGCAAATATGCTAACATGTCCAATTTCTAACCAGTGTTTAAAACGTCAGTGCATATCAAGGAGGCTTAGTCGAGGTACCGTTATATTTTCACCTTATGAGGTCATTATAACCACTGAACTCGACAAAATTACATTTTCTTGTCAACAACTACGTAACGCTCATATTTTATTCATCATTACTACGAAGGTGCCAGTCCACCTTGGGCACAGTAAGCCACGTGAGATAGATCCCCCTTCAGGTACTGTTTCAGGTACGGATGTACCGTATACCGCGAAGGACAGGATGTAGCTAGATTAGCTAAGTGGATTCACGCTTTTTATGCACTATGCCTCTGTCGGATTTTTTTAATAAATTTTTAAAACATATGTCGATGTATTGTATGCGCTACTTTACGGTTATGAATGTTGAAGCATTAGCACAATAAGCAGAATAACAAGAAGCGGAGTGAACAGTTCAGCAGCTATGCATTTTTTCGTTGTGTCCCGGCTACTATCACATCCATAATCTTTACCTACTTCCGCAATTATGTAACCATGGGCGCCACCTCAATCAATCAATAAATAAATCAATTTATTTTATTCAACAACTAGATTAAATGCATTCGCGCGCTCATGATTTTTTAACGCAACCGCGAACCGCCTTAGCTCAGTAGCTGCTCAGTGCCATAGCGAGCAAATTAATTCTGAGTGGGGATTGCCATATCCAGCACACTAATTCTCAGTCACTCGCTAGGCGTCACCACCAAGTGCGCAATGTGTAGTTTTTAGCCCCCCAAAAATTAATCGGGGCCTAGCCCCCATTTCGGTACGGCGATGCAAACTACATTTTCCCCGCTATCGTTTGGTAAAAGTTTCATGAAAATCCGTTCAGCCGTTCCCGAGAACGGTTGTCTGGTATTTTGTGGCGGACGGGAAAAAAACGAAAAAAAAACAAAAAAAAACAAAAAAAAATCGGCGGTTGCGTAAAACAGTACAATAAGACACAATAAAACTACAATACAAATGCAGAGTTGAAACAGGAATGACTAGGCTGATAGCACTTACAGCGAATGTAAGCTGTCAAAGCGTGAATATAAGCCCACGTGGTTACATACAAAGAAACACTGTACTCTCTTTTAGTTTTTAGTGCTGATAGTTTATGCGTAGCCTACTTGTATTTATTTTTACGCTGTCGTCTCTAAACCACAACATACAGGCACTAGACAAACGATCCTCCTGTGATTTTCCAACCTTACTCTTATGAAACGCCTTCGCTCGCGGGCTTAACCCTTTAGAATTTCGCTATGAACCCCATCCGGCAAAAACTAGATCCCTCGAGTTATAGTAATGATAGTGCAAAGGTAACGAACAACAATAGAAAGTGTGTATATTTATTATAATATAGTCGCCATAATAATACCACTACTGTTATGAAACACAGTCGATGAACGCGGCAGCATTTCTACCAGCTGCAGCAACAGCGTAGGTAGAACGATAACCAATAGCCAAATAACGACCATGTTAACAACATTCATCAGTTTTCTTACATCACTCTCAGAGCATCAATCCCTACATTATCCGTCAGCGAAGACTGTGAAGTAATCGCGATGCTAGCTTTGTTCGTTTTAATAGGCTCTACGAGTACAATACCAGCGTATGACGGACGGACGGACAGACAGACAGACGGGCAGGTCGATCGTAACAATACCGGGCGGTATGCCTATAGCTATACTGCGCTGCAATTAAGACAATCATCGTGCATCCGCTGTTGCAGATGCCGGAATAATCAAGCTTCACAGTGTATAGGCTACACCAGGTCGCGCCCAAGCGAACATTTATCTGCAGACAGTTGAATTGATGCATTACTGCTCGTCGACAGAATGCATTAGAATGCATCAAATATTCAACAGTTTTCCGGAATAATAAACCTCGTTCTCTGTCAATTTGGCGACGACCGACGTACAATAATACATTAATTGGATCCGGAAACGGGTCCACAGTGGCAACGAACGTTGTTCTTGTTGTTGTTGTTGTTCTTGGGGTTCTTGTTGTAATCAGATTTGCGATACCCTAAGGCTCTGTCGTTTCTCGACCGATCGTCATGAAACTTTTTACACAAATTAAAGAGAATATTCTGCATCAAGCTACCGTGGCGGATTTTTGATTTAGACTTTAACTAATTACTAATAAATAATTATAAACTACCACATTGCCTACACAGAAGCAGCAGCAGCGGCGACGGCGGCGGCGGCGACGGCGTAAAAGCGTTACCGTGTGAGCCACTGCCGCGCTTCATCGTCGGACGACACCTGACCAATAGAAATGAAATTCCCGTTTCCGGGTCTGACAGCTACGCGTTGTTGTTCTTGTTCAACCAACTTGAGCTAAAACGGCGACCGAAAAACGGCCGTACACACAAGCAGTTGCGCGCAGCACTGGCAAACGTCATCATGACCAGTCACGGCCAACAAAGTTTACGTTGTAAACTTAACTAAACTTAACTGAATAAGCCGAATATAATTCCAAAAAGTTGAAAAACAAAATTTAAACAGAATAATGCTGGCACAGACGGGAATTGAACCGGCGATCCTGTAGCATAGCCCTCACGCATTATCCCGCAAAGCTAAACAGAGCACCGGCCATGCCGCACTAGGCCTACCTTACGAAAATTGAATGTTCAACTGCACAGCTATCCATCGATTGCATAGCCAGAATAAAGTACACATCCCACGCTTATATCGTGTTAGGATGATAAATTAGGAGATATTTCTGTTTGATATATTTATCTTTAGCTTAATAGTTATTTTCTGATTACTGCTATAACGCAATATAGTATCACCGAAGTGAACTGAATGCTACGTTTGCACTGTAGCATTTAACAGCGCGTCACTGACGCCGTGACGCATCCATTGATCAGTAGCGTCACGGTGTACACCGCACGGTGGTAGCGTGCAAGACTTATAGACAATTCTAACACACGCTGTAATTTACGCATCCGCGCCGCTAGGTGTCGCAAATGCGTATATGTTTTACAGATGTTTTGTTTGTTAGGCCGCCCGGAACGATGAGTTCCGGACGGGCTTATGTTTTACCCGTGATGTATCTTTTTAGGCCGCCCGTTTACGGTAGTAACGGGAGGACTTATAAAATGCTCGTGATGTTTTCTTTATTTATTTCTTTTTTTTCGGCACGCGTTCTCGGAGTTCCCTCTACCGATCGCCCTGAAACTTTGCCACATGGTCGGAATCTGGCCTAATTTTATAATGCAAGTCCAAAAATTAGGGGGGCACTCCCCAAAAAAATCTGGGGCCAAAAACATGCAAAATTTCGGTCGATTTTGGACCACTTCAGACTTTGATCGCGAATATCTCCGGA
>Ga0209781_1000366_pt1 | contig 11474 bp, 11 predicted proteins | sample WorMetHERISLAND1_3_FD_187386 | JGI IMG/M metagenome (GOLD analysis project Ga0209781, IMG submission 187386) | Marine gutless worms symbiont microbial communities from Max Planck institute for Marine Microbiology, Germany - Olavius albidus HERON... | ecosystem: Host-associated > Annelida >...
GCGGCTGAAGAACGTGCGCACCGAGATGGCACTACACGTGCTCGCCTACAATCTCACCAGGGTCATGAACATCCTGGGGCCGGGGCCGCTGATGCAGGCGATGCGGGCCTCGACAGGCCTTCTTTTGCGTCGTCGGAAGCCAAAATCCGCTTCCAGAACACCTGTAGACGGAAAATGAGCCGTTCCCGGGCCAAGGGCACGAAATCAACGTCGAAAGCCGTGGCTGCCAATCCATCCGACATCAGACCGCCCCAGCCAGAACGTTTTTACACGGCCAAGACCCACCCCTGACGTTCTACAGTCTCTTTCCTCTCACCGATCAGCACATCAATATGGGGATCACTTGGAAATTGGCCGGCAATGAAGCAAGGTCACATCCCCGTGTTTAATGGATTCCCCGGAAATTCGAAAGCGGCTCTCGGGGTTGTCTGGGATCCGGGGTAGCGTTGCGCCGTGATCAAGTGAGGATGCGGCAATGACTGAACAAGACAAGATCATCAGCGGTTCGTGTGCCTGTGGTGCCGTTGCGTTCGAGGTGTCTGGTCCGTATCGACCCATCGTGGCTTGTCATTGCGGGACGTGCCGAAAGCAATCTAGCCATTTCGTCGCGTTCTCGGCTGCGTTTCGGGAGAATTTCCGTTTAACGGTGGTCGACGGACTCAAGTGGTATCGCTCAGGGGAACAATCCGAACGAGGCTTTTGTAAGGAGTGCGGATCGTATGTATTGTTTTCTGTCGACGGCGCCGATCGAATTTCGTTTTCAGCCGGCGCACTCGACGACGATGGCGGATTTTGGCTTGGTTCACATATCTTCGTATCGGAGAAGGGTTCTTATTACGAAATTGACGACGGTCGACCCCAGTTTTATGGAGGCGAAGGGGATTTGACCGTGCAAGCCGAAAGCCCGGCTTCGACCGGGGATCAGGCTCAATCTGTTTTAGACAAGGCGGAGCCGTGAAAATGGTATCTGCGATCGATGGAGGCTGGACGGCTTAATGACGGTCAACAGCGTCCATCTCTACTTTGAAAGCATGTAAACTCCCATTGAATGATCTGAAAGCTGATACTCCCAGAAAATCCTCGGCCAGACTGTTCATGGCATATACCGGACTTCAAGGAGAATGCAGCCAAACGTCTCCTTATGTGATCAAGCGGACATCCCGCGACACCAACCCTCACCTCATGCGCGGGCTCGACCCCCGTATCCACGTGTCTCGACCATCACCTCGCCTCAGAGTGATCGTGGATAGCCCGCTTTGCGCTTGCGACGGGGTCAGGCCCGGCCACAAGGAGATCGGAGCATATGGTTCGTCGGGTAATGGAATATGCCCGCCATTCCCGTAGCCTTATATCGATGACGGCTTCGCGGCGTCAGCGGTCGGATCGGCAATCGGTATTGGCCGTTTGAGACACCGGAGATTGCCTTGGAAAGAAATTCTTGGGCTTTGTTAGCTTGGGAATTCGCCCTCTCTGGCAAACGGCTCCAATAGGGCCCCTTCGGGGTTTACTCCCAACCCGGCGGGTGTAGGATGCCCGAAATTCAACGGGAAAATTCCGTCTTTCGGGAAAGGGACGCCGACATGATGCTCGAGAACAAGGTTTGCGTGATCACCGGTGCGGCGCAGGGCATCGGTTTCGCCTGCGCCAAGCGTTTCGTCGCCGAGGGCGCCAAGGTGATGTTGTCGGACATCGAGGTGGAGAAGGGCAAGGCCGCCGCCGAAAGCCTCGCCGGCGGCCCCGGCGAGGCCGACTTCATCTCCTGCGACGTCGCCAAGAAGGCCGAGGTCGATGCCCTCGTTGCCGCGGCGGTCGAGAAGTGGGGGCGCCTCGACGTCATGGTCGCCAACGCCGCCGTCGTCCATCCGGCCGATATCCTGGAGCTGCAGGAGGCCGATTTCGACCGCGTCATATCCATCAACCTGAAGGGCTTTTTCCTCTCCAACCAGGCCGTCGCCCGGCAGATGGCCGACCAGGGCGAGGGCGGCTCGATCATCAACATGTCGTCGATCCAGGCGGTCATCACCAACGCCAACATGCCGGCCTATGCCATGTGCAAGGACGGCGTCAAACAGCTGACGACGGCGTCGTCGCTGGCCCTGGCGACCCGCAACATCCGCGTCAACGCCATCGGGCCGGGCACCATCATGACCGAGATGGCCGAGAAGGTCCTGGCCGACCCGGGGCCGTGCGCCACACGGCCATGTCCAGGACCCCCATGGGCCGCGCCGGCGACCCCTCCGAGATCGCTTCCGTCGCCGCCTTCCTGGCCTCGGACGACGCCAGTTACATCACCGGCGAGACCATCAACGTGGACGGCGGGCGCATGGGGCTGAACTATACGGTGCCCGTGCTGGAGTAAATTTATTTCCTATTTATAGGAAATAATTGACAAAACGGATATTTTCCGGTATAGTAATAATCACGATACCGGTGCCCGTGGGGCTCCGATCCCGGCCCGAATAGGCCGGTCGGAACAACCCGAGGCGGACAACACCTCCCGAAAAACCTGATCTGCAACCGCGTGGCGGCTTATTCAGTCGCTGCCCGACTTATCGCGCCCTTCGCCAAGACGGACGGGCGTTGGGAGATGAAAGATGACCCGCTTGGGCTTCCGCCTGAAAAACCCGCTCGGCCTCGCCTATACCATGGACGAGGACGATGTCCTGAAAATCAAGACCGCGCTCCGCGATCTCGGGCACATGAAAAAGCCCGACTACGGGTTCACGGCCTATCCCGACCGGCCGATGATCGACGGCATCCGGAAATTCCAACGACGTCACGGATTGAAACCGGACGGCGTCGCCAAACCGGGCGGGCCGACGGAACGGCGCCTTGACGATGTCCTCTCGGGATCGGGCGGGGGCGGGCGGTCGACCGCGCGGGCCATCATGCCGGGCGAATGGGATTGGCTCCGTAATCCGGAGCGATACCGCCGTCGGCGAGAACGCTACCCGATGTACGAGAAACCGGACAACCTGCTTGAAGAGCGGTCGGCGTTCACCGGGCGGCGATCGGTGCTGCCGCCCGCAGATGGGCCGGAACCGACCGGACACGCCGATGCGGAACAGGAAACGTTACGGTCTCGCCCGCCGGCCGATCAGGTCGCCTTTGCCCAATACGCGCCCATCCTATGGCCGCTCTTGGGGCAGGCTACGAGCCGTGCCGCTCCCCACCTACTGGGCGGATTAACCGCCGCCGGTACGGGTGCGGCGGTCTATGAAAACCTCAAACGCGACCGCTCGACGGTGCGAAGACCCGATGCGGAAGACAACGCCCCGGCCCAACGCACCGATCCGGCGCCGGTTTTCCCGCCGTTGTCGCCATCGAAGCCACCACGAGATCGAAAGCCCGACCGCGAAGAATTCCCGGCCAAACCGCCCTACGAGCCGATCGATCTATCGAAGCCGCTGCCGGCGGAAAAGGAACCGACGATCTTCATCCTGCCCATGCCGCCCGAAGATTTGACGAAACCGGTCGGCATTGAGCGCAACGAAACGGAGGCGACCAAGAAGCAGATCGACCGGATTCGCGACGAAATCCAGGCGCAAAGGCCGGAATGGGAACACGTCGCCGGCGGTCGCAACAAAAAAACGGGAAAAAACGAAAAGGAATACTATGTACCCGGACCAGGCCTGATGTTCCCGCGTCCAGGAAAGGAAAAGGGAGATGGTCGGCGCCTCTCCGGTTTCACCGACCTCACTTTCATGGCCAAGGACGGAAAGACATATTTCCACATTCAGACCGTCGATATCGACCGCGATTGCAAACCGACAAAACGGGAACTCGACAACGCGGAGCTCATTCACAAACGGTTGAAAGATGCGAAGGACGAGACCCACCACATTTTCCTGTATCGCAAGCGATGGCAGCGGAAAGGATGTTGACACACTTTATTAGTGCATTTAAAGTATTTAAATGTCGCAAAAAGAGCATACCGTGAAATGCCGGTATACGGTTCTCAACGAACGGGACGAGGTGGCGTTCGACCGGATCTTGCACGAAGAGTACCCGTCGCTCCGGTATGTTTGCGAGGACAACTATTGGACTGACGACATCCCGATTTACGAACACTTGTGGGATTGCCCACGAAATTACGTTAACGCGTTCATCACTCCGGAAGGCTGGCAGCCCCTCATTCTGAGTGAAAGCACGCGTCTTGGGCCCAAGTATCATCTGCATCTCCCGCGTCAGCACTTCAGAATTCACCGCTCCCATTGGGATTGGGTGGGGCCGGGGAGGAAATATGCTTTCGAAGTCCCGACACTCCGTGAGGGCCATGTCGAAGGGGCCTTTTGGCGCGAAAACGATGAGGACCAGCGCTTGTTTTTGGTTCGTGTATGGCGTCTGTTGAGCAAGATCTCATCTCGCCACATGAGCCGCTGGTGCGGCTTGGATGCGCTCCGATACACGCAGGAAACAGCGCGGCGGATGCTGGACGCATGTATCCGTCCGGACGATGATTGGGTCTTTCCTGAAGACAACCCGTATTATCGGGATGAACTATGGGACGACATACCGCCGACGGAACCGTTCTTACCCGTCAGTGGAACTCCCTGGGAGCAGACCTTCGACCGCGAGCCGTTCTACTACGGTCCCGAGGATTATTAACCCCGAACCCATTTGACATTGATCAATGAAATTCGGCTTGCCACGGGCTATGGCTTGCGTCCTTATGGGGCGGATTTCTGTTTGACCGGGGTAACAGCATGGCCATGAACAAGATTACAGAACGGGTCGATAACATCACCCGTATTCCTGAAGACTATCGCACCGCAACGCCGCCGGCGCCGAAGAGCGTCAAGATCGAGCTGACGGCGCGCTGCGACTTCCAGTGTTTCTTCTGCGCCACCGGCTTCAAGCTGCGCGACAAGCTCGACATGGATTGGGACCTCTATACGCGCCTCATCACCGAGATGCGCGAAGCCGGCGTCGAGGAACTGGGCGTCTTCTATCTGGGCGAATCGTTCCTCTACAAGCGCCTCGCCGAGGCCATCGAATACGCCAAGAAGACGGTCGGATACCCCTACGTGTTCCTGACCACCAACGGGCGCATGGCGACCAAGGACAGGGTCAAGGAATGCTACGCGGCCGGCCTCGACAGCCTCAAGTATTCGTTCAACTGGGCCAATCCGGAGCAGTGCAAGGAAGTGACCCGCGTCGACGCCTTCGAGACGGTCGTCGAGAACATCAAGGGTGCGCGCGCCGCCCGCGACGAGGTCGAGGCCGAAACCGGGTTCCGGGGCGGCCTCTATGCCTCCTCGATCCGCTACGACGGCGAGCAACAGGAACGCATGAAGGAAGCGGTCGCCATGATCGAACCCCACGTCGATCAGCACTACTGGTTGCCGCTCTACGGGCAGGCCGGCCTGACGGCAGGCGTTAAGGGTACGGTGCCGGTCGCCGGCAACGTCGGGCGCGCCGACAACATGCGCGATCCGCTGCCCTGCTGGTCGATCTTCACCGAAGGCCACGTCACCTACGACGGCAAGCTCGCCGCCTGCTGCTTCGACCACGACGGCCGTTTCAACATGGGCGACCTAACGACGACGCCGTTCCTCGAGGCCTGGCAGAGCCAGCACTTCCAGGTGCTGCGCGCCGCCAACCTCGCCAAGGACGTGCGCGGCACGGCCTGCGAGATGTGCGTCGCCTACCAGGACCATGAGATCGACACGCCCCGCGCACCCAATCTGGTGACCGTGGAACAGTAGGAATCGCGACACAAAAAAGCCCGGGAGCCGTAACGGTTCCCGGGCTTTTTTTATCCGTAAGGCGGCCGATCAGCCGTCCGCCGTTTCCGTCTTGTGGGTGTGCAATTCCCAGGGTGCCGGCGGCTCTTCCGGTTCAGGGGGCGTTTCCTCGGCCGGTGCCGTGTCGGCAGGCGCGAGGACGCCGTCGGGCGCCGTCGCCGCACCCGGCGTGTGCACGGTGCCGGCCCGCGCGCGGGCCAGGGCTACGGCCTTCTCGAGATCATCGCCCTTGCACAGCCCGAGCCCAACCGGGTTCTGCGGCTTGATGTTGGGCGTGTTCCAGTGGGTGCGGTCGCGCACGGCGCCGATGGTCGGCTTGGTGGTGCCGATCAGCTTGGAGATCTGAGCGTCGCTCAGTTCCGGATAGTTCTTGACCAGCCAAGCGATGGCATTGGGGCGGTCCTGGCGTTTCGAGACCGGTGTATAGCGCGCGCCTTTCGGCTTGGCACGGGGCTGCGGGATTGAAACCTTGGCCATCGCCATCTGGGCCGACGGATCGGCCTGGCAGCGTTCGATCTCGTCCATGGTCACTTCACCGGCTGCGACCGGGTCCAGGCCCTGCATGCCGCCCGCCACCTCGCCGTCGGCGATCGCCTGGACTTCCAGTTCGTGGAGCCCGCAGAACTCGGCAACCTGTTCGAACGTCAGCGTCGTGTTGTCAACCAGCCAAACGGCCTTGGCCTTCGGCATCAATGGATGCGCCATGGCATTCTTCCCATTCCAGATATCAACCGGACATATGGCGTCCGGACCATGAGGTTCGTTGGGGCCCTTTATAGCGCCCGAATATCCGGGTGGTCAAACCGCCAATGGGGCTTTTTCACTCTATGGGATCAGCACGATCTTGCCGATATGCGTGCTGCTTTCCATCAGCCGGTGCGCCGCCGCCGCCTCTTCGAGGGCGAAGGTCTCGTGAATGACCGGCTTGACCTCGCCGGCGGCGATCATCGGCCAGACCTTTTCCCTGAGCGCCTGGGCGATCTCACCTTTCCGCTGCACCGATTGCGGGCGCAGTGTGGAGCCGGTCAGCGTCAGGCGTTTCAGCATCATGGGCATGAAGTTGATTTCGGCCTTGGAACCCTGGAGGAAAGCGATGTTGACGAGCCGACCCTCGGTCGCCAGCGCCTTGATGTTGCGCTGGATGTAGTCGCCGCCGACCATGTCGAGAATGACGTCGACACCACGGCCCTCGGTGAACGCCTTGGCGGCCTCGACGAAATCCTCGTCCCGGTAATTGACGGCCCGGGCGGCGCCGAGGTCGACGCAGGCTTGGCATTTTTCGGCGTTTCCCGCCGTTGCCAGAACCCGCGCGCCGAAACGGCTGGCGACCTGGATGGCGGTCGTGCCGATGCCACTGGAGCCGCCGTGGATGAGCAGGGTCTCTCCGGCTTTCAGGCGTCCGCGCTCGAAGACGTTGGTCCACACCGTGAAAAAGGTTTCCGGCAGGGCCGCCGCCTCGACCGCCGTCAGGCCGTCCGGGATCGGCAGGCACTGAGGAACGGGTGCGGTGACGTATTCCGCGTAGCCGCCGCCGGCAACGAGAGCCGTGACCGGATCGCCGACGCTCCACCCCTGGACACCGTCGCCGACGGCGGTGATTTCGCCCGCGACCTCGAGACCGGGAATGTCGGTGACGCCGGGTGGCGGCGCATAGTTGCCTTGCCGCTGGAGGCAATCCGGCCGGTTGACGCCGGCGGCGGCGACCTTGATCAGCACTTCGTCGGGACCGGCTGCCGGCCTGTCGCGTTCCGTGACGACAAGAACCTCGGGTCCGCCCGGCTCAACGATTTCAACACATCTCATGCCCACCCCCTTGCTCATGTGAATTCACGGGGACGATTGTCTTCCCGTCAGTGAAGGTACTAGTATTTCGCCTGCGCCGTGGCAAGTCAGCCTTGGGAAGGGGGGAATGAATGGATTTGGACGAACTGGAACCGGTCAAGAAACCGCAGGCGAAGAAGGACCTGGAGGTGATGTCGATCGAGGCCTTGGGCGAATACATCGAAGAACTCGAAGCCGAGATCGCACGGGTACGCGAGGCTATTGCCGAGAAGGAAGAAGCGCGCTTGGGTGCTGAGTCCGTATTCAAATCGTAAGGCCAATCGGTCGGCGAGCGGACTCGCTGGCATCGATTGGATCGGTTGGTGCATTAATCCATTGTTAATCGATTTCGGATAGCGTCGGAGGCGGATGGCAAAAAGCATCCAGTCAACTTCGACGCCTCCCTGTTAAACACTCGCCGCCCCATTCGGGGCGGCTTTTTTCGTCTGCGGCCGCCGTTAGATCGGCGCAACGGTCTCCTCTGAGGCCCGATCCGAATCTCCTGTTGACCGCGTACCGCCCGCTGGTTAGAGTTGCTGCCGCATCGAGAGAATTCGGGCGAGTTTGACGGGTTGAGGCAAAAATTACGGGGGCTGCCCGATGGGGTGGCCCCCAATAATTTTGCCTTCTATCCACATCCGTCATGCCGTAACGAATTGATAAAAAAGAGATTTTCAAATGACAAAAAGCCGAGAGACACGATCGGCCTATCCTTATTTCCATCCGATCCAGACCCGATGGTCCGACAACGATCTCTATGGGCATGTCAACAACGTGGTCTACTATTCCTATTTCGATACGGCGGTGAACCTGTTTCTCATCGAGGAAGGCGGATTCGATCCGCACGATGCCGAGATCATCGGCATCTCACCGGAAACGCACTGCAATTTCTTCGAAGGCGTGCGCTATCCGGACCGGCTGGAAGCCGGTATCCGGGTCGGGCATCTGGGACGATCGAGCGTCCGCTATGAGGTCGGAATTTTCAAACAGGACGAGGAACACGCGGCGGCCAATGGGCATTTCGTTCACGTCTTCGTCGAGCGCGACACGCACCGTCCGGTCGCCATTCCCGCCCGGGTCCGCGCCGCCCTCGAGCGCATCCAGGTCAACGGTGAGGGCGCATCCGATGACGGCTGAACACAAGGACCGCCGCCCCGGCGACTATCCCTATCACATGTCGATCCCAACGCGGTGGGGCGACAACGATATGCTCGGGCATCTCAACAACGTCATCTATTACCGCTTCTTCGAAGCGGTCGTGGTGAGGTTCATGATGGAGGTGGTCGGGGTCGACTGGACCAACGATCCTCTCAACCCCCAGGCCGTCGAGACGCTCTGCCGGTTCCACCGTTCGCTCAGTTTTCCCGATGTCGTCGACGCCTGCCTCCGGGTCGAGAAGGTGGGGCGGTCCAGCGTCACCTTCGACATCGCGCTCTTCGGGCCCGGGCATGACGAACCGGCGGCAACCGGTCATTTCGTCGATGTCTTCGTCGATAACGAGACCGACCGCTCGGCCCCCATCCCGGATGACAAACGGCGGATTTTTCTGAAGTACCAGGCCGCCTGAAACTACGGCACCGAAAAAAGAACGCCCGCCAAAGGGCGGGCGTTCCGTCGGGAGAGACGCCGCTCAGGCGGCTTTCTTGTGCTCGATGGCCTTGGTCGAGATGGCGATCTTGCGCGGTTTCATTTCCTCCGGAACCTCGCGGACCAAGTCGACATGCAGGAGGCCGTTGACGAGGTCGGCGCCGGTGACCTTGATATGATCGGCGAGTTCGAAACGCCGCTCGAAGGCGCGCCCGGCGATGCCGCGGTGCAAAAGCTTGGACTCGGCATCCTGGTTCTCGGAGAGCTTGCCCGACACGACCAAGGTGTTTTCGGTCGAGGTGATGTCGAGGTCTTCCTCGCCGAAGCCGGCGACGGCCATGGTGATCCGGTAGGAGTCTTCGTCTACCTGCTCGATGTTGTAGGGCGGATAGGCGGGGGTCCCGGCATCCCATTGGCTGGCGGAATCGAGAAGCCGTTGCATGCGGTCAAAACCGACGGAGTGACGAAAAAGCGGGGAGAGATCGAAAGTACGCATAGCCACATTCTCCTTTCAGAAGCTACATGGTGATGGGTCCGCCTCATGGCCGAACCCGGTTATGCTCCCGGTTTCCCGGGGTCTGACGCGCGGACCCGACATCGGCATCCGCCGTCAACACTCAGATAGGCGTGTATCCGCCGGCGCGCAAGCGTCTCGATCGGGCTTTTTGGGTCGTCTCTGGAAAGGTGAGGGTGGGCGCTATTCCGCCGCCGCCTGGCCTTCGTCTTCGCGCCACACGACCTCATAGAGCGTCAGGTCGTCGGCGAATCCCTTCATGGCATAGCCGCCCTGGTTGACGAACTTGTAGGCCTTACCCGCACAAATGCCGCGGACGATCTCCGAGACGAAGATCTGGTCGGCCTTCGCCTTGTCGACGATGCGCGCCGAGAGCTGCACGGTGGTGCCGAACAGATCGTTGTCCTCGGCGATCGGTTCGCCGGCGTTGATGCCGATCTTCAGGTGAAGCGGCAGGTCCGGATATTGCGCGTTATGGGCCATGGTCGAGCGCTGCATCTTGATCGCCGCGTCGACGCTGTCCGTGACCTTGCCGAAGGACGCCATGATGCCGTCGCCCGTGTGCTTGACCTCGCGACCACCGTGATCCGTCAGGGCATCGCGGACGACGCGGTTGTGGGCGCGGACCACTTCCTGGGCGCCGGCGTCCTCCAGCGCCTGGGTCATCGCCGTCGATCCGGCGATATCGGTGAACAAAACGGTGACCGGGCCCGACTGCTCTTCCTTCGGTTTCGGCTTGTTCCATTCGCCAAGAGCGCTTTCCAGGTGCCGTTTGGCAGCCGTTTCGTCCTGGAAATAACTGTTCATCGAGTTACGCCCGGCCTGGAACATCTGCATGTAGCGGGCGTCCTGCATCAGGTACTCTTCATATTTATCGGCGAACGTGGTCGCGTGGGACTTCTTGAAACCCATGACACGAACGCTGTCGGCGAGGACCTTTGCGTGGGCATCCCCATCGAGCTCGCGTTTGTCGGCAAGCGTCTCGCAGGCGCCGGCCAGGAACAGGTTGACGCCGAATTTGTTGAAGTTGTCCAATTTCTTGGCATCACCCTGAGCGCCGTCGAGTGCCTCGCCGAGGAACTTCATCATGTAGGCTTTCTGTTTTTCGGCATGCGGTGACAGGGATTCGGAGGCCGCACCCGCATCGGTATCGAGAACTTCGCCGGCACCTCCTTTTTCACTCTCCTCACCCCTGATCGCATCCTTGAGGCGTTCGCTGGCGGCTTCGCCTTCCGCCTCTTTCTGCTCTTCCGTGATCTTGAACTCGTCGATTCCTTCCATGGCGCGGTCGAGTTCGTCGCGGGCGGCTTTTTCCATGGCGGCGCGGGACTTCTTTTCCGCTTTCTTTTGTTGCTGTTGCTGTTGTTTTTGCTGCTTCGCCGCCACCCGCGTCGCCCGGGCCTGGGCCCGATCGCGGGCCTTCCTTTGACGCTCGGCCAGGGTGTCGCCCTTGAGGAAGGTGAAGGCCATTGCCGTGGCGCTGATCAGGAACGTCGAGACGAAGACCAGGAACAGCAGATTGCCTTCGGCATTGCCGACGATCTTGACCCCGAACAGCGTGGTGCCGTGAAGGATCGTCGATGCGGTGACCGTGAAAATCGCCGCCAAGCAGATGCTGAACAAGGTCACAAGCAGCAGTTTGATCAACAGCGTGGTGATCGTCGTCGGTTTTTTATTTGGGGCTGTCCTAGCTAAGGACGTTTTTGTCTCGAATTCACCCATGTCTTTAATTGGTTAAGCAGTTCCCGGTGATCACCTCCATTGAACCGCCATTCGCACTCCTTTAGGAACAGGTGAAAGCTCTG
>Ga0209781_1000367_pt1 | contig 11471 bp, 5 predicted proteins | sample WorMetHERISLAND1_3_FD_187386 | JGI IMG/M metagenome (GOLD analysis project Ga0209781, IMG submission 187386) | Marine gutless worms symbiont microbial communities from Max Planck institute for Marine Microbiology, Germany - Olavius albidus HERON... | ecosystem: Host-associated > Annelida >...
CCCCCCCCCCCCAAACTGAAATCCTGGCTACGCCTCTGGCTATAGATCTGGGTTGTTTGGTGGTCACAATGTCATGTTCGGCTCGACGGATGACATTTTAACGTTAATTGCTTCTGGCGGTGTCACGGTGTGAGACGGCGCGCGCCGTCGCAGCGTCTACTTGTAATGGCCGCACCTTGCACGTACGGATGCAGTAACCTTTGGCCAGAAGACCTTCTCATCACTATATTAACTGTAACTGACCTTGGCCCTGGTTCCACAAACACAACGCTTGTCTTTCCTTTGCGCGAGCGCCGACCGACACCGTGATGTTGGAGTTTTAATGTTGCATTATCAAATGGCAATCGATTCACCAGTGGCGCCACTTCAAATAGTAAAATGGGTGAACTTGGATATTATAGGAATGTTCATACAATGGTCTCGATGTGTGCAAAAAAAATCGTAGAATTATCTGTTGTAGTTTGGTAGATATTCGGGAAAATGTATTGCTGGATATTCGCGAAAATGTAGAGTGTCCTCGTTGTTTTGTCCCACCCTGTACACAGCATTATGCAGCAGTGCAGCGTCTCATTATGCAGTAAACGTCCTCATTCTCTTGGTGTTCCATGTCCTCCACACTGTGTTCCTGTATCCCCATGCTGTGATCCTGGCCCTGCTGTCAACCTATCTCATCATGTCTTCATCAGCTTAAAACCTGCCTTTCTCAAACTTATTTCTTCCTTAGTTTTCCAACTTGGCTAAATCTTGACCAATTTTTACCGCGCGACGTAATGCGTAGCGCGGTCTTAGTTATCGTAATTCTGTCTGTCCGTCTGTCACACACTCACACTCGTGGACTGTGTCCACATGGTTCGACCTACGATAATGATTTCTTCACCATATGGTAGCCCCATGATTCTCTAGTTTTTTGGAGATATCACGTTCATCCCAAAATTCGAAGGGGGTCATACCGAGCGAGGGCGTTGAATGAGGGTGGGGTATCTACAAATTGGCGATATTTGACCTGTAACCCGCGTTTGCTAGTGTATTTCTCATAACGTATGTTGCAAGTAGAGGGGGGAGGGAGTAAGTTACTCCAAACAGTATCTCAGCCTCTCAGGTTCTGTGTGTGCCAGCTAGAGACGAGATTTCAACGATATTCGCATATTTTTCCGTCATACCCACGTCAGCCGTGTCTGGCACTTCCTGCGCTTGTAAATTTAAGATGGCGGACGGAAACCGGAAATAGTTATAAGTTTGTGACGGGAAGAGACATCAACGTGATGTTATAGCAGCTACGACACAGTTGACAGTTTTCGGGCATGCCCGATCCACTTCCACTTGTACCGACATTGAACCGGAAGTACTAATAACTTAACGGAAACAGATATCGATGCAATCTCAGTGGCTATACCTATGTTTTTGGGACAAGTTTTTCATCGGTGTATATACCAACCTCACCCGACGCTTCCTTCACCCAAAAGTTCCAATATGACGGACGTATACCGGGAGCCCCTGGTGATCTCAGCAGCTGCGGCAATGTTTTAGAGAACGCCCGATCCACTTCCACCAGTGTCGACATTGTCCGGCTTTGGAGAACAGCGTCAGGTACAAACCGGAAGTAGAAACAGTACCACACAAACTGGAAGTACTAATAACTACGGAAACAGATATCGACGGAATCTCAGCGGCTATAGCTGTTTTTTTTGGGGGGGAGGCACGTTTTTCACTGGTGTGAAACCTCACAACCAACCTCAACCGACGCTTCCACCCAGAAATTCCAAGATGGTGGACGGATACCGGAAGTAGTTATTTCTTTGTGACGGAAACGATATGAAAGTGATCTCAGCGGCTGTGGCTATGTTTTATAAGGCACGCCGACAATATCCGACTTCGGAAAACTGCATTAGTTACAAACCGGAAGTGGAACAGTACGCAGAACCGGAAGTATGCCCGTGAAGCTGTTTTTTGAAGTCGGACGCCGTAGATTCGAGCGCAGCCAGACTTGGAATTCCCCAAAACATTGCATTAGCCCCTGAGATCGCGTCGATATCTGTTGCCGTTTCTGAGTTATTAGTGCTTCCGGTTTGTACATGGTGGTGTTTACCGAAGTCGTACAGTGTCGATGCCGGTGGAAGTGGATTGTGCGTGTCCAAAAACATTGCCGCGCAGCCGCTGAGATCACGTTGATATCGTTTTCCGTCACCAAATTATAATTACATCCGGTATCCGTCCGCCATCTTGAACTTCCACGTGAAGGAAGCCTAGTTGTTACTAATTCCGGTTTTGGTGGATTTCTACTTCCAGTTTGCATATGCGATCAAGAGAAGTAAGCACTAGAGTTACTGGCTTGACTGCACATGAAAACATGGATATACCCGTTGTATTTTTCCACCCGTGGCACGCCTAACCAGCTTGAAACCAGTTTTTCGCTATTTGAAACCTTGGCATGCCCTTCGTTTCCCACCAAAATTTTAACTGGGGGACAGTAAGAGATATGGGAAAATTCTTTTGGGGTTTTGTAGCCAGTAAATTTCTAGGAAAAGTCACGGAAGCGTTCCAAAAAATTCCAGCAGTGTTGGTGCAGTGGTGAGAAAACCGGGTCTGGGGGTAAATTAACCCCCCCCCCCCTACTTGCAACATAAGGGTTAAGCCGCCGTATCTCCTGAACGGTGCAAGACACGACAAAGGTTACTATTGATCACTAATAGGAAATCGAATACGCGCTTTCGATTGGTACCAAAATCAACGACCTTGGTTGACCCCGAAATGACCTTGGACGGCAATTATGCACTCTGTTGCATTACAAACATGCTTTTCGGAGCCAACCACTAAAATTTGAATGAAGACAGACCCATACTATATCAGCGGCAAAAATGTAGCCCAGGGATCCTACATGTAGTTTCTAGCAATATAATTTTTATGCAGATATTCGCTGGGGTTCGCTTGGGAGGGGGCGTCAAATGAGAGTTGGGTGGTCGAAAATGGTGATTTTCGCTTCTTTCGCTCGCTATATCTTCCGAACCTTCACATATAATACCACATTTATTATATTGTGCTATATAGCCCCTTAGTGGCTCTTCGATGATACCGAAATAGATGACCTTGACTGACCATGAATGGCCATTTTGCGTTAAAATCTGTTTCGGGCTCGGCAACTAATGGGTTGGCGTTTCCGGCTTTCGGAAAAAAAAACTGTTCGAAAATTTGCAGAGCTACCCATTTACTGTCAGCGACAAAAATGTAGCCCAGGGAACGTAGTTTCTGGCGGTATAAGCTTTATGCAGATATTCGCGGGGGTTCGCTGGAAAGGGGGCGTCAAATTAGAGTGGGGTCGTTGAAAACGGCGATTTTCGCTTCTTTCGTTCACTGTCTTCCGAACATTTTACATATACGGCCACACGACAGCTGTCACGTGATACGACTGTCAATGACCTTGGCCATATTTCAGGGTCATTAGATTGTTTCACATCAAATTTCTCACAGACGGTGTGTGATAAGGCAAAAAGTTACTATAGACTAGTGACTACTAATAGGAAATCGTACACTAGCTTCAGACTGGTGCCACTTTTGATGGCCTTGAAGTACATTTGAAGGTCATTGAAGGTCACCGCCTAGGTTGTTATTTCCACGTCCATTTCAGCAATCTTTGGCAGGCTTTCGCGTCGCGCGGTCCATAAGCGATAACTATGCTTTTTGTAATAATTCTTTCACTGCCTCATTCTCAGATAAACTGCAGAAAGAGCTGGAATAAAATAATCTACCACCACACCTCAAATGTGTTGCTGCACTACCCGCAAAAATTGAATGTTCAACTCTACAACTTTACGGCACGTCATACCATGCAAATGTTATGCAAAATCATTTATTTAAGGTATCTGCCTACCAGAGATGTTGAGTACTGTTTGATATGCCTAAACACATTAATTTGCAATATTGCAGCATGTGCTCTGCTCTCAAAAGACACGCATGCTTAAATGCTTTGAGTCCTGCACAACACTTGTCAATGGATACGTCAGTGACGCGTTGTTAAATGCTGCAGTGCAAGACGTTAGTAGGAACTGTCGCAAAATGTGAAGCGACATTAGCAGCGCTTGGAATTTAAGTAGTAAGCTAAAGGTGTCCATGAAACAGAAATATTTTCTAATTTATCATGCTAACACGATTTTAATGACTGATGTGTACATTATTCCAGTTAATATGACTGAAAAGCTGTGCAGTTGAATATTTGCATTTCGCGAGGTAGTGCGACAACTGATTTGAGGTGAGATGACAGATATTGTTTCATCTCTTTCAGCAGTTCATCAGAGAATGCGGCAGTGAAAGAATTATTAAAATTCGTCAACATTTGGCCAAGTTCCTGCAAAAATAAAAAGGGTGCCCTTTTAGGGTTCACAGTGTAGAGTGGTATAACGTGTCGTAAATGCACGAGTGCAGCCGTGCGTGTCGTAACTGCACGCAGTCATACATGAAAAACAGCCACGATCGTCGACTCGTGCGACAGTGGAATAAGTGTGTTAAACTACTGTCAGTCGTGGGATAAGTTAGTTAACACTCACATCCCGCTGTAGACAGTAGTTTAACATACTCTTCTATAGTTAGCAAGCCTAACAACGATGATTCGGTAATTAAGCGTCCACTGTCTTTGCAACAACTAAGCAAGTGATTGTCGGTAATATTTGCAGAATATCTGTGAAATCACGTGACATCAGACGCTAACGGGTTTATAGTAGCGGCAAGCGTCACGTCGCCGCTGGTATGCTCAACTCATACCGGATTCAGGCCGAGCGACGAGCCGGCGTCTCAAGACACTATGTGCCAGCTGCCCGAACCGCCGTCAAGGCGCCGCCGCCGCTGCTGGAGCTTCCGCCGTGGGGTTATGGCGGTGGTGGTCGACATGTCTTGTCGATGCCAGTTACAATGATCAACAGCACGCAACGACTGTTCAGACCGAGAGTGCGTTCAGCGTCACCGGCAAAGCAGACAAACAGTGCTTGTGAGACGCAGTCGGCCGCCGTATTCACTGGGCATGGTCTTGAAATTGCCGGTCCAGCCATCTGGTCTACCCCGACAACATACGGCCGCGAAGGCGAGGAACTGGGTGTCGCAGTCGAGTTAAAAAGCGCTGAATCTTCTGCTGAAAACAATACACCGAAACAGATTAGCGAAAACACTGCAACCGTTGTCATGCCAGCGCAGGATGCTTACAGTCCGGGAGGCGATCATAGCGTCGATGACACGGTGGTGACAGGTGGCGGTCCGGTCACCTCCAGTTCCATGGAAACATGGACCACGTCGTCATCGCCGCGTCTACAGAGCCTAGTTAGTTCTCCTCACAATCTCGCCTCGACGCTCAACCAGAACAACACCAGCAGCAGCATGCCAACTAGCCCGCCACATTCGCCAACCTCGTGGTCACAGCAACTGTCGCCGATGACTACAGCCACGTCGCTGGACGTGACGCTCACCGCAGACTTGGCTGACCGCAAGACCGACGCCACTAATTCCATTATCACACCTACTTCTCGACCATCTGGTTCAAAATCAACGCCGTCAACCGTTCAGACAACAGCAAACGAACTGGTGACGCTGGTAGCGCCAGTGGTGCCTCCGACTCCTCTCAACAGCAGCGACAATTTACACGAACAGAAGACAGTCGCACCGTCGGCGAAAGATTCTTCGGCGTGCGAAGAAGTCACGGTTGATACTCCAGCAAGTATGAATAGCAGCAACGACGGTAAAGGATCAGCGCTTCGTCGCGTCTCATCTAGGACTGACCCATCCAAAAGTTCCCCCTCTGCGACATCTAAGGCTAATGACCAAGATAAGTCGAGTCTGATGGTCGGCCTGGTGAAGGTAAAAAGTCGGCACACGGGACTGATGATCGACTGTCCCATCCTGGAGACGATGTACCAGAATGAAGCTGTCGAGTCTTCATCGACGGCAGCTCGACAGAGCAGCAGCCACAAGGTGGTACTGATCAAAGCCGTGGTGCCTCGCTGGGCATGGAACGGACGTGGACAGTTCTCACGAGACTCATCGTCGCCAGCCTCTCCGTCGTCGGCGAAAAGCAGCGTCGATAGCAGAGTGAACAAGAGGAAGAGTTCAGTGTCAGTTAACACTCAGACGTCCGACACCCTGCTGTCTCTCCGTCGAACCAGCTCAGAACACCAAACGTCGCCGTCCGCCACCCCCGTCGTTGACACACACATGTATGTTCCCGCGCTCCAGGACGAATGTCAACTGATTCCTTCTCCAAAGCTTTCTGCATGCTTCGGTAGATGCAAATCTAATCTAAGTACACCGATTGAATGTAACGTTCGGTCGCCTATAGCCTTAAGTCACGTTCCTACTGTGCCAAACAGCACAAATTGGCCGTCATCAGCGCCTTGTCAAAGCAAGAAACTAATGTCAGCTGAAATACCCAATTTGCCAACATCTCCGTTATTGCATGGTTATGTGCCTATGACGTTAGAAAATCCCAACGAATTGGGATCGATGGAGCGACCGTCGCCGTCGATGGAATACGACTCACTGATGGAGGATACGATCGAGAACCTGAAGCTCGACTTGCAGTTCAGTAGCAGCGGAAACAACAGCGACAATGAATCAGTCGTAACGCATGACAAAGTCGTTGCCAAACGTTCCAGCGCCGAACCTTGCAACCGAAGCTTGTCGTCGTCCACCGATGACATGCAGTCGAGCGTCCAGGGACTACCGACACTCAACTGGTCTTGCGCTGCTACCGCTGCAACCGCCTCATCTGACGGCATCGTAGACTTCAAGACATCAGGCTATGTCGACGAGATGACAGTGCGTACGGAACCGTTGCCATCGCCACTTCATCAGAAACCTACAAGTACAGGCAGAAGCTCACGAACACCGACGTCGCAACGCCGTTCTCCGCCATCAAAGTTGGACAACTGTAGATCTCGCGCTGACAACTCTGCTCGACGCACGAACAACACTAAATGCCAATCCAGCCCAAAGAATTCACAGAGAACTGACGCAAGGGCCAGAATGTCGCCTGAGAGCTATCCCCGGCCGCAGAGGTCGCCATGCCCGTGGAGATCACTGGCGTCTAATGACGTTGAACAGGAAGGCTGGATGATGGAACGCGATCTCAGCTGTCAGGATCCGCATCAGTATCAACATGAGCAGCTGTATCAGTCTCAGCAACATACTTCGTCGACGACCCAGTACGTGTCGAGGTCGGAGAGCAGTCTGTCTGATGGTTCTAAGTCGACGAACCACGACTGTTACGAGATGACGACAAAGACGACGCCACCTACCATGTCACCGAGAAGCGCGCACACTGGACTCAGTTCAACTGTGTTGCCGAGTCAGCTGGTCACCAGCGCTGGGTCGGAGACGTGTGCCACTGAATCGTTAGACGCTACCAACATGCAACATCACAATCACCGTCATCATAATCCGCAACATCAACATCATCATCATCATCATCATCATCATCGTGCAACCAGTGACTTCCGGTCAAATGCAGCCGGTGCAGGTGTCAAGTCAACAGATCACCAGTCGAGACACGATCACCGCAGATCGACTTCTGGAAAGACAGATCGTGCCCGGGAACCAAAATCCCCGACCCAAGAGCAGTACAAAGTGTCAACATCAAGCACCAAGAGATCAAGCGACAGACAGCGCAAGTCGAGCAGAGAAGCGACACGGCGTGGTGAGGTGGCACAGAGTTCCCAGTCTACTGGTTCTATGACTGCACCACGACACGCTCGGTCACCGACGACCGCCACCAGGCGTCAACATTCGTCGTCTGCTAGTCGCCACATGCCACGCAACTCCAGCGCAAACAAACGCACTGTCGCTGATGACGTGCACGCTGCAGACCGACGAGCCTCGGCATCGCGTCAACAGCACAGCTCCGTCGGAGACATTCAGCGCCGAACTCACGCGCACACTGCCAAATATTCGGCGTTGGAGCCGGCATCACGCCGCCGCTCTGACAAGCAAACCACGTCTCCAGGCCGACGTCAGCGTCACGGTAACGCTTCCGTGTCTAAGTCTGTTGACAGTGTGTCACGCGATCGTGCTCGTCCACAGTCAGCTCATGCCAACTACTGCACCGAACAACCAAACAACTGTCCACCACGTCGCCATGATGACCATCAGTCCGACGCGATATTCTACGACTGTCGACAGCCGATCGTCTACTGTTCGCCGCGCTCACTGAAACCGTTTCCGCCACCCATCTCCGACCGCTATCCTCCATCATGCTTCGTGAACTCGGACCCTGCTGCGGTCGGAACGTCTTTGGACGCCGAGACCTTCCAGTACGTGATGCTCAATGATTGTGGAGACGACGAGGCAGGTGCCCGTAATGACTATCCACCGCCACCTGTGCCAGCATCGGTTCTCCAGGAGCGTGTCTACGGTCGTGCACAGACCGGCGCCGACCACTCAGACCACCCACGACGCGCTAACGCAGCCACACTGAACGCAGCCGGTCGACGCCGCAAGAAACTGCCGGCGACACCGGTCTTTGACGGGCAAGGTTGGGGCGCTGAATCAGACGTGTCTGTGCACATCGCAGTGCCTTCAGTGATCGAGCGACCAGCCTGGAGGCAGTACTAAGTCAGCGTCGCTACGAGAACATTATTAGATTTATTAGATAACATCTAACAGTTACATCACTGAACACCATCTGTACGCATAGTAGCTCGGTAACATCATCGCTGTCATCTTAGTTTCAATTATACGATCTTGTCATCGATTAACTTTATACTCCGTTAACGTGATTCACATTTATTTCCGAATATTAGGATGAAAGCTAACATCGGACATGCTGTACTTCATCTGCAGCAGCGTAGCGTGTGAAACTGGTAGAACTCGACTGTTGAGTCACGTCGCTCGATCTACTCTAACAACAATATGAACGTGATAAACATCAGGTTTTTACGTAATGATAACACTGCGTTTTACCTAAATATATCTTGCGATTGTCTGTTGTACTAGCAAAGAACATCTCCATCTGAACGCTTGTTGCATCAACTATTTTAAACAAGTGAAGTTAAACTACTATACTTATAAGTGTATTGTATTGTATTGTATTGAGCCATTACGCAGGCCTAATACACATGGCGGCTTGGCTCAGCTGTAAAGCTGGTCTCGATCAACGAAGTTATTTCACGTTGGGCCCGGTTAGTACTTGGATGGGTGACCGTGTACGGGCGGGTAAACCATCCAGGTATGTAACCAGCCAGCCAGGTCAACTCAGCCTGGCCATCCCACCGTGGGTAGGCACAGTGAGTAACAATGAAAGCTGGGGAGTAAACAGACACACCGCGACCGCGTGATGCACTACCGTATCCGTGGTCTGGCAGCGTAAGCTGGTGTCTGGCTATAGGGCTATGGAAATGGAGATCAGCGCCGCCGATGAGCGTGGCTCGGGAAGGACTTTACTTTTACTTTTTTTTGCATATTGCAGTTTAAAACAAAGAGATATTCTATCTAAAACTTTCTCTCGTTTTGCTTCGTGCGGTTCAGCTCACTATCCATCCGTTACGTTTCATGCAGCGGCTTAGTCTATCGTAATATCGTAGTGCCTGAGCTTAGTGGAGCTCGGTAAGCTTGACATTTGACCGCCTGGCCTGGAAATGTTATCAGATTACGCGTAATATACATCAGTTTACCGAATTAAACATTTTTTATACATTTCGTTCTCGAATCTGGATAATCGACGTCGTGTTCAGCACTTGTCAATGTCAGCTTTGAAGACGGTACTGATCGTTCATCAGCGTTGAAGCAAAAACTGAGCAATCTGATTCTGAGCTGACCTTTGTACTCGAACAGTGTTAGTCGCCGCGTAGGCCTATACCTACTAAACTTGAACCTTCGTTTTCACATTACAAGCTGGTACGGGTCCGATGGACAGACGGACGGACGGACGAAGTGCACCACAACACAGAGTGAAACCTCCATAGACAGAGTTGCATTATAATAATAAATCAGTCAATAAATCAAATTCAAACATATTAAAGTCGATTTTAGCAGTGGTCAGAAATGTTGCACACATGGCCAAACAGATAAATACTAGAACTCCCAACGAAAGACATTTATAGAAAGACAGTCATTTATAATTTATTATTTTCTGTGCTTGTAGGCCCCTATGCGCAGATGATGTCAGACATGCATTCCATTCACAGAATCGGCTCCATGCATCCGGCAATCAGCTACACGTATACAGGGTGGGCCAAAGTAAGCATCATGTTAAATTATATAGGGTGCGTGGATGTGAATGGCGTTGGGCGCTGATGATAATATCGAAGGAATTCCGAGAGTGAGTGCATGATGGCGGGGTGGACCGAGTCAGCGCTGGAGGTCTGTCGGTGTGGATGCCGCTCATAGACGTCGTTACTCTCTCAGTGTTGTTTGCTCTCAAAATGTTTTTTTAATATTCCAGTTCTTATTCAGTTCGCAAGTAATGCTACGCTGGCCGAGCCGGCCAGACATTGTATTTTGCTGCGGTCGTTTAGGCCTACATCCCCGAGGTCGCCCGGTCGCTCCACCACATTTTATAAATCTGGGTCACCGTCAAATAGGCCTATGTGGTTTCACGGTGACCCAGATTTATAACATTCGGTCAGAAATTTGGGGCCCCTCCCCGCGGAAAACTTTGGCGGCCCGAAAGCATCGAAATTTCGGCGCGATTTCAGAAAACTTGGCGAGTTGATATACTGTTGATCGACGCAACAAGATATCGTCGATTGGAACGGCTCTCATTCCCGCACTTGCTTACTTTATTGATGAACTTTATTTACATACCGCGACAAACAACGGGCGGCCATCACGCTGGGTATTGCTACGCAGTACGCATGCTACTTTAACAAGAAGCTCAGCTATCGCTTAGGGACCGCGCGACGCGAAAGCCTGCCGACGATTGCTGAAATGGACGTGGAAATGACAACCTAGGCTGATATGACCTTCAAATGTACTTCAAGGTCATCAAAAGTAGCACCAATCGAAAGCTAGTGCATGATTTCCTAATTCCTATTAAACACTGTAGTAACTTTTGCCGTATAACGCACCGTTTACGAGAAATTTGATGTGAAGCAGTCTAATGACCTTGAAATATCGCCAAGGTCGTCGACATTCGTATCACCTGAAAGCAGACGTTTGATTTCTTATTAGCAATTTCACTTTCTGTGGACGTACCCTATATATAATTTATGAGGTATTGGACTTGGGAGGGTGTTAGTTATCGTAAATCTGCCTGTCTGTCTGTCAAATATCATTCAAGGTCATCAAAAGTGGCACCAGTCGAAAGCTAGTGTAACTTTTGCCGTATCACACACCGTTCTTGAGAAATTTATGTGAAACAATCTAATAACCTTGAAATATCGCCAAGGTCATCGACACTCGCATCACGTAAAGGCTGTCGTGTATGTAAAATGTTCGGAAGACTGGACGAAAGAAGCGAAAATCGCCATTTTCAACGCCAACACTCTCATTTGATGCACCCT
>Ga0209781_1000368_pt1 | contig 11437 bp, 5 predicted proteins | sample WorMetHERISLAND1_3_FD_187386 | JGI IMG/M metagenome (GOLD analysis project Ga0209781, IMG submission 187386) | Marine gutless worms symbiont microbial communities from Max Planck institute for Marine Microbiology, Germany - Olavius albidus HERON... | ecosystem: Host-associated > Annelida >...
GATTGGATTGGATTGAGCAGGGTTTAACGTCTCCACCAACACAGTATAGGTTATCCGGGAGACAGTTTTACAGGTCAAAAGACCCAACCAACAGCATCAAACTACTGAAGGAAAAGTTGGCCAGCCAGAGACCGGAAGAGGCTCAAAACCCACCAGGGGCCTCCCACCGTGTTACAAGTGAACCTCTGAAAAAGAAAAACCCTGAACATCCAGAACTTTTCCAGGACTTTTCAAGACCCCAATAATAATTTTCGAGGACCTGTTCGGAGCCCGCAAATATGTTTAAATGTAAAGAAAAACATGGCATTTACTTACAGAGTGTAGCCCGCTGCAGAACATTCAGCAAGAAGCAAAATGAATTTAAGTAAGTAATAGTCGGCACAAACTGGGTGCCACACTATTGCTGCTTGTTTTCCATTTGAACCACCAGAAAAATGCATAATTTTCGAGGAATATTTTTCCAGGACTTTCCAGGACCAAAGTGATTTTCCTAAACTTTCCAGGTCCCGGAATTTTCAAGAAAAAATCCCGGACTTTCCAGAAAGCGAGGAAACTCTGTGTAATACTTTTCACAATAATGCGTTAGCAACGTGTTGAGATGCATGCGTGAGCAAACACACACAAACATTATGCCTATGACAGACTGCGTGGGCGGACGCATAATAAAACAGAATTCACGTAAGCTGCGCACACTGCTGAGCTGTTCGTTACTTAGTCGCTGTCTACTTCTAACCGCTCACTTGGAACAGTATACCAACGAATACTTAACACCAAACATCGCATAACTAAACAGAACAAGCTAACGGCTATTTCAACCACAGCCTATAACATTGAGCTAACATCCTGGGCAGGATCTCAACAGCAATATAGAGTTTCACCCAAAGGGACCCCAAAACAAACAAATCATCCAGATTACACAGTACATAATGATGAGTTAAAATATTAGGGGTAAAGATGGGGAATAGTAGTCTACTAGTTCGTTCTTATATATTAACCTGTTTTGGTTATGCCACTACAGCCTGTTGACTCCACGCCTAGCCTAGGAGTCAATTATTTGTTGTCGTTGACTCTGTCTGTATCTCCGTCTGTCACGCTGCTCCTTCAAATCGATTCTTCTTTTTTGTTTCTTGATGGAATCGAGCCATTTTTTGGCCGTCAGTTCTCCATGTGGCACTCTACAAAACTGTTTTCTTCGATTTTTGATTTAGGCCCCCTAACGCCCAAAATTTACTCCCTAAAATTTGCATGTCAGTCATTGAGTCAGTCGTAGTCTGTGAGTGATGGACTGTGGGTCCGCTAGGCGCGGACATCCAGTCGCCTACCGGCTTGTTTTTAATACTTCTTTGTTTTATGACTATGTGGCATTATAAATAAGTAAATAAATAGTAGCTCGCCAATACAGTTAATTTTCCACATTTTCCACTGTATGTATAGCATCTTGTACTAACGTTGTACTCACTTACTTCGATTTCCCATTCTCCATGGGGAAGAAACTATTACAGAAAAATTCCAGAGAAGTTTTTCTTTCTATGCTTAGTAGCAAACACATGAAACACAACAGTTCTACATGCAGCTGACAAACTGGAAGACGTTCGGAATGGTCTCGGAGGCAATTTTTATCGCACCCGTATAAAACCGGACGAGTACTATTAGCAAAGTCAAAGAGAAAAGATTGGTCACAATCTCTTTAAAAATTCAGTGCGTGAAGGGATACTTTAGGGAAAACACGTGCATGGAAAACCCAGAAGTTAGCCGGGTCTATTGCATGAGACTGAGCAGAAAAATAGCATGGGGAAATCCCCCAAAATCTCGACAAACATCAAGTTACCCGAAGTAAATTCATTCAGGACGGACAGTTCGCAAAGCTAGGTAGATATTTAGTTATACGATGACTGACAAATATAGAGAAAAATCTAACAAACGGCTTGCCTATACCGTGCAAAAGTGAACCAATATTCCTGGAATATTTTATTAGCAGCAAAAATACATTCTGATTAAATATGGTGCATGTCATTTGCTCCCTTACACAGAGCTATACACTAAGTGCAATACTATATGCATACATTTCAATATAATTGTCATTATATGTAATAAATAATAATAATAAAATAGTAATAATGAATAAATTTAAAAAGCAAAATATATTTTATCATTATAAGTGATATGTTTTCCAACTGTGAACTATACTGGTAGAGCACAATCTTCTCTCACGGTCTGTGAGTTCTATGATGCTACGTCGTATTACTATACATTACTTTCTGATACTGGGTTTTCCCCAATTTCCGGGTCTGCACTGAAATGGCATTACCCACACATCTGTGGTAAATTCCGGCGGATCAGGTTCCGTTATCCGCTGGCCGTACGTGTTGAAAGTTGATAGTTCCACAAATTTCATCAAAAACTGGCAAACAGTGACATTACAAAGGAAGAACTAATCTGTACTGCCTCTTTATAGCAGCTGACAGCATAGCTGACGCCATTAGCTTCACTAAGCATATTGTTCTGTGATTTTTCCTAGATCTGGATCTGGCTCCGGCTACATTTGAGTTTCTAAATCCAGCTAGGTCTGGCTCCAGCCTAATTTGAAATGAGGTACAACCCTAACAAAAATACAATATCACGAAGAACTACCATATATGATAGATTACAACCTATACGTGAAGCTCCGCCCACTTTAGGCCAGAAACCGTGAAATGGGCTAACGTGGCCTAGATGGTAGCGACACCATTGGACCGTTGCACGACCTAGGGAAAGATTTTTCTGGGTATGTCTGCATGTATGTTTCATTGTCTGCCTCTGTGTGCTGTTGTGAATGATGAGTGATCGTTTTGAGTGTTCGTCTACCGAGTCCGTGCGCTGTCACTGGCAATGCCTATATATAGCATTAGTTCGTGCAACGGTTAGCAGGTGTCGCTAGCTGCAGCCTTTTTCAGCAAGTGGGCGGAGCTTCACGTATAGGTTTTAATCTATCGTATATAGAACTAATGTCAGTATGCACACGTCAAGTAAGTAAATCCATACAATAACAACTCGGCGTCGATCGTACAAATGCTATGCTATCACAAACAGTTACGTCGTAGACGCGGATATCGACTGCTGCTTACACAGATCACAATGACAGTGATTTAACACGTACCACACAACTAACAGATGACTACGTTCTATGTGCGACCTGCACTTAAACGTACAAAACTGACCCCGGTGACCCGACCCGACCCAGTTAATCCGTCATGACCTCGTTTGGCCCGCATGCACAACGTAAACAACTTCTTTGGTGCTTTGTTAACCGTAAAAGTTTTCCGAAACTGGACAACTGTTCATGAAAGACTCATTCTTCCGTGAAAGCCGCGGTTTTCCACCGAAAAATTCAAAATTCCGACTTTTCCGATGGAAAAATTGTTCCTAACTCGATCCACAAACAACTGTGGTTATCTGGATCCACACAAGATTAAACAACAGCTGAGCAACAACACACAGTACATGGAGGTTGTCTACATACACACACACACTCACAGAGAGATACTATAAACAGTTGCATTTACATAATGCGGAATAACATTTCAAGAACAAAACCAATCTAAATACAGGGTGGCCCAATAAAAACCGCACATTTTTGAGATACCATATTTTTGGAGCCACTACAGACATAAACATGCGGTTTTTGCTAAGAAATTACAGCAGAAAACAACAAGGGACAATTTGTTTAAACGAGTGTTAAATATTCTTTGCAAAGTAACCGGAAATGGACTACGTCATACAAGACTGCTGGACGATCATCAGCCAGGACTTGGTTGACACTGCCATAGACCAGTTCTCAAAACGACTTACCCTGGTCATTCGTGCTCAAGGTGGACATATTGAGCATTGCCCGAATTAGGCTTAATAAGGCATACATCGATTGTGATAAAACTCTGTGGCATACTTCAAAATTAATATTGTTAGAGTCCGTTAGCACTGACATTTACAAGGTACTATATTTTGACTAGTTTGCAAAGAATATTTAACACTCGTTTAAAAAATCGTCACTTGTTGTTTTCTGCTGTAATTTCTGAACACTTCAGTAAAAACCGCGTGATTATATCTGTAGTGGCTGCAAAAATATGGTATCTCAAAAAACGTACGGTTTTTATTGTGCCACCCTGTACATTACTGTGATATGTGACCACTTTCCAGGCACTAAGAAATTCCACAACGTTTTCCGGCGGTTTTTTCCGACCACCTCCCCCAAGTGGCAAAGGCAACCTTTGTCCCATGCATGCTACAAATTCAACTGTTGATCTCCGCCCCTAGCTAGGAGTCATTATTGTCAACAATTGACTCTGTTTGTCCCTCTGTCTGTCTGTTTGTCTGTCACGCTCCTTCAAATTGCTTCTTCTTTTTTTTTGTTTCTCGATGGAATTGAGCCATTTTTGGCCGTCAGTTCTCCATGTGGCACTCTACAAAACTGCTTTCTTCGATTTTTGATTTAGGCCCCCTAACGCCCAAAATTTACTCCCCAAAATTTGCACAAAATCGCCTGTAAGTCGGCTTGTATGGCGGATAGACCGGAGATGTTTGGGCCTACCAGAGGGGTTTCGGGGATGGCCAATTTCCAACGCGCCCTGATTCTGTTCATTCAGACTTTGGCGCTATATAAATCATTTACTTACTTACTTACTTAATTCAATGGAACCATGCAAAATGTTGTGGGGTCGACCCATGTTGCCACGGCAACGAAATTTCGGCTAGGCGTGGAGATCCAGTCGCCTACCGGCTTGTTCTTCATAACAGCCGACAAGTTCTCGTTGATGACCTACACGTCCGAATCAACTTTACTGCTACCAAGCATGTTTTTATCCATTGTTTCATATGAGGGGGCACGCTGCGAGATAAATTTCCCAATCCACTTAGAGAGATTAGTGAAAACTATAATCTTATTAACAAATATATTGAGGACCAAAGACACAGATATGGCAGTCGAGCCCTAAATTATGATCCTCTCCTATGGGCGGTGTTGGTTGATATGAGGTGTAAATATCTCCACGAGGTGTAAATAATATACTATTATTAATTATTAAGATATTAAGTTAGACAATATGGGTTTAACCCCAGGACCAAAGTTCCATATACTCCGAATTCTCCCAGTCTCTGGATTTACCGGCTCAGTAGTGTAGTGGTCAGGGCGTCGGACTAGTGATCGAAAGATCGCAGGTTCAACTCCCGGCCAGTGCATTGCCGGGTATCCTAGGTGAACTCAGCCTCCCATCACTCCGGAATAGGTAAATCGAGTGCCAGCCTACTGGCTGGGGTTAAAGCGGGGCACGTTCACTTGTGTCGGGTAGCAGGTTACACTGTGTGATCCCATATGGCAAGTGACGTCCCGTAGCTGCGAGATAGGAACCCATTAACAGCTATACGCTCCTTTACCTTTTTCCTTTTTTAACTGCCTTCCCGATTTGACATTTCCCAGACCCTTTTTTCCAACTGCCTGGCTTTTTACAAGTCTTCCGGACAAGTGGTCACTACACATACGTCACTAGTTGGCCAGTCGTTCCGACTTTGCTCTCTAAACTAAAATACTCATTGCATTGCAGGTTTTGACGCTAATGACAACAAACAAAACATGAGCATGCCGACACGTAATGTATTAAACAGCGCGTTAGTTATAAATGATTAACTACGACTCGAATGGAATGGCCTCTGTGACTAATCGTAAGCTATGTGAGCACACACACGCCTGCAGCTATAAGACTGTGGATTGTGGAACACTCACAACCACGGATGGAAAGTACGAATCAGTCGACTAGTTCTCTAATGGATCATTAATCTCAACATCCATTTAACGTATCCAGAAGATACGACCACGGCCGCATTAATGGCGGTGCTAAGGTAAAGTAAAATAACCTCGAAGGGTGCTCTAGCTCACTATTACTGTTGATTTTCTTTTCTTTTCTTTTTTCTATTGTTTACTTGTGCTGCCGCTTGGCGAAATAAAAGATGTATATAGTACGACAATTACAAAACAGCGATCTGCCGTATCTGGTGGTAAGAATCTAAACTAATCCCCAATTTTAACTATTTTTTAATTATACAGTTTGTTGTTCATACCATCACCGTAGATCAGGGGTCGGCAAACTTTTTGGGGTCGAGGGCTGTATGAGCCCCCGACAAACTCACTGCGGGCGGGACAGATAAATTTTACGTAAAAAAATAATAAGTAACAATTTTAAGCAGTGAAAATTTTGTGGACAGGCCCATCTCATCATGACGTCATAATCTGCAAAATCACAGGGAGGAAACATGGGGACTTTCAGAATTTTGTTCAGGATAGTTTTAACATGAACACTACTAATTTTCAGCTTCATGCTATTTTTTTCCCAACTTCACCACAAATGTCCCAATGTTACCGGACTATTGACCGAACGGGTCAAGCGTAAGGGAGCCAGTCATCATCGACCAACAGTGCCACTAAACCACGCTCGGCGTGAAAACAATCACTCATCTTTCTGTATGTTTGGTGGGAGCATACGCGCTGGATTTAATATTAAAACTGACGAGCCGCAGTGGGCCGGATTTCGCCCGTGGGCCGGACTTTGCCGACCTCTGCTGTAGCTAGTTTCATTGGCATAGCCACAAGTGGACTCGTGCCTGCCCTACTTCAACAATGGTGGGTATTGGGATGTTCAGAGATTCAAAGAATATGTGGGGCAGGAGTGCAGTGGGGTGTGTGTGGATTAGCCCGTTATTTAATTAATGTTCTATACTGCTTGGAAAACTGTTCATCAGTTGCAGATTTAATTGTGTATATATCTAGCTTCTGGGGCTTAGCAGCTTAGCCCCCCAGACACTGGGGCTATACCCCAATTCCTCCCAAATCCCCGGACCCCACCCTTCCCCCAAACCGTGGCATGGCTAGTCTTTTATAGAAATACTCCAAAAGCACTCAGACACCTTTAATCTGTCAGCATGTTAGACTTAATGCGGCCATGGTATGACAGTGTATAAACCCGTGGTATTAATATTTGCAAAAATCTTCGAAAAAAACTGCAGTCCCGTGTCTCGATAAAAATAACATTGGTCATCATCCTGCTGACAGAACATGAAAACTAACAACGTCCATGTTCCAGCAAAACAACTAGCAACTATTTCTTCCACACCCTAACTGTTATCAAAGCCATGGCCCCCTTCAATGTAGGCATTACCATGCATTAAAATGTGAAGCCCAAGTTCACGCTGATTTGTTATCCCCAATAATCCCGGCAAGGCACCTCTATGACACTGATGATTTTAAACACCATGTCACCAAAAACCATTAACAGAAACTCACTTGCAACACTTACACTCTATCCATTATTGTATGCAAAACTAACTTTTACTCAGACTTACTCATCTTGTAATGGTAAAGAATTTTACAGGGAAAAAATCCCAATATAATCCTATATATGTCAGTAAGTGAACATGACAGATACAACTACAGTGGAGAAAGTATTTCGCCGCAAATTTGTCTACCAAAATTTCCACGCAAAACACGACACAGCATCCCTGTTCTCTGCTGACAGATCAAACCATTAGTTCTCGTAGTTTTTAAAATTAAATTTTTAAATTTCAAATATTGAACACAAAGCAGCTGCCATCGTTTGTTTCTAGGCAATATCTTTTGTAGCCATCTTCTCTTCTGGGTAGTTAAATGGACTAATATGACAATGACACGTTGACACAGGTTCCACTGGCCAATGCCATAGATTGCTTCGAAAATAATCCGATCAGCAAAACTCCCGTAGATCCAGTAATGTCCTTGCACCGTTTAACTGTGCATAAATTTCAACTGACATTTGCAAACTTTTCCATTTGGCATCGCACACGGCACTACATGCTGAAGAATAGATATTTGCTGCGATTTTTTGGAGCATTTTTAGGGTGCAACAACAGCTGTGGGACAACTAAAAATCTCCCCATAAAAAGTTATGAAACTGAAGTGCAAAATGGCAAAAGCCATCGCCATATGAGCTATCTTGGCCTTAAAATTTGAAACAAAATACGCTTTCGGCAATTTTTGGTGGCAGCTGGGTGCTGCACTCCATCAATCTGTGTTCACCGTTACATAGAAATAACGACATAACAACTTTTGCAAACAAAAACTAACAATTATCAGTAGCAGAAAACACATCTGGATCTACGATAAGAAGACCCGGAAATCCCAGCTAGTTAGTGGGACTCGTGGTTTGCTGTCGGCGTCTCTCTGACGTGGCGAGGTCGTCTTGGAGCAGTTCGATGGTCATCAGAAGGCTTTCTCGTTCCTGCTTCAACTCCATCAGCTCGTCGGACTGTTCTCGCAGACGCTGGATCATATCTTTGTTCTCCATCCGCAGCTGTTTGAGCTCTTCTCGACGGCCCCACGACCACGACCGGTCTCGTCGCGGGACCACTGGCTTGTCGTCCGGTTTCGACAGCCGCCGCGACCGCTCGATCGCGAATCCGTCCATCTTTCCGATCTTCTCCAGTTGCCGCCGCAGCACGTCGTTCTCGTGCTCGAGGTCCGAGAGTCGCGTGACGGTGTCCACGGACATGGAAAACAACGAACTCGCGCCATCCGAGCGACGCCGGAAGTCCGGGTGAGCGGAAATGTCGGAACGGACGAAACTGGAACCGAAGTCGAGAGGCAGAGAGAGGAACGTCGGCGACGGAGACGGAGGATCATGAGCACCTTTAATAACAACCACACAACAACAGAATCTTTCTACACAACTCAACTCAACTCAACTCAACTTTATTACTGAACAGGCTCCAGGCACAAACAAGAACAAACAAAGAAAAAAACAAACACAAACAATACGCACAGAGACAGATCTTTACCCCATTTCGCTAGTATAGGAGAGCGCCAGAAATGATCACAGCTAACAAAAGTAGTGCTTTGCGAATAGTGTTTTTTCATTTCGAATCGAATCAAATGGCTTGTTACTTATGGTGTAGCAGTGTAATGACTAGTTAAAGCGAAATGTCTTTACTGCAATTAGCATCATACAAACAACTGGATTGTACTAGATGACTGGAATGGATAAAGTGACAGGGATGGACCTATGGATGACTGGATATAATAACTAGATGCAGTAACTGCAGTCATCCTATGGATAAGGTTGTACCGGATTTCAGCTCCGGCAATCCGGAATCCGGCCTTTTCCAGAAATCTGCCAAGTCCGGCTCCAGTAACTGGACTCGACCTATGGATGAGTGGAATCAACCTACAGATAACTGGAATTGACCTACGGTTGACGGGATAGTGGATATAATAGCTGGAACAAACCTGTTCCAATAACGAAGGCTCCAGACTCTGTCCGTTGTAGCACGACGTTCTTCACATGTAGATCAATCGGTGACAATGTTGGAATACTCGCATCGGCAGCATGCTGATCATCCTGTCCATACGTCCATACCATATACAAGACACTAGTCTAACACTGTTTCCACTGTGCCCATTATGGATAGGGTTTACTGGATTTCAGCTGCAGCTCCGGCAAATCTGGAACCCCGCCATTTTTGGAAATCCGGCCAAGTCTGGCTGCGGCTAAATTCTAGCCAGATTTGTCGGATGTCGGTGCAGCTGCAATGCGTTCAGTTAATTACGGATAAAACTAATGTCCTCAAAGCGTTCTTTCCAGTACATCTTATCCCACAGTGACCTGGAACTTTGACCTTCTGAACCCAAAAGCTAAAGCATTCACCTGTGTCCCACAATGAAACAATATAATGTAATGTAAAACATTTGGTAACGCACCAAGGTTAAAAATATTAAATCAGAGGTGCAGGGAAGTCGTCAGGTGGTGAGAAAATTATGGAGAGGTAAAATAGTGTGTTTTGAGCTGACGTTTGAAGGAGTCAAGTGATCCATGCCATACATTTGGTGAAAATTCAATCAACAATTTTCCAAATATTGTCATTAATAGACACATGCACGCGAGGATACCAGGACAGAAACATTAACATTATACTTTACACATATCTGGCCACCATGTTCTTGAATAAATTACTCAGTTATACAGTAGACATCTATAAATAGTTGAATATTATTTCAAACCTTTTTAATTAACAAAATTAATTAAAATGATGGAAATGACACTTCACGGAGAAGAGTCGACTCACTCTCAGTTCTGAAGAAGCCGTCAGATGATGTCGAAATGTCAGCTTTTAATTAAAAAGGTTTGAAATAGTATTTAACTATTTATAGATTATCTGGCCACGCTATGTGGGACAGAGGCATAAAAATACCCAGTTACCAAATACTGACATGATTAATAACAGTGTTTTTTAGTCAGGTGTTTTAATTTTAGTTTTAGTTTTAGCCTAGTTGACTAAAAGTGTTGACTTTAAGTTTTAGTTTTAGTGACCAGGGCACTTTTAGTCTTAGTTTTAGTCACCTTTTAGTTTTAGTCACTCAAATATCACACCAAAATGAATGCAATCATACCAGATAGTTTTTACTCAACTTAATCACACACTTAATAACTGGTGTCAATACTGCTACAGCCCAGTTGGCCTAAATACCGAGTTCGATGCAATCACATACTACACAGTACGCACGGCTGTCAGTTGAGCATGCGCATTAAGTTACAACCGACTGACGAAAAGTTGCTACGAAATGTCCACGAAAACTTCACAAATTTTAGCTTTAGTTTCCGTCATTTGGTCGAATTTTCGTTATAGTTTTAGTTTCGTCCACGAAAATTAGTGACCTTTAGTTTAGTTTTCATCAGCATGACGAAAATTAATTTATTTTCGTTGACGAAGTTTTAGTTTTAGTTTTAGTCGACAAAAAAACACTGATTGATAATATGGAAGAGACCTGCAGAGTTAGCCGCACGTCGATGGCATCTATCCTCATCGGCAAAACTTCCGCAGGTTTAGTGTCATTAATTAGGTCGGCAATGCGGGTCAACGTTGCAACGCGGAGCTGTGCCTCTAAACCTTCGATCATCAGTGCAAGATGCTTGCATTCCGCCTCGCTCGTCGACGACAGAATCTGCTTCGCTATCTGTCCGACGTCAAACCGGAATTTTGCCACCGGCACGTGGGATTGCCGATGCTCCGAACTCGCCGGTAAATCCCGGTTGCCTGGAAAACGAAATTATCATCATCATTTATTAATACGACGAAGCAGCAGTACAATACAGTTACAATCAATAAAATACACATAAAATACACATTAAAATACGCATTAAAATACAAATTAAAACGCTCACACTGTACAGTAAATTCATTGCTTTACAGCCTTGACAAAGTGTTCCCAGAATAACTCCTTTAATGCAGAATTGTCCAAATACAAAACCTGGGCTACATATGGGATGAATGCTCATTTTGTTTGTGAGTTCTATGATGTGTCTATGTGTGATATCAGTGTTATCAGTAAGAGTCTGGCATGGTCTGTGCACAATGATAAGGTTATTGCACCGGAGCTGGATAAAAT